>Ga0208723_1000104_pt1 | contig 32504 bp, 22 predicted proteins | sample LakMenEpi31Aug12_FD_150750 | JGI IMG/M metagenome (GOLD analysis project Ga0208723, IMG submission 150750) | Freshwater microbial communities from Lake Mendota, WI - 31AUG2012 deep hole epilimnion (SPAdes) | ecosystem: Environmental > Aquatic > Freshwater > Lake > Epilimnion/Euphotic zone ...
AAATAAAGCGATAGAGAAAAAATGTGCTATTAACTTTAAAATTCAACAGCCGTCACACTCTAAAGTGAAATCCATAACGGGCTTTCCACAAGAAATATTTATTCAGGATAAATACCTTTATTTATCTGTTAAACGTTTCATAGATAAGAGCCATGAATATGAATGGCGAGAATATCGGCTAGACAGATTAGTACCAATAGAAAAATCTCAGCATATAGAAATTAATTATAAAAATCTAGATCCCTGTCCTCATGAGAAACATCAACCTCTCTATGTGAAAATAATGGTCTTTTCTCCATTGACTAATTTTTTTGAGGCTGAAATGTATGGATTGAAAAAATTAGATTCACATAAAGAATATGATATTTATGAAGGGAATATTCACAAACCACCTTTTCGCATAATGAAGGACTTTCTAAGTTTTTTGCCTCATATTAAAATTATAGGAAATAAAGATCTTGCAGAAGAGTTTGATTCTATATTAAAACGAAGTATTAAACCTTGCTAATCCCTCACACCACCACATTAACAAGCTTATCCGCCACCACTATAACCTTACGCACAGCAGCCCCATCTATCTTCTTAACCATCTTTTCATCAGCTAGAGCAAGTTTCTCTAACTCCTCATTAGATAAACCTTTAGCCACCTCTATCGCCGTAATTTTTTTACCCTTAATCTGTAAAACTAAAGTGCAGGTATTTTTTTCGATATAAGCATCGTTAAACTTAGGCCAAGAGAGCAAATGCACTGAATTATTAAGATCAGCTTCACTTAAATTAAACAGTGAATGATAAAGCTCTTCTGCTAAATGCGGCGTAAAGGGAGCTAGTGTTTTAGTGAAGTCGACTAAAACATGGGCTAGAACTTGCTTGTCTTCATCACTGTAATTTTCTTTGTCAAGTATATATTTATACATGCTGTTTATAAACTCAGACATTCTCGCTATCGCCGTGTTAAAACCAAAGTTTTCAGGTGATAAATCATTAGTAATAGCTTTAAGCGCTGAGTGGAAGGCTCTGAGGATTCCCTGATTATCTTCTGTAAGCGAGCTGAATTCTAAGTTAAGTGGGAAGCTATTTTCTTTAGATAAATCTCCCGAATTATTAAGCACCGATAATAATTTATCCTGAAATTCTGGAACTAGCTGCTGATAAAGTCTCCAGATTCGATTGATGAATCTATACTGTCCCTGAGCGCCATCTTCCGTCCACTCTACCTCGGCTGTTACTGGAGCAGCAAAGAGTATAAATAATCTAGCTGAATCTGCGCCATATTTATCGAAGAAGTCAGAAGTGCCTACTACATTACCTTTAGACTTAGACATTTTAACTATTTTCTGATCTTTTTCTGAATATTTAACTACCATGCCTTGAGATAGTAATCTCGTAAAAGGCTCTGAGAAATTATGCATGCCGCAGTCTCTAAGTGCTTTAGTAAAGAATCTAGCGTAAAGTAAGTGTAAAATAGCGTGCTCCACGCCACCTACATACTGATCTACTGGAAAAGCCTTATCGTGAGCGAAAGGCAGCTCAGTATTATGCGGATCGCAGTATCTTAAAAAATACCAACTGCTACAGATAAAAGTATCCATAGTATCTGTTTCACGCTTAGCTGCTTTACCGCAGCTCGGGCAAGCTACTGTGTTCCATTCAGTGTGACCTTTTAAAACAGCTGTGCCATGTTTAGAAAAATCGAAATCTGTAGGTAGTTCTACTGGTAGATTACTCTCTGCTACTGGGACTATGCCACAGTCTTCACAGTGAACTAGTGGGATCGGTGTTCCCCAGTATCTTTGACGGCTAATAAGCCAGTCTCGAAGGCGATAATTTATTTTTTCTTTGGCAAAGCCTCTTTCTGCTCCCCACTTCACTATATTTTTTTTAGCTTCATTAGAACTTAAGCCATTAAAGTCAGCACCATTGGTAGCGTTCACACTGTTTACAAGTATGCCAGCTTCAGTAAAAGCAGCTTTAGTTAAATCTAGTTCTGTTTTACTATCTGCATTAGGACTAATAACCTGAATAATTTCTAAATCATAAGCCTTCGCGAACTCCCAATCCCTCTGGTCATGAGCTGGCACAGCCATAACTGCACCAGTGCCGTAATCTAATAAAGCATAATCTGCTATCCACACTGGAATTCTCTTATTAGTATAAGGATTTATTACGTAAGCACCAGTAAAGCAGCCCGTCTTTTTACGCCCTTCTGCTGTTCTTTCTATCTCTGTTTTTAAAGCTGTTTCTTTAATATAGTTTTCTATATCTGTCTTTCTCTCTTCAGTAGTAAGTTCTTTTACTAAAGCGTGTTCTGGGGCTAGAACCATATAAGTTACACCCATAATGGTATCTGGGCGAGTGGTGTAAATGGATATAAGTTCAGTGCTTAATTTAGAGCTGCCTGAAATAGAACTTTTATCTATAGGGAAATCTATTAAGGCACCAGAAGACTTACCTATCCAGTTGCGTTGCATAGTCTTTACATTATCTGGCCAGTGTTCTAGCTTATCTAGGTCATTTAATAATTCTTCAGCATAATCAGTAATCTTTAAGAACCACTGACGCATCATCTTTTTCTCGACGACTGTAGATGTATGTCTCCAGCACATACCGTCTTCCACTTGCTCGTTAGCTAAAACGGTGTTGCAGTCTGGGCACCAGTTTACTGGGGCTTCTTTCTGGTAAGCTAAGCCTTTTTCATAAAGCTTTAGGAAAATATACTGTGACCATCTATAGTAGTCTGGTCTACATGAAACGACTTCTCTATCCCAGTCATAGCTAGTCCCCATGCGTTTAAGCTGTTCGTCACGCATGTGTGCGATATTAGCTTCAGTCCAAGTCTGTGGGTGTGAACCCTTTTCTATCGCAGCGTTTTCAGCAGGTAAGCCAAAGGCATCAAAGCCCATAGGATTTAAAACATTAAATCCCTGCATGCGCATAAATCTAGAGATTACGTCTGAAATAGTGTAAACACGCATGTGTCCCATATGCAGATTACCGCTTGGGTAAGGAAACATAACTAATGAGTAGTAATTAGGATTAGAGCTTCTTTCATTAAAGCTATAAATACCGCTCTCTTCCCAGAGTTTTTGCCATTTTTCCTCTAGGACTTTAGGTAGATATTGTTTTTCTTCTATATGCGTTTTCGACATGGGCTATTTTATTATAGCTGAGACGGGTATACAACTCCATTCTCGGATTTTTGCATATTTGTCAATCCTCCCCTTATTAGTTTTGAGGAAAAATGACCCCTGATATTTTTAATTAATAAGCTAGAAAATTATGCTTATGTTTTTTAGAGAAAAGGCTGAAGAACATAGGGCAGATTTATACAAGCTTCTTGGACTTGCTCTTGCAACACCCTTCTCGGTGATATTCTCAAGTATGTTAATTGATAATCAATATTTAATTAGATGTTTTATGCTTGGGTGGATTGACAAACTCTTCTGCTAGATTAGATAAGCTTAACTATTTATTAATCACGAGTGCCTATAATTGATTTGAATATAAGGAGATGGTTTGAAATGGGCAGAGCTGACATGAGAGATGTGAATTTGGCAATTGAAGGTAATAGAGATAAGAAACCTCTTAAAAATGCAAAGGAAGGTAATGCTGATAGGGATGACGTAGACGCTGCTGCAGACCGTGCTTCTGAACTTAAAAAAATAATTAACAATCGTGACAGTGAAGATAAAACTATACGTACAGGCAGAGGCGATGATGAAATTACGAATGAAAATAGCAAAAACACGACTATACGTACGCGTGAAGGGGATGATGAGATTAATAACGATGATAGTGAGGGTACCACTATACGTGCAGGCAGAGGTAATGATGTAATTAGTAATAAAAACAGTAAAGATTCCACTATACGTGCAGGCAGAGGTAATGATGTAATTAATAATGAGAGTAGTGACAATGCAATTATATATGCACGTAGAGGCGATGATGTAATTAATACGGATACATTAGGAAGTAATACTATTAGGGCTAATCGAGGTGATGATGTTGTCAATGTATCAGTCAAAGAAGGATCTGAAGCTAACCCTAATGGCACTTTGACTATCAAAGGTGGTGCCGGCCATGACAAAGTTGTTCTCTCTGGCAAAGAGGAAGATTATGAGATCAGTAAAAAAGGTAATTATGTCCATATCGATACAGGTGCTCGAATTAAGATTAATAATAAGGTAGAAGAAGTCGAGTTTAAAGAATCGAATACAAATAATTCAGAGACTCCAGCAGAGACTCCAGCAGAGACTCCAGCAGAGACTCCAAGCAGCTCAGCTACTACAAGTGTTGGTCCAAGTATGGAGTATCCTCAGAATAATACTCAGTACTCGGATATGAGCGAAGCTCTAGCCTCTGTTGGCTCTAATAGCCAGAGGGATGATGGGGCTAGTCTGATTGATCCATCAGGCTCAACGACAAGCGAAGCTATTGCGGCTAGTGCATTAGCAGATGTTGAATCTGAAAAACAGATTATTGAAACTGATCTAAATATCTTAGATTCAAGAATAGAGGAACAAACAGCTATACCTGATGAAGCCGATTCAGAAACTGCGGGTTCTCTAATTTCTACTAGAAATACCGTGGCATCTGGTCTCACCTCTACTAAAGATTCCGTATTATCTCGGCTCATTTCTTTAGAATCAGAGATAATTAAACTCAAGGCTGAGGCTGGGGAATAATAATCCTCTAAAACTTATAGACTCTAGTTTTTCCTTTTACATCGAAATAAATAATCTGTCTTTTATGACTCTTAGTACGTTTAAATTGACCTCTCGTTAAAGATTTAGTCGGTGATAAGTCTTTACTTCTAAACATAAGCAGCATTTATCCATCATGCGGTTATCGAATCTAGGAGTTTTTTGTGCTAAAACGCCCTGTGCTTCCCATTCAGTTCCCCTCTGTCTTTTAAATTCTTTAGGAGCAGTTTTCTTTATCGTTACGAAAGCTTCTTTAGCTGGACCGTATAGAAAATAATCTGTTTCGGTGTTTTTTAGAGCGGGGATAATTTTTTTAGCATTATCGAATAAAGCTCTAAGTTCGGCTGCTATTAGCTCACGGGGTGCTACCCTACCTTTTCTTCTAACTGTTCTTGAAGCTGAAAGTGATTCAGCCTGTGAGATATCTTCTATTCTGAGCTTTATTTTATTTAGATTTAGTGGATACTCGTCACTGATTAAGCCTTGTAGTTTCGCTTCAAAATAGCATGGATAATGCAGTTCTTTAGCACTAAACGTCTCTTGAAGGGCTTTTTCATATTCTTGAACTGCTTCATAATTTTCTTTAGCATCATTTAGAGCTTCTGCTGCATTTTCAGTGTTTTCTGTTTCATGATCTTTATAATCACTATGTTTGTAACCTCTGTGCTGAATAGCTGCATGCAGAGCTTTATATATCTGCCATTCGCTAAGTGCTTGTCCTTGAATTAGAGTGGCTAAATCTTATTCTGGATTACTTGAATAATTCATTAAGGCTACTCTAAGTAAAGCTGAGTTATAAATCGTATTAGAATTTTTAGGCGTGTATTCCGTTTTTAACTTATCATCGGCAGCTTTAACTCGAATACTTTTATTCTTATCTATATCTTCATAAAATTCTATTAACGGTGTTAATCCAGCTTCTGACCAGATTTTATTTAACCATAATTCTCTTTCTTTACTTCTCCCCATTCTACAAGTACAATCTATTTAAAGAAGCTAAGGGAAATAAGCTTAGTTAGTAGAAATCCTAATAACTTCTTTATCTTAATTGCATGATAGAACTTTATATCTTCACTAAAGAATCATTAATAGATCCGGGTTTTACTCATTGGGAGCCAAGTCTTGGTAATGCTTTTAAAGATTGTAATTTAGAGATCATAACTGGGAAAATTCGTTCTAGGAGTTTAGATACTAACTTTATTAAAGATTTAAACGAATTTCTAAGAAATTCTCCAGAACTTAGTATATTTTTTAAAACTTTAGATTCTTCAGTCGATATAAGGGTTTCAGAACGTCTACATCATATTCTATTTTATGATTCAGAAACTAATATCCTACACATAGATAGCGAGATTAAATCAGAATTTTCACCTCTCTATCTCTATGCCTTTTATTATGCGAGTCTGAGGAAGTCTAAGGAACAGGATTTTCTCTACAGTAGATTTTATGATTTTATTTCTAAAGTAAATGAAAGTGATTTAAAGAAGCTCTTAAATTTTCTTGAAGCAGATAAGAAGACTACTAAGTATTATGATGCGGGAGCTCATTTAAGCAATTTTATAGAGATAGTTTTAAAAAATAAAAAAAACAAACAGAGTTTAACTGAGATAGAAGAATTTACTTTAGTGCAGATTCTTAGAAACCGCTCCTTAACAGGTGCACAGGTTTATGATATAGAAAAGCTAGAAGCACTGTATCTAAGGCATGCCGATGATCCTTTTTCGGGTATAGCTTGCCTTGATCTATTTAATAGCCTCACTGAGACTTACAGTGAAGAGAGAGCGAAGACTTATTACAAAGTTTTAGACAAAGCTCTTAAGCATTTAGGTTCTGATTTAATTGCTCAGCGTGGTTCTAGGGTTGCTCATGAACAGGGGCCTATTTTAATTAATGCTGGAATACTTAAGGCTTCTAAATTAATTACAGAGAAATTAACTACTCTTAGTAAAGAGATTTATCAATTCTATATTAAGTTAAGTGATGAATTTAGAGATACTTTAAAGAATGAAAGTTCTGTAAGTCTGTCTCAGAAAGAAGAGTATTTCGCTACGGCTAAATTAGATTTGAATATTATTCTTGATGACTTGAGTTTTATTTTAAAGCAAAATGAAATTCCACGAGCAAGGATACTGAAAGCTGTTAACCAGCTTAAAAAATTTATTCAAGAGTTTTCTGATACTCTCACTGATTTCATCTATGAGAATATTAAACAAAGAAGTTCTTATCTAAAATCAGTGGAGGCTTTGAGTAATTTTGATAAAAATTTACATTTGAAAATATTTGATCTTGTTGAGCTTGCTGAAAAAACACCAGCTGTTAATAAAAAGTCTGTAGTCTATGTGCAGAGACTTTCAGAAAGATCGGGGCATATTATTGCAAGGGTTTTACTAGGTAAGAATCTTTATGTTGAGAATGACGAAAACTCTTTTAAACAAAGAGTTTTAGCTATTCCCTATACTTTTGTAACTCAGGATTTTATTTATGTAGCTGATATGGTTGATTCTTTCTTTGAGAATGCTTCTATCTCTATTGTTACTGATCCGGAGACTGCTACGCCTAGTATTAAATGGCAGAATGCTAAAGACTTAGCTATTAGCCTTGCTGAGGGGCTTTATACTGCGATAAAAAATGCTAGTGCTATTAATAATGTATTTCATTATCAATTAGAAACGACTTTATTTGGTCCATTAATAGACGATTTCATTAGATTACTTAAAGATGAAATTTCTACCTATGCTTCAGCTCAAAAGTTAAGCTATGAACTGGTTTTGGCTAGAAAAACATATTATCAAGAGCTTATATTAAATGCTGCTGAATTAATTTTCGATCTTTATCAGTTACAGGATGATTTAGATATTCAAATTTTAAAAACTAAAGTGGATAAATTTTCTGTAATTCTAGAAATCTTATCTACATATAGAGATGCGGAGAAAGATACTGCTAGCTTAGCTTTAATTAAGCACCAGAGCGAAGATCATTTTGCGTACTGCAAAGAAAGGTACTTGCAGTTAAAGAATAATCTAGACTTAAGTCCTAGTGCTAAGGTAAGTGAATACAGTAATTTTCTTAAAGGTGAGATAGATTATAAACTTACTAAAGAGTTTATTGAAACGAAATTTAGATATTTTGATTCAAGTATATATAAAGAGCTACTCTCTGGAGCTGATATAGAGAGGGTTGTAGTCGAGACCGATAGATCCATACCTGCTGATTACTATTTTAATTTTACGGTAGCTCCATCTAGGATTGATTTTGGTAAAAATGTTGTTTCTTCTGTAACTAATTTAATGGGACGTATATTAGGAGCTGATGATAAAGAATCTCTTAATATTGGTAAGAATTATATAGATTTAGTCAGTGAAACTGAAAACTCTTTCTTTGATTCTAGTTCTAGCGCTGGTTCTGCGAAGGTTATTGAAAATACCTGTAGAGCTATACAGTATTCTAAAGCGATTAGTTTTCAGGGAGTTTACCAAAGCTTTGATATAGATGGTTATCAAGTAAGAGATACTATTAATTCAAGAGATAATGCTAAAGTCGGTATTCACATTATGGAACACGGAACTATGGCATCTACAGGCTACTGTATTACTAAAGAACCTTTATTTATTCTTCATGCTTTAAATGATAATAAGTCAGAACATAGACAGGGAGCTTTTTTCGCTGAGCTAATAAAATATTCTAGGATTATTAACGAGACTGGCATATTCCAAAGAATAGAGCTGATGAATAAGGCTATAGATGCAGCTAATTCAAGAAATGGCACAGTGAAAGCTTATCAGGACCTTACCATTGCGTTAAATGCTTCTTATAAAGGTAATGTTTCTGATGAAAGAGAGAATGCTAATCAGTATTTAATGGCTCTTTTATTAAAACAGAAGCGTTTTATTAAAAATACTTCACTTGCTGAAATAGAATCTTTTTATCATGAGCAGATCACTAACCATGAGCTTCCTAAAGAAATAAAAGTTTTTGATCCTTATGTCGATCCAGATATTTTTATGTCTGGTGAATTTAAAAATATTGCAGATGATGCTTTAGATAAGCTATCTGTAGAATTAATAAAACTAGAGCAGCCACTTAATCGTGAGCAGATTATTGCTTCGTTGATAACCTATGGTTCTCAGATTGAAAAATGGCCTTTGATTAAGCGTAATCTAGAGAAGACTGATGAAACTAATGCTGCTCAGCTTCTGATTAAATTACGTGAAATTAGCCCTGAGATTAAGTATTTAGAGACTTATAAAAAAGGTTTTTATAAAAACCCACTCCTAGCTTATCAAGGCGTAGATATTATTCACCTCAATTCTGATCATACCGAATTGATTAGCCTTTTAACTAATTTAGTAAAATTGCGCACGCTAATGAAAATGCGTAATTTAGATTCATTATTGATATTAGTTGATAATCCTCAACAGGCTAAAAAGCCTTTTCTTGACTATGATTCTACTAAAGAGTGGCTTGCACTTGGTGGTACTGTGGCTAGTCATATGGTAGCTCAAAGTATATATGATAAATGGGCAGAGGAAGTCGAGGAGGAAGGAACTTTTGCGAAATTACATATTAAATTTATGCTGCAGAAGTCACTTGACGAGAGTGAAGCTACAATCTATGAGAGTTTCTTTAATGAAACTAAAAAATATATAGATTTAAAGAAAGATCTTCTAAAACAGAAATATCAATCAGCGAAAAAAAGTTCAGTTTCTATAAGGGTTTTAGAAAGATATGAACATAGTATTTGTACTTTAAGTAAGTTAGAGGGAATGAAAGATGCTCGTCTAACCGATGATGATTACTGGAATCATAATTTAAGTTTTGAACAATGGTTAATTCTAGGTGGGCGCTGGGTTCTAAATGGTGAGAGTAAAGAAAATATTAGTTATGTAAGTTCATTATTTAAAGATTTTAATGAGAGAATTCTTAAACTATATGTGCAAAATGAGGAGCCTATATTTATAGAGAATAGTAGTCGAATCGTTAAGCAGGCTGGCTCTACGAAAGAAGCTGATCTAATCAGTACTGATGCTTTCAAGAGCATAGATTTAAGGGCGAAAGCTAAGCAGGAAAATGCTTTTAGAATTTATAAAATAGAGGCACTAAACAATTTTAAAGAAGAATTAAGTGAGTATAGAGAGATTCATCATATTACTAATCTGATTCCTCAATACTGTGCTGAATATTTAGAGCTCATTAGTTCTCATGCAGAATTAAAAGCGAAGATCAGTCAAGCAGCTAAGCTACTCGCATTGTTAGAGGTCTTTGCTAAGTACTTGTCGGGATTCGTTCCTGAGGTTTTGACCTTATGCTCTGGTTTTAGCCTTGCTCAAAATGAATCTGAGCTTAAAGCTGAGTTTATTAATATCTTTGGAGATCATCAAGGTAGTAAGGGGCTGTTTGCTAAATTGGCTGATGCTCTGAAACTTAAGCTAGGTGACGAAGGGCTAGAGATAGCTACTTCTTTTGTTGAGTTAGCCTATTATAATTTTTTAGTTGCTCTTAGTATTTCGGTCGCTGATCATAATTTAATGATTAATCAGTTAGGCATTTTCTTTGACCAATATCTAAATATTCATGAAGAAGATTATCCTCCTTATGCTTTTCATAGACTTTCTGCCGGTGAAGTTTATGGATTTGATAATGAGTATTATTTGTCAAATAAGCTTAGAGAGAAAATGTTTAAGTTAAGTGCTGCTAGTGGTGCTAATATTTATAAACTTCTCTGGAAGCTGGTTTCGGAATACACTGTTCTGCAGGAGACTTCTCAAGCTTATAGAGATTTATTAATCGGTGATTATGAAAATGGTTTGATTCCCATTGGTTATCAACATCAAACTATTTGCATAGAAGAGCGTTTCTGGGATTGTATGAGGGCTTTGAGGAATTTCGTTAGAAATTACCATGACAGGCATCCTTTACCAGTAATTATTAAAGGTGATAGTGCTAGGGCTGATTTGCTATTTGGTTTAAATTCAGCTCAGCATAAGATTATTTATATAGCAGGTATTAGTAGCCCAGGGAAACACTCTTGGGATTTACCTTTAGTTCTGAGGTCTCCAGTATTTAGAGAGGCTAGAGCAGATACTTTTAATCGTGGTACTTTTACGACGATTACTGCTTTTACGCCATATCTTACTGAAGAAGGAAAAATTAGACAGCTTTATACTTCCTTTAAAGTAGAAGAACTCTTCAGTAAAGGTATTGAGTTTGCTGCTCCTTTCGAAAACTCTCATGAAAAGTTTAAGTTAAATGAATATGGCTTTGTGCATGCATTAGTATTGTTGGAGCCATCACCTGGACTGCCAGATCCCGATATTACTATGTCAGCTCACACTCACCCACAGTATATAAGCGGGTTTACTCAAGAGATAGAAGTACCAGAAGTTTGGTCGTATCTTAATATGTGCCAAATGTATGCTAAAACTGAGCTTGCTGCAATTTTAGAGAAAGCACAAATTAATGCTTTGGTTCAGATTAACTTTAAGCAGAATCGTTTTAAAACTAAAACAGAATTATCTCTTTATATAAAAGAAGAGCTAGCGAGATTAAATGCTAATCACTTAGATGAATGGCTTTTGAAATCTAGCAAAGAGTCTGGTGGTAGAGGTATTAGTGATAGGCTCAATATTCGCGTAGATAAAGAAAAAATTCTAGATTTTATTTTAGAACAGTCGACTACTGATGATGTAGTGATGCAGGAGTTTGTTCCTAATAATGCTAAAGCCTTTATTGAAGAGGCTTTTTATGAACAATTGGTGGATAGTTTTTTAGAGGCGGGTTTAGTTATTAATACTGAATATCCTGCTCCTGAGCTTTTCTTTGCCATGCGTAGCTTCCAGAGTTTAACTGGAGTTAAGGGCTATTTATTTTCAGTGAATGCGGGTAAAGTAACTGTGAATGCCGGTCAGGGGGCAAAATTGTTTTATGGTGAACCTATACTTATTATGCCACCATATTTTGCTAATAAGTTGCAGATTCTTCTAGATCACTATGGAGAAAATATACTTAAAAAAGCAATTCCAGAGCATGCTAAGGAATATGCTCGAAAAAATGAGATGAAAATATATAATCTAAAAGGTGATTTTAGTAATTTGTTCATGCTAAATGGTCTCTTTGATTACATCCCATATCTTTATGTAAGTCGAGAATTTTCGCAAAATTCTCAATCTACTGTCTCTGATAGTGATAGCGGAGAATGGATAAATAGTGATTTGAAGAAATTTAAAGTTGTTTGTGAAGAAAACTGCTTTGGTGGACTTAATTATTATTATAATTTCAAAGGTGAAAAAGTTATTTTATGTTCAGGTAAGTCTCAGGCTGAGTCTTTAATTAAATTGGAAACCTTAATTAAAGAAGTGAAAGCTAAGAATTCCAGTCGTATAGAAAAGGATATTGATTTAGATTTAGCTGTTATAGAGCTTAATAGTGGTTTAGGTCAAGCGAACTTGTTGCAAAAAGCTCTGAATGTCGCTGCCTATAAGTATGGTGAATCTAGGGTCGATCAGTTTCTATTTGATGAATGGGTTTATGACTTAGCTCAAGCAGGCTTTATGTTTCATAAAGCTAGGCATGATTCTTAGCGAAAGATTTAGTCTGTTTATTGATAAATATTCTTGTAGCAAAGACAGTTAAAGAGTGTAATAGTATCTTAGATATAGTCATATCAGCATGAGCTAGTTTAGCATCACGCTTGAGGTCTGGGTCGTGATCTGTTTTAGGTATCATTTCGCCGTGACTGATTTCACTAGGGAAGTATTTATTAAAACTACCGAATAAACCTTCTCGATTAAGGTCTTTTTTCACTAATATACCTTCTTCGATACCATGTTTTTTGGCTAAGTTTTTATCAGCCATATTACCAATAAAGCGAGTAAATATATCTCCGAAATATAATATAGGAGTGAATAATGATGTGATTAAACCACTTTCAAAGATCTCTGCTTTCCCTTGCGAGTTCGCAAGGCGGGAGGCATCGTAAGCAAGTCCTTGATTGAAATATATTGCTGATTTAGTCGGGAATAGTCCTTGTGAGAAACCTGTATTTTTAATAACCCAGTTGGCGACTTTGTTACCATTTTCACTCATTTTGTTCAAAGCAATTACTCCTCCTTGAAAAATAAACCCAAAGCCAAGAGACATCCATACTGCTATTTTTTGCAGGGGATTCATGGTATGTTTTTCAGTTTCTTGAACTCCTTTTAGACCAGTGAAGCCTTCTGCTCCTAGTATATGAGTTCTAAATAGGCGGTTTAAGAACGGAATAGATGCCCATAAGCTACCTTTAATACCACTTTCAAAGAATCTGACACGTAGTTGAAATTTTTTTACTTTTTCTATCTCATCTTGATTTGGATTAAAAGTTTGGGTGAATTTTAAAGCTTCATTAGCTTTGAAAAGTTCAACTATTTTCTGCTCTTTACTAAAGCCTTCCATTAATTCAAAATTATTTAAATGGTCTCTGGGACCAGTTAGTAAAATGTTTTCAAGCTCTTTTTTTATAAGTTCTTTGTTTGAAAGGCTTTCAAATGGCAAACGCATAATATTTCTTGCGTCATCATGCATGTGTTTAGGTAAAGTAAGCTTGGCAGCAGTTTTGATGATGCTTTCTGTAACACCAATACTGGAAACATTTAGTACGAATTTTAATAAGCCTTTAAAGGCTTCCTCCGAGGCATTGGCAAAATTTAAAACACCTTCTGAGACGTTGCGGAGTAAGCCTGCCATCGTTGCAGCTAAATCATCACCAAGCGCAGTTACTATCGCATTATATATGGCTGGTCTTGAACTTAAGTATCTATCGGCTCTAGTTTTAAATTTTTTAAATTGATCAGTCTTTGACCAATTCTCGTCATCTGGAATTCCATTGAAAGATCTCAATCGAGATCTTTTTTGTCTAATTGACGTTTGTATGCTTTCTATATCTGATGAACTCTGCTGAGTTGCACGTGAAATATCATTAACCGAGCTCTGCTGCATGGTGGTTAATGGGTCTTGAGTTTTTTGAATCGTAGCTGTTAAGCTCAAATTATTTTTAATCCAAATAAGGTCACCTGAAGACTAGGTGCTTAATTTATTTTTATCCATATTAAATTGTATTACTTTTTGCTTGGAATATGTGTAATTAGTATTAATAAAATAGTTGAAAAATTCTTAATTAGAAATGAATCTGTTACAATTTTCTTTCAGTGGATAATCCAGATAGTTCAGCTAGCCAAGATTTTAGACTTGACACGAAGTTAATCTCGATGAGATTTGAAGAAGTCAAGCAGAAGTTGCTCGAAAAATTAGCCCAAAATGCTATATTTCGTAGGGATAATATATTAACTAATGGTCAAATTGCTGATATCGCCTTGGATGTTAAAGAGGTTACTTTATCAGCTGAGGGATTGTTTCTTGCAAGTATGGCAATTCTACATAATCTGCAAGATCAGGTTGAAGCTATCGGTTCTAATTCCTCTATAACTTATTCTTTGCCGTCTACCACAGCTCTACTTGCTTATATTAGGGGACAAGAATTAACATCGTTCTATGTTAGAAATCAGCCAAGGCAGTTTGGCTTTTCTAAATGGATAGAAGGTCCTTTAAAACAGGGATCTAAGGTTTGTCTAGTTCAAGATCAAGTTAGAGATTCAGATACCTTAGTGAAATTAATTAGAAAAGTTAGTGAAGAGGCAGATGCTCAGATAATTCAAGTTATAGGGCTTGTAGATATCTCTAAAGCGGTGGAATCAAGAATGTTTGATCTTGGTATTCACTACACGCCGATAATTCGTTTAAAAGATATTCTAAAACTTATTCCGGAAGCAGAACTTCTGGTTCAAGAAGACTATCATGCTAAAGTTTGATTATCATAACCATCCTCAGGCTCATAGAGATGATCTCCATTACAGAGAAGAAGTCTTGCAGCCATGGGCAGATAGAGCTAGGGCTATCGGTCTTACTGATATAGCGTTGACTGATCATGACAGATATAAAGCTGGAGTTGATTTTAATGAAATTAAGAGGCTTCAGGAACGTAATCCAGATCTTAAGTTACGTGCGGGGATAGAACTCGACAATGATCCTGAAACTAGTACTGAGGGTAAATTATGGACAGAGAAGCACTATGATGACTTGGATTTCATTTTAGGTTCAGTTCACTTTGTCTTTGATTTTCCTTTTGATCATCCTCATTACATCAGTGAGTACGATAAATATAATATCGATGATTTATATATTGAATATTATCGATTAATTAAAGAAACAGTGAAATCTGGTCTAGTAGATTCACTTGCTCATTTAGATTTAATTAAAATTTTCAAGTTCTTTCCCACTAAGGATTTAACGGATTTATATAGTGAGACTTTAGATATTATTAAAGCAGCGGGTGTATCTATGGAAATTAGTACAGCTGGCTACCGCAAGCCTATTGGGGAGCAGTATCCACATTTTGATTTAATTAAAATGGCTAAAGAGAAGGGTATCAGCTTTACTATTGCTAGTGATGCTCATGCAGCACATGATTTAGGTAAAAATTATGATAAACTTGAAATGATTTTAAAAGAATTTAATATCACAGAAGTAGCTGTCTATGAGAAGCATAAGAAAATTATGCTTTCTCCCTTTGCTTCAGAAGGCTTGAAACTTTGATTATCACATAGTCTTTACTTTTAAAAACCACTTTGTCACTTGAAGCTAAGCTTTGAAGTATAGTATTGCCGTTAGAAACTTTTCCGTGTTCGTCTAAATTAATTACGATAAAATCTATGCCATATTTTTTGATTAATTTAGACATCACTTGAATATCGTGAGCTGAGTATATGCTCTCTGCGTCTTTAAGCCTTTCTTTCATAGCTAATGAATATTTCTTGCCGACTGGCATTTTTGCTGCGGAGTTTATTAAAACACTGCGATATGCAAGAGCGGGGATATTATCAGCTATATTTAAAGGAGCTAGTATTAGAGAGTCTTTCGCTGTGCTTTTTATGAATTTATAAATCCTATATTCATTTCTACTAATTCTAATTAAGTTATCGTGCCAAAAATTAAAGCTCATAAATAATACAGAGATGACAAGAATAGTTCTAGCATTATGTTTTAAAAAATGTTTAGCTGAAGTGTCGAGTTTATTCACTATTATTGAATTATCTTCTACTAAACTAGTTTCAAGTTTATAAAAAAAACGCGTCAAAATAATCATCGTTACGGTAGGTGAAATGTAAACTAAATAATGCTTTAGCAGCAGTTCTTCGTGTAAATATCCAGATACAAGTGTATCTGTAAAGAATAGATATCTAATGTAAATTACTAAAACCCCAAAAGCTGTTCCAGAGATAGTTGTAATTAGCTGTATCTTTGAAATCTTCTCTTGTATAAGGTTTTTATATATTAAGTCTAAAAATAGAATAGCCAAGGAAATGATAAACACTATGGGGTATATAAAAGCTTGAATAACTAATGATAGGGAAACCGCTAGCCAAGATCTTTTAGCGAACATCCAGAGAAAGAAAAAAAATAGAGGATAGAAAAAAGATCTCTGTAAGCCACCAGCTAGATTATCAATCATCCAGATGCTCACATTAAAACCAAAGCAGAGCCAGAAAACATATTTACAATCAAAGCGTATTTCAGCTGCTTTAAATAGGAAAATGGTTGAAACTATGACTAGAATTAAAGGTATGAGTTGCGTGATTTCATTTGGTTCTATATTTTTAGGCAGTATATTGTAAATGACAGCTAAAATCGGTGAAATCATTTTAGGCTGAGCGAAGTGATCAGCGATTAGATCATTCGGGAAGAGGCTAGGATCCATTAATCTTGCCATCCAGTATATTTGATTGCGAACGCCAGAATTGATCGCTGTATCGTCAAAAATAGCCCTGAATTGAACGAAAGCAGCAATTGAAAAACTTAAAAATAAGGATAAAAGAAAATACTTTCTTTTAGTGATTTCCATTGCTTAAATTCTACTAAACTTCATTTAAAATAGTAATATATAGAATCCCATAAATTTATGAATAGAGTAATTATTGGAGCTTTGCTTGTAGCATTAGTATTGCTAGCAAACTGGGGAGGCCAGCTAGGCGTCTCTGCTATGGTACTGTTATTCTCTTTAGCGGCTCTGAGAGAGGCTTTCAATATACTTGAAAAACAGGGAATTCAAGTACCAAGAACTTTAATTTTAATTTTCGTCTGTCTTTTTAATGTTTTAGCTTTAATAATTCCAGATTTTTATGAAAAATATTTTTTAATAATTGTATTTTCTCATTTAGCAGTATTTTTTTTATTTACCCTATGCTTTTGTTTACTAAAACTAATAAATATAAAGTTTCCCCAGCTTGGTTTAAATGTTTCTAAAGATTATGAACATTTTATTTCTTCAATACTACTTCTCGTTTATTTAGGATTAGCACCTTCCTTCTATCCTTTAATTAGAGGCTTAGAGCATGGTGACTTATTTCTTCTGACTATTATTTTCTCAGTAGCTTTAAATGATATTTTCGCTCTAGTGGGAGGGAAAAATTTTGGTTTAATTCCTCTTAGTAAAACGATTAGTCCAAATAAAAAAATAGAGGGTAGCTTGTTTGGCTTGCTTATGGGTTCTCTGTGTTTTGCTTTATGTATATTACTTTGTAAACATCAGTTAGATCCACAAATCATTAGTGCGATAGGAAGATTTATGAAGGGATATTTAGGCATCGTTCAATTTAAAGAAACACTCCTTAATTGGTCTTTAGTTTTTATTCTTGGCTTGATTTTGGCGATTATCGCTCAAATGGGTGATTTATTTGAGAGTATGATTAAGCGTCGAGCGAAGATTAAAGACTCAGGTACTTTACTTCAGGCTCAGGGAGGGATTCTTGACAGAATAGACAGCCATTACTTTGTTGTAGGTTTTGCTTATTTGGTGTTTTATTTTTTCATTAGGTAGTTGAATATCCTTGAGCGTCTATCAAAGCTGCGAACTTATTCTTGGCTGCAAGCAGCTCATCATAAGTACCACTTTCTAAAATCTCTCCATTTTCTATGTAAATAATTTTATTACAGCTCTGTATAGTATCTAATCTGTGAGCGATTATTATTACAGTTCTCTCTTTCATTAGTTCTTGGATAGAGGAATACACGAATTGTTGTGATTTATTATCAAGCGCACTAGTGGGTTCATCTAGGATTACTATAGGAGCTTTACTGAGAAAGGCTCTTGCTAAAGAGACTCTTTGTCTTTGTCCTAGTGAGAGCTTTTGACCACGCTCGCCGATGTTGCTATCTATGCCTTCAGGTAGTTCATTTATAAACTCACGTAGATAAGCTTTATCTAAGGCTAGGTTTAGTGATTCATTTATAGTTTCTTTTGAAAGATGTTTTGGTAAAACGATTTCTAAATTCTCTCTTAGTGTTCCAGTAAACAATAGAGGATCTTGGTTTACTAGAGCTATGTAGCGTCTTAGCTGATGTAAGCTTAGATCTTTTATGGAATGAGCATCAACTAAAATCTCTCCAGCATTAATTTCATAGAATCTTGGTATTAGGCTCACTAGTGTGGTTTTCCCACTGCCACTGGGTCCTACTATAGCAAGGCTGGTTTTGGCGGCTATGTAAAGATTTAGATTATTAAATAATCGGGACTGCTCGTAAACTCCAATTTCTGCGTTTTCGCCTGCCTCTACTTTAGATCTAGCTTCATATTCAAAAATCACGTTTTTAAATTCTACTGAGGCTGCAAGAGGTAGAGCTGACAGGTTTTCAGTTCTAGGTTCACTACTATCTTGGGATTGCTCACGATTTTCTTGAATAGGCTCGTCTAGAATTTTATAGACTCTTTCTGAAACACCAAGTGCTGACTGTAATATAGTAGATACTCTCCCTAATCGTTTGATTGGATCATAGAGTAGAATGCTGGTTACGAAAAATGAAGAGAATTCACCGATGCTAATATCGTGCTGCCCGACTGATCTTAGACCAAAATATAGAATAATACTGATACCTAAAGCTGCGACTATATTTGTAATGGGAGAAACTATTGACATGAATAAAAACCAATTGGATTGAAGCTTATAGAGTATTTTGGATTCTTGAGCAAATTTATTCTGTCTCCAGTTCTCTAAATTGAAGGCTTTTATAATTCTCTGATTAACTAGTGTTTCATTGATAAAGCTGCTTATTTGTCCGACATAATCTTGACCACTTTTACTATATTTGCGTATTTGCTTACCGATTTTAATTACAGGTAAGGCGAAGAGTGGGATGGTGACTAGGGTTAGCGTCGTTAATTTAAAATTTATAAAGAGCAACCAACCGAACAAGAAAAGTGCTTTAAAGCCATCATTAAAAAGATTAGTCATAGTTTCAGACAGCCAAGACTGTAAGCTCTGTAAATCACTACTGACGACTGAAACTAAGGAACCTGAATCATATTTCTCTTGTTCTTTTAAAGCCATTTGGTTTAAATGTAAATGAAATTTATCTCTTAAATCTTGAACGATTCGCAGTCCCCATGAGCGAATCGAAAATATATAACTAAGCTTGAAAATAGCATCTATTGTAAAAACTACTACTATGGCTATTGGTAGAAGATTAATGAAATCCCCAGTGCTTAAATATAATGCCTTGCTTAAGCCTGAAGCTGAAAAAATATGTTTAAAATTGAAGAAGCTGATTTCAAGACCGCTTGGATAGTGTTTTAATAAATACTCTTCTGCTTGTTTTGGTATTATAGAAAATTTGGTGGAATTAGAGCCAAGTGCAGAAATCCCATCAATAGAGACTTTAATTAGCCATGATGGTAATATATTTGCTATTCCGCTTAGGAACATGAAGCTAAGTGAGAATATAAAAAGATGATCGTAAGGTCTTGCTGTTTCTCTTAGATTTTGGAATATGCTTTTAGATTTGGATTTCATTGCTTGGATTTAGGTTCTTTAATTTTTGGAAAGCTGCGTAGAATCATCTTCACTAAGATGAAATGGACTGAAGTCGGTGTGCCTGTCATAGTAATCTTCATTCTCACTGCGCTTGAGGAATTTAATTAACTGCTTAGTACCTGGATAAGCTATCACTTCCCATATAACCTTTACTAGATAATTCATTATCATTATTCTGAAAATTAAATTTGGCGGAAAATTAGGATCACCCCAAAAAGCAAGCGGGTAGAAGATTAGAGTATCAACCAGTTCACCTGCTACTGTAGATCCGATGATACGTAAGGCTGTAAATTTACCTTCACATATCACTTTGAGTTTAGCCACCACGTAACTATTACAAAATTCGCCACAGAAAAATGCAAGCATACTCGCAACGCTTACCCTAAAGCTCATCGCAAAGATAGCTTCATATGATGACTGTAAATTCCAGTTAGGGTCTGGTGGTAAGCTTACGAGAATTTTAATTAAAATATTTGAGACTATTAGTGAAATAAAACCAGTCCAGATTACTTGGCGGCTTTTAGCGTAGCCATAGACTTCTGTAAGTAAATCTCCGACTAAATATGATATCGGGAAAAATAATAGACCAGCAGCAAAGCTCACTTTACCTATAAAAGGCAAGTCTATTTGAGTGATTTTAATACTCGCAATAAGGTTACTGAGTAGTAAAATCACTACAAAAATTACTGTAATCGTATTCAGGAATTTATAATTTCTTATCAAGTCTATTATCATAGCAATTAGGAAATATTAATCATGAAAGCTTTAAATCAAGTATTTTTTCTATGTCTAATCTCTGTATTTCTTGTTTCTTGTGATGAAACTAAGATCCCTGCTAAGGTCTTGAAAGTTAGTGATGGAGATACTTTAAGGGTTGCAGTGTGTGAAAAAATAATTCGAGGGGAATGTGTGCCATATTCACATATGGAAGGCTTTATGAAACTGGGGTTTCAGTCAAGCACAAAGTATAAAAATGGGGACTATGGAAAATCTCCAAATATTATTAAATTAAGAATGCTCGGCATGGACGCCCCAGAGACTCAGCAGCAGGACTGGGGTAAAAAAGCGACAGAATTTTTAAAACAAGAACTAAGTGACGATAAATATATTTTTATTGAGACAGATATAGAGCCGAGAGATCGTTATGGTAGGCTGCTTGCTTATGTCTATGATTCCAAGGGAAATAGTATGAATGAAAAGATGCTCAGGGAGGGCTATGCTGAGCTTTTAATTCTTGGAGCTAATGATAAATATGCGACTTCTTTTAAGGCTGCAGAGGCTTATGCAAAGCAGCATGAGTTAAATATTTGGTCTAAAGATGGTGGACTGGAGATGAGTCCTTATAAATATAGGAGGAAGACTAAGGGGAAATTTAAATCAGATAGTTAAAAATAATTTAAAACAAGGGTCTTGCTCATTTAATTTTATAATATAGTTTTGATGACATTTTGCCTTATATACACGACTACAGATTCTAAATCCAATGCAGATTTATTAGCGGAGAGTCTTTTAGAGTCTGGCTTAATTGCTTGTGCAAATATTTACTCTAATGTTAATTCCATATATAAATGGCAAGGCAATTTAGAAAAAAATGATGAATTTGTAATTATCATGAAAACTAAAAATGATAATTATGCAGAGATAGAAAAATTAATTTTAGCGAAGCATAGCTATACTTGCCCAGCTGTACTACAAATACCCATTATGAATGTTAATGTTGCTTATAAAGACTGGTTAGTAAATAATTTAGCCTAGAGGTCACTGCACAAATCGAGCAGTGGTCTTGCCTAGATAAACTTTAATTAAAACCCCACTTTAGAGATAAATTGAATTGCCTCCTGCTTGGAATTCAGTAAGGCATTGCTTTTCAACTGCTTCATAACATTTAAGATGATTTTAATTGCTTGGGGTAGAATCGCTAAGCGATATTCGACGAAGAGTTCTTTGATTTTAGGGTCACTAACCATATACTCTAAAATTATTTTACGTTCCGTTATGGAAGCTGCTTCCAGTCTGATATTTAATGATTGGATGTCACTGTAGATATCTCGGGATCTAGATAAGCTATCTGCTCCAGATAGTATCTGCCCCGTCGTGCCAAGTATTACTAAATTTGAGCTTTCTGAAAACCCTTCACTGATTAAGTCTGGTAAGCTGTTTATACTTAAATCAGTGTGAGAGCCAATGGGGAAAGATTTATATTTTACAGGCTCAAGGTTTATTACTTGTACGAGTTGGTGACTAGCACCACCAGTATCTAATATTAGAAAGTTTTTTAAATTAGGTCTTAATGTGCGAACTTCATCTATAACAGCTCTAGCTCCATAAAGGCATTCTTCTTCTTCAGAAAACACTCTAATATTTTTAAAGCCTCTGTTAATAAGTTCTTTAAGGAAATTCTCACCACTTTTAAGTGGGTCTGCCATGCTGAGCCTTATTGCTGCGGTAGCAAAGACAAGTACTTCTGGGCTGACCACTCCACGTGCTTTTAAGAATGGAAGAATTTTTTCATCTAAGTTTTTTATAGCAACTTTTATAGACTCTGGATTAAGTCTTTTAGCTTTAGTTAAATCTATAAGGTTTTTACCTAAACTGCTTTCAAATTTTTCACTGAAAGCACCAAGTTTGCATAGTTTATAACTTCCGCTTCCAATTTCAAGAACAGTTTGCATTAGTCCATCATAGCTAAAAACTTAGCCGTGTGGGTATCAGTATCCTTAACAAATTGCTTTGGAGTGCCAATCTTTACTATTTGACCGCCTTTAGCACCGCCTTCTGGTCCTAAATCTATAATATGATCACATTGGCGAATCACATCTAGGTTATGTTCTATAACAAGTACAGTGTTTCCAGAATCGACTAAGCGATTTAAGACGAGCAGTAATAATTCTATGTCATGCCAGTGAAGTCCTGTAGTTGGCTCATCAAGTAAGTATAAGGTTTTACCTGTAGACCTTTTAGCAAGCTCGTTTGCGAGCTTAACCCTCTGAGCTTCACCGCCAGAGAGGGTGGTAGCTGACTGACCTAATTTAATATAGTCTAAGCCTACGTCGTGTAAGGTCTGTAATTTGTTTTTTATTTTAGGTATGGCTTCAAAGAATTCTACCGCCGTTTCTACCGTCATTTCTAAAACATCGTAAATGGACTTACCTTTATATTTAACTTCTAAAGTCTCTTTATTATATCTTTTACCTTTACATACTTCACAGTTGATGAAAACTGAGGGTAAAAAATTCATTTCTATTTCGATAAGACCCGCCCCGGAGCAGGCTTCACATCTGCCACCTTTTACATTGAAGCTGAATCTTCCCTGACTATATCCTCTAGCTTTAGCTTCTATAGTTTGGCTGAACAGCTCTCTGATTGGGTCAAAGGCACCAGTATAAGTAGAAGGATTAGAACGAGGAGTCCTACCTATAGGACTCTGGTCTATAACTATAACTTTATCTATATTTTCTACTCCCCGAATACCTTGGATATTATTAGGGAAGGCGACTTTTAATTTTAATTTATTTTGCACAGCAGGTAAGAGTAATTCATTTATTAATGTGCTTTTACCAGAACCAGAGACTCCAGTTACAGCGATGAATTTACCTAAAGGTAAATCTAGAGATAGATTCTGAAGATTATTCGCTTTTGCACCGTCTAGTGTAATCATGTGACCGTTACCATCCCTGCATTTATTAGGAACGGGAATCTGTTTTCTACGTGAAAGGTAAGCTGCGGTTAGAGATTCAGTATTAGTTAATATATCTTCAAATTTTCCTTCAGCAATAAGAGTTCCACCATGTACTCCAGCACCTAATCCTATATCAATAATCCAGTCAGCGTGCCTCATGGTATCTTCATCATGCTCTACGACTAGTACTGTATTACCAAGATCACGAAGATGCCTTAGGGTCTTTAGTAAACGAGCGTTATCACGTTGATGCAAACCAATAGACGGTTCATCTAAAACATATAGAACACCAGAGAGGCCAGAACCTATCTGTGAAGCTAGGCGAATGCGCTGCGCTTCACCGCCAGAGAGCGTTTTAGCTGTACGAGCTAAGCTTAAATATTCAAGTCCCACATCGATTAAGAATTTAAGTCTGACTTTAATTTCATGTAGAAGCTTCTCTGCGATTAGTTTCTGGGTTTCAGTTAATTTGTTATTTATTTGTTCAAAAAAAGTATACAGATCTTCTATGGATAGTTCACATAGTTCATGAATGCTTTTTTTTGCTACCTTTACTGCACGTGCCTCCGCTCTAAGTCTAGAACCGTGACACTCTGGACAAGGTCTTTCTATCATAAATTTTTCTATATCAGCTTTCCATGAATCGGAGTTGGTGTCTTTATATCGCCTCTCTAATTGAGGTATAACTCCTTCGTAGTGAGTTTGATAGTTTGCATAGCCGAGGCTTGGATACTTATCAGTATTTATCGTAATGAGATCATTCTCTAAGCCATGGAGAATGATATGCTGCTTATCCTCGCTTAAGTCTTTAAATTTTTTATTTATTGAGAATCCTAATTTTTTAGAAAGTCCTTCTAGTAGTGCTTCGTAGTAAACATTATTCGTTTTAGCCCAAGGAGCGATAGCTCCTTCTTTAAGGCTTAATTCATCATTCGGGATTATTAATTCAGCAGAAAAATCAAATTCGACTCCAAGCCCAGAACAGTGTGAGCAAGCGCCATGTGGTGTGTTAAAGCTAAATAGTTTAGGATCTAATTCTGGTATGCTACCGTGACCATTAGGGCAGGAATATAGTTCTGAAAATAGGTGATCTTTAGAGCTTTCATCATCAAAGAGTTCTTGGATAATAACTTTTCCTTCACCCTTATTTAAAGCAAGGCTAACGCTATCAGCGATTCTACTTCTTGCGCTATCTTTGATAACAATACGGTCAACAACTAGATCTACATCATGTTTTTTATTTTTATCAAGCTTAATCGCCTCTTCTAGTGTATAGAGTGTTCCGTTGATGCGAATGCGCATAAAGCCATCGGCTTTAAGGCTTGAGAAAAGGTTTTGGTGTTCTCCTTTTTTCCCTTGTAATAGTGGAGCGAGTACTAATATCTTACGTCCTTCTCCGAGAAGCATTATGCTGTCTATTATTTGATCTATAGTTTGGGCTTCTATTTTAGTGTCACAGACTGGGCAATGAGGAGTGCCCGTGCGAGAAAAAAGTAGTCTAAGGTAATCATAGACTTCGGTTACAGTACCGACTGTCGAACGTGGATTATGAGAAGTGGATTTCTGATCTATAGCTATAGCTGGGCTAAGACCTTTAATTTCTTCTACATCGGGTTTATCGAGTTGACCTAAAAATTGTCTTGCATAGCTTGAAAGACTTTCTATGTAACGTCTTTGACCTTCTGCGAAAATAGTATCGAAGGCAAGGCTACTTTTCCCTGAACCGCTTACACCAGTTATGACTACTAGTTTATTTTTAGGAATATTGACATTCAGATTTTTTAAATTATGCTGCCTTGCACCGATGACTTGAATTTGATCATTCTGATACTGATCGCGAACTTCAGGTTCTGCCTTTTGGTTGTTCTCAATAGTACCTTGTAAACATTTAGACATAATCACTTGTGTCAAATTCTGGTGTTTCTAGCTTTAAAGTACTGCTACCAATTCCCATCATATCCATATTAGAACCACCAGCTGGAACTATAGGCCAGACATTCATATCATAAGCCATAGGGCAGTCGATTACTGTCGCTTCCTCATCGCTTATAGATTCTCTAATTATTTCTTCTAATTCATCTCTAGTTTCAGGTTTGTAGCCTTTAAGACCATAAGCTTCCGCCACTTTAGAAAAATTTGGGCTACCGTGTTTTAAATCTACATGAGAGTAGTTTCCATCATAGAAAAGCTCCTGCCACTGTCTTACCATGCCAAGATTATTATTATTAAATATGCAGTTTACAACTTTTAGGTTATAAGCTTTTAGAGTGCCTAATTCTTGAATATTCATCTGGAAACTACCATCACCAGTGATATTTACTACAGTTTCACTAGATCTGTCTTCAGTAGTACCTTTAGAATCTTCAAGTGCAGCAGCAGCTCCCATAGCGGCTGGAAGTCCATAACCCATAGTCCCAGCTCCACCACTAGTGAGCCATTGACGCGGGTGATCTATTTCACAGTGCTGTGCTGCCCACATTTGGTGCTGTCCTACATCTGTCGAATATATAGCTTTATCACCAAGTTCTTTAGAAAAATGTTTTAAAATATGCTGCGGGCTGATATATCTGTCTGAAATAGGGTCATGGTCAAGAGGATACTCTTTTTTCCACTCGTCTATTTTTTTAAGCCATTCTTCGCTATTGACTTTGCGATTATTTATCTCTTTAAGAAGATCTTTTAATATATGGTAAGCATCGCCGACTATAGGTATATCTACCTCTGGACGCATATTTTTATTTTTACCTATTTCAGCAGGGTCTATATCTATATGGATAATATCTGCGTCTGGAGCGAAAGCTTCTAGCTTTCCAGTCACTCTGTCATCGAATCTAACTCCTATACCTATAAGTAAGTCACAGTTATAAACGGCATAATTAGCATAAGCTGTGCCATGCATACCGAGCATACCCATAAATAATGGATGCCTATGAGGTATTACCCCTTTCCCCATAAGAGTGGTAGTCGCTGGTATCATACAGCTTTCAGCTAATTCTTGAACTAATTTAGAGGCACCTGCGTGAATTACACCGCCACCGATATAAAGAACTGGTCTTTTAGCTTTTAGAATTTTATTTACAGCCAAAGTGATCTGGCGAGGATTTCCATGAATTTTAGGTTTATAACCTTTAATGTCTGGCTTATAGTTATCTGTGGTGTTTTCATTAGTGACAGTGTAAGCACCATTTAGAACGTCTTTTGGCATGTCTACTAATGTAGGCCCTTTTCTACCAGTAGTACTTATATGAAAAGCATTGGCTACGCATCTAGCGAGGTTTTCAGGTTTTTTTACCAAATAACTATGTTTTACTATGGGGTAAGTAATTCCAGAAATATCTGCTTCTTGGAAAAAATCACTTCCAATACCAGCTGTAGGCACTTGACCTGTTAAGCAAACTATTGGAGTGGAGTCCATGTAAGCATTTGCGATTCCAGATACTAAATTAGTACTGCCAGGTCCACTAGTAGCTAACATTACACCAGCTTTGCCACTTGTAGTCGCATAGCCTTCTGCTGCATGGCAGCCACCTTGTTCATGTCTGACTAAGATATGTAATAAATGTTCTTCATTATAAAGTTCGTTATAAAGACCCAGTAGGACACCACCAGGGTAGCCAAAGAATCTTTTCACACCCTGTTTTCTTAACTCTTTTAACAGAGCTTTAGCACCAGTAGTTATTTCTGCGTTTTCTTTCATGTTTTGAACAGAGCTGGAATTAACTTAATCTAATTTGCTCGTCTCTAAATCTAATTTTAGCTTGCTGTTAATGTTTTTTGTAGGGAAAGATATTGAAAGCTTTATTTATCAAAAAAATATATTTACAGCTTTTTATTCTATATGGGATTGTCCGAAAATAGAATCTCATAGAAATTACCTGTAAAAGGGGTATTTTAATTGGCTGTAAATCAGACCACTATTAAGCCATTAACGGGAGAATACTCAGTTACAGTTCCGTCTGTCGGTATAGATAGTTCTGGGCGTATAGTCCCATATTTACCAGAAACTGGAAATTCTAATAGCGAAACTCGCGAAAATGCTTCAGCGTTGGCTGTTATACCACCTCATGCTTCAGCTTTAACAGCGCCAGCTTCTGCCGATAATACTAAAATTTCTCCTTATCAAGAAGCTATTGAAGAGATAACAAATCCTTCAGATCCCAAGAATTTAAATCTCGATCCGAAAGCCTCTGGTGCTTGGCTTGGTGGTTTAGGATTTTTAAAAGACTCAGCCGCAAAAGTTTTTAATTTTGCTTCAGGCCTAGTCGGAGATGCGATTCCAGCTGCTGGTTACGCTTTAGATAAGGCTGGAACAAGTAAAAAAACTAATAGTTTACTGACGCATTTAGCTTTAGGTGGAGCTGGGCTTTTAGCTCTCACTTCAGCTACTGATTTTATTAATACTTTTAAAACTTGGTTTAAATGGCAAGATCCAGCAGTACCTGGAGTTGTAGATGTTACCAATGGTCTTGCAAAAGTAGGCTTAGCTGGTTTAATTGCTGGCAAGGCTATCTCTGGTGAATCGATAGAAAAAAATGAATTAATTTATGGTGGAGCTGGTTTAGTTTTACTTAAACTTGTAAAAGATGCGATGAAAGGAGTTGGTCCGTTTGCGAGTATACCTGGGGTTAAGGATTTAATTTATTTCACGAGAGATAGTATAAAAGCTTTAGGTAGCGGTTCTGGAGCAGCAGAAGGCAAAGTTCCACAGCAATAAATTAGAGACCGCTGCACAACGTGCAGTTTCAAGGCTGAGGAGGACGAATGACCGCAGTGTACTGCTGGTACATGAGGATCATGAGGACGACGAAAACGCAGAAAATGGAGTTGTGCAGTGGTCTCAACTAGCTAAGTAATTTATCTAAACAATCATTAACCAACTGTGGTGCAGCTTTACCTTGAGTGATCTTCATAACCTGACCTACGAAAAATCCTTTGATCTTTATATTACCTTGCTTGAACTGCTCTGCTTGAGTAGGATTGGCTTTTATGATATCAGAAATTATCGCTTCGATTTCAGCTGGATCTGCTATCTGAGCGAGACCTTCTTTTTCTACTATCGTTATAGCAGAGCCGCCTTTCTCTAAAAGCACGTTAATGATAGATGTTTTCGCAATATTGTCCGAAATGGTTCCATCTTGAATCAGATTAATCATTTCATTTAAGTTTTCAGCAGTTAATTTAGTTTCATTAATCGAGGTTTCATTAGCATTTAAGTATGCAGATACCGAACCAGTTATCCAGTTGGCGACTTTTACTGAATCAGAGCCTAAAATAATAGTTCCTTCGAATAGAGAAGCTAAAGCAAAATCATCACTAATAATAGTGGCAGCCTCTTCTGTAATAGCGAATTCAGCGACGTATCTAAGTCTCTTTTGGCTAGGTAGTTCTGGTAATTCCTCTTTCGTCTTAGTAATAAAATTTAAATCTATGTTTAATGGAACTAAGTCTGGTTCTGGAAAGTATCTGTAATCATGTGAGTCTTCTTTGCTTCTCATAGAAAAGGTTTTACCAGAATTTTCCTCAAATAACCGGGTTTCCTGAATCACTTTTTCACCTAAATCTAAAAGCTGTGACTGACGTTTGAATTCATATTCAATGGCTCTAGTTATAGATCTAAAGCTATTAACGTTTTTTATTTCAGCTCTAGTCCCATATGGTTCCCCTGCTTTATTTAAGCTAATATTAATATCACATCTAAGTGAACCCTCTTGCATATTACCGTCACAGACATTTAAAGCCATTAAAATTTTACGTAATTCTTTTACATAAGCCACAGCTTCTTCACCACTGCGTATATCTGGAGCTGAAACTATCTCTATGAGAGGAGTTCCTGCACGATTTAAATCCACTAAGCTGTAATCTGAGCCATGAAGCCTATCAGCACTATTGTCTGAGTTGTGAACTAATTTACCAGCATCCTCTTCTATATGGATGCGTACTATACCGATATTTTTATCGAATATTTTTAATTTACCGTTAGAACAAATTGGTTTATCAAACTGGCTTATCTGGTATCCTTTTGGTAAATCGGGGTAAAAATACTGTTTACGATCAAATTTACAGTTAGGGTCTATTTTGCAATCGAGTGCAAGACCAGCTTTAGTCGCAAATTCTACTACTTTTTTATTTAATACAGGTAATACGCCAGGGTATCCCATGCAGATTGGGCAGGTATTCTGATTAGGTTTAGCTCCAAATTTAGTCGAGCAGCTACAGAAAAGCTTGGTCTCAGTTTTCAGCTGGGCATGAACTTCAAGCCCGATTACCATTTGATACTTTGTGTGAGTAGTCATCAAGAAAGATTTTAACATTGATTAAGGGCTCAGTGGAAAATGCTAAAACCTATCACTGAATTTTTAACTACTTCTAAGAAAAATCTCTTTAGAAATAATCAACCTCTGAATCTGTGAAGTACCTTCATAAATCTGATAGATTTTAGCATCACGCATTAATTTCTCTACTGGGTACTCTTTAGAGTAACCATAACCACCATAGACTTGGACTGCATTAGTAGCTGATTTCATTGCTGCATCAGCAGCAAACGCCTTCGCAAAAGAAGCGAATTTAGTGTTTCTTTCACCTCTATCTATCATCCAAGCTGATTTCCAAGTTAATAACTGAGCGGCTTCGTGCTCCATAGCCATTTCTGCCACCATAAAACTCACAGCTTCGTGCATGGCTATAGGTACCCCAAATGAAGTTCTTTCCATGGAGTATTTAATAGAGTAATCTCTACAGGCTTTAATAATACCCACTGCACCAGCAGCTACTCCTGGGCGCGTTCTGTCGAAGGCTTTCATTGATATTTTGAAACCATCTCCTTCTGCACCGAGTAAGTATTTAGCTGGGATTTTAACATCTTTAAAAGTTACTGAGTGAGTGCTACTTGCTCTCTGTCCCATCATATCTTCTTTTTTATTAACTATAACTCCAACGGTGTCCGCTGGTACTACGAATGCAGAAAGTCCTTTATGACCTTGATTAGCATCTGTTTGAGCTAATACATAGAACCATTTAGCATATTTAGCACCAGTTATCCACTGTTTGTTACCATTAATGATATATTCATCGCCTATTTTTTTAGCTGTAGTCTGCACTCCAGCTACATCTGAGCCGGCATTGGGCTCTGTTACGCAGTAAGAAGCGAATTGTACTTCTTCCATCATCGGCGCTAAAAATTCTTTATTGATTTCATGATTATCTACTGCTATGAGTGGTGCTGATGCTAGCATGTTGGCTCCCAGGGCAGTGGCTATGCCAGTACAGGCAGCCCCTAGCTCCTCTGCGATAATACATTCTTCTAAAATTCCGAGATCCAGTCCACCTACATATTCAGGGAAACCCGGATTCATTAGCCCCACTTCAAAGGCTTTCTGTGCTATTTCTAGTGGGAATTTAGACTCTTTATCGTGATGTTCTGCTTGTGGCAGTATCTCTTTTCTTGCAAAATCGCTCGCTAATTTTTGAAGTTCCTTCTGGGTTTCATTTAGCTCAAAATCAATTACCATATATTGATTTTATTCCACACTGCGTGATTTGAAAACTGTCATGTAGTATTTTGTCTGTTTGAATATTTTGGTAACAGTATGATTAAACTTTAAGGATTTGCTGAAAAACACTAGATATTTTAAATTCCCTAAATTTTTGGTATACAATATAACCCTAGAAGAAGGAATTTAACTGTGAGACTATTTGAATTTGAAGCTAAGGAACTTTTTAGAGAGTTAGGTATACCTACTCCAGTGGGACAGACTATTAAGTGTGCAGAAGAGGTATTTTCTATACCAGCTAAGTCTTTTCCTAAAACGCTTAAAACACAGGTGTTATCTGGTGGTAGAGGTAAAGCTGGTGGGATTAAGTTCGCTGATAATCAAGAAGATGCTTACCATAAAGCACAAGCAATTTTTAAATTACCTATTAAAGGTGAATTACCTAAGACTATTTTAGTAGAACCGAAGGTTACTATTAAAAAAGAAATTTATTTAGCGATACTAATCGACAGAGCTTATAAAGGTCCTATCCTTATGGCTTCTGCTGAAGGTGGAATTGAGATAGAAACTTCTGAAAATATTCAGATAGTTCCAGTTCCAGGAGCTAATTATTCTAATTTTTATGCTAGAGAGTTAGCTGCTAAAGTTGGTTTACAAGGGATTCAGCTAATTAAGTTTGCAGCTATTGTAGATAAGCTATGGCAAGTATGGACTAAATTTGACTGCGATTTAGCTGAAATTAATCCACTTATCATAGATGGTGACGATAATTTCATCGCCTTAGATGGAAAAGTTACTCTAAATGAAGATTCTATAGGTAGACATCCTAGATTCGCTGGTCAATTAGTTAATCACTTATCTGATTTAGGCGATAGAGAATTTAGAGGTAAAATGTGCGGTCTAAATATAGTTGAGCTTGAAGGAAATATCGGCATACTTTGTAATGGTGCCGGTCTTACTATGGCGACTATGGACTTGGTTTTACATAAAGGTGGTAAGCCTTCTAATTTCCTAGATGTAGGTGGTGGTGCTAATAAGGATCACGTAAAAAGAGCTTTAGATTTAGTTTCTTCTAGTGACGATGTTAAGGTACTATTAGTCAATATACTTGGTGGTATTACTGCCTGTGACGAGGTTGCAGCAGCTTTAGCTTACTATAAAGAGATAAGACCTGATGCGAAGATGGTTGTAAGATTAGTTGGTAATAATGAGGATAAGGCTAAGGCTATTATGGATAAGGCTGGCATCCCGATGACTAATATTTTGGAGAAGGCAGTAGAAGAAGCTGTTAGCTTAGCAGCTAAGGCTTAATTACAGAGAAACGAATATAATAAGAGAGTTGAAAAATGGCAGTACTAATTAATAAAAATACAAACGTAATCGTACAGGGGATTACAGGAACTATGGGTGGAACCCATGCTCGTTTGATGAAAGCTTACGGCACTAATATCGTAGCTGGGGTTACTCCGGGGAAAGGTGGACAAGATTTTGAGGGTATTCCAGTCTTTGATACAGTTTACGAAACGACTAAACACTTTAGAGTAGACTGTTCAGTAATTTTCGTTCCACCATACTTTGCTTTAGATGCTGCTTTAGAAGCTATCGAAGCTGGGATTCCTTTAATATCGGTTATCACTGAAGGTTTACCACCGCAGGATGCTGTTAAATTGCATGCTGCCGCTAAAGCTAATGGTACTTTAGTTAATGGTCCTAATTGCCCTGGTATTATCACTCC
>Ga0208723_1000111_pt1 | contig 31703 bp, 25 predicted proteins | sample LakMenEpi31Aug12_FD_150750 | JGI IMG/M metagenome (GOLD analysis project Ga0208723, IMG submission 150750) | Freshwater microbial communities from Lake Mendota, WI - 31AUG2012 deep hole epilimnion (SPAdes) | ecosystem: Environmental > Aquatic > Freshwater > Lake > Epilimnion/Euphotic zone ...
TGGGGGATGGGCGCGAGAAGGCGTTGACGATGGGGAAGATCGCGGATGTGTTGCAGGCTCGAGGACAGCTGGATGAGGCTCTCCGGATCCGTCGGGAGGAGGAATTACCGGTGTATGAGCGTCTGGGGGATGTGCGCGAGAAGGCGTTGACGATGGGGAAGATCGCGGATGTGTTGCAGGAGCGAGGGCAGCTGGATGAGGCGCTGCGGATCCGTCGGGTGGAGGAGTTACCGGTGTATGAGCGACTGGGGGATGTGCGCTCGAAGGCGGTGACGATGGGGAGAATCGCGGATGTGTTGCAGGAGCGAGGACAGCTGGAGGAAGCGCTGCGGATCCGTCAGGAGGATGAATTGCCTGTGTATGAGCGTCTGGGGGATGTGCGCGCGAAGGCGTTGACGATGGGGCAGATTGCGGATGTGTTGCAGGCGCGAGGGCAGCTGGATGAGGCGTTGCGGATCCGTCAGGAGGAGGAATTGCCGGTGTATGAGCGTCTTGGGGATGTGCGCTTGAAGGCAGTGACGATGGGGAAGATCGCGGATGTGTTGCAGGCCCTTGAGGAGGAGAAGGCGACACTTCGCCTGCCTGAAAGCCCCACCTGAACCCGAGCCGCTGCCCTCAGCCCGCCAGGATCGCCTTGAGCCCCTCGATGTAGAGCAGGCCGGTGCAAATGGTGCCTCCGGCCCAGCAGAGGGCGCGCAGGGGGGGCACGTTGGCCACATAGGCCGGGAGGTAGGCGAGCCGCAGGGCCGGATGCAGCCAGGCGGCCGCCACGGCCGCGGCGGAGGGCACCCAGCCATGGGCGGAGGCCACCAGGGCCAGCAGGCAGGCCGGGGCGAAGAGGGTGAAGGCCTCGAAGCTGTTCTGATGAGCCCAGCTGGCCCGCTTGCCCCAGGTGGGCAGCCGCTCAAACATCGCTCGGGGCGCCGCCAGATCCGCCGGTGTGAAATCGGCCTGGGAGCGGGCTGCGCCCAGGGGCACGATCGAGAGCACCACCACCGCCGCTGCGAGGCAGAGGCTCCAGGCGAAGGGTGCGGCCATCGCCAGCACAGGGGTTGCAGCCCCGCTGGCCGCGATGGCGGCGTTGGCCGTGGTTCTGGTCAGTGCGAAGGTAAGGCCCTGGGCGAGGAGGCTGGCGAGGGGGAGATGGGCAGGGCTCATGGGCTGGGGCAGGAGGGTGGACCTTTTCTAGGGGCTCCGCTGCCCTCGAAGCGAGTGGGCGGGGATCAGCCCAGCGAGACGGTGGGGGGCACCGGGTGACGGTGGCTATCCAGGGCGACAGCCTGCGGGTGACGTGCAAGAGCAAGGACGATCTGCAGCAGGTGATCCAGCTCCTGAAGCAGGAGGACCTGGAGGTGCCGCTGCAGTTGAGAACTTCCCTGAGGGGTCACCCGACCTCCCTGACGGATGCGGAGGCGAAGGCGACGCGTGAAGGCAAAGCCGGCGCCAACTCCCAGGATGGGCAGTGGACCTGGCACGGTATTGATGATGGGATACACCTCATCCAGGTACATCCTGGCGGTTTTCGATTTGCCATCCTCCGGAATCGCGTAGATGAACTCAGATGTGCCGATGAGATTTGGTAGGATTTCATTAAGGTCACCTTCCGTTGAAGCACCCTCCAAGCGGGCCTGGTATTAGGGGTCGTAGGTGACACCCAATCCCGTGAAGGGGAAGGGGAAGGGAAAGAAATTTGATAATACGTCGTTGTTCGAGCCGGCGTTGAAATACCTTAGATAATACGTTCCGAAATCATCAAAGAGATACCCGTTTTCACCCTTAATATTATCATGCCCAATAACACATTTTTTTGGATTTATCAAATCCACTGCATTGATGAATTGATCGGTGCACCAGTTAATTGGTTGTGAGCCCTGAATGGCATCAAAATGATTGGATGCCGACGCAAAATCTTTGATCGTGATGTTCGGATTCTGTGCTGGGCGAAATAGCTGCTCTGGGTCCACCCAGACAAGGGCAACTTGATTCCAGAAAGCTTTATCAGACTTTTTGCTGGGATCTTTCTCGTCAAAGGGGAAGTCAATTCCACGCCCACCCACAAAGAAGTTGGCACGTGCATTCACCGTTTCTGGCTTGGCAAGATCATATTCGGTGGGTCGGGCGCGCAACCAGTCGCCAAGGTTCACCTGATTTTTTTGTCCTGCGGCGCAGTTTTAGAGAGAATAGGGGCAAAGAAGATTGTGGCTCCACCAACGCCGGTATTGATCACTTCTGAGTGTCCACCCGAACCCATACACGAGGGGAGATTTAAGCACCATAAATCTCTTTCCGTATTATCGCTGCTATCAAACTGATGGAAATGTGGTGGCCTGCCCGCCGATGGGTCCCCTGCATGTGCGCAAAGTGCTCAGTGGTGCACGCGCTGCTTGAAAGCCTGCTTGGTCTTCGCTGCGCCGTCTCAAGCCTGAAAGTGCGCGCGATTTTGTCGAGTCGACGCCCGCTGCCTGGGTGCAATCCAGGGCGCAGCTGGTGAGCCAGGGTGTCTTCCTGGAGACTCCCTCAGGCCTCAGCCTCGCCCAGGACTACGAGTTCAACGCCCCCTCCCAGGCGGCCATGGCGCTGCTTGCTCGTCCGGCCAATGGCCGGATCGAGTGGAAGGATGCCAACGGGATCTCGCTCAAGGAGCACCAGGAGCGGACAGCAGCAGCTGCTTCTCGGGAGGCCGAGGCCTGGTGGGCGTCCCCCCAGTCCTAGCCTGGGGCCTGATTTCCTGCCGCGTTTTTCTCCATGGCCGACAGCTTCTCCTTTGACGTCGTCAGTGATTTCGACCGCCAGGAGCTGGTGAATGCGGTGGATCAGGTGCGGCGGGAGGTGGCCCAGCGCTACGACCTCAAGGATTCCAAAACCGAGATCGAGCTGGAGGAGGCCAGCCTCACCATCACCACCGCCAGCGACATGACCTTGGAGGCGGTGAACGACGTGCTGCGCCAGAAAGCCACCAAGCGCGATCTCTCTCTGAAGATCTTTGACTTCCAGCCCAGCGAGACGGTGGGCGGCAACCGGGTGATGCAGGTGGTGAAGCTGCGCAAGGGGCTGAGCCAGGAGCTGGCCAAGAAGCTCTCCAAAACCGTGCGCGATCAGATCAAGAAGGTGACCGTGGCGATCCAGGGCGACAGCCTGCGGGTGACGGGCAAGAACAAGGACGACCTGCAGCAGGTGATCCAGCTCCTCAAACAGGAAGACCTGGAGGTGCCGCTGCAGTTTGAGAACTACCGCTGACCAGCCCGTTCCGCCCGAGGCCAGGAGGAGTGGTTCACCGGCCCTGGCCGCGCTGCATGGGGGGAGGCGGTGTTTTGGCCACCGACGAGGATCCCTTTCTCGATGAGAGCGCGAGCCGGGTCTGGATCCACGGCGATCTGCATGTGGACAACTTCGGTACCTACCTCGACTCGACGGGCCGCCTGCTCTTCGACGTGATCGATTTTGACGAGGCGTATGTGGGCCCATTCACCTGGGATCTGCGGCGCCTGGCGGTGAGCCTTGCGCTCATCAGCTACGAGAAGGCCATGGCTGACGACGAGATCCACACGCTTATCCGCACGCTGGCGGAAAGTTACGCCACCCAGGTGAAGCGGTTCTCAACGGGGGAGGACGACATGAGCTTCGCGATCACCCTCGACAATGCCACGGGCGTCGCCCTCGATGTGCTCCGTTCCGCTCGGCAGATGACCCGGGTGAACCTGCTCGACTCCGCCACGGAGATCAAGGATGGCGACCGCCGGTTCAAACGCAACCAGAATCGTTCGACGGTGCCGGATGAAATCCGGGAAAAGCTCACCGACGTCTTCGCGGACTATCTCACCACAATCCCTACCCGCAAGCGTCTGACGAGCATCAACTCCCACATCAAGGACATCACCACCGCGCAGGGTTTCGGCATCGGATCGGTGGGTCTCCGGATGGACTCCATGCTGCTTGAGGGTCCGACACAGACGCTGGAAAACGACATCATCCTCTGGTTCAAGCAATCCCTCCCCTCGGCGGTCACGCGCGCCGTGAAGGACGAGCGCATCAGCGCCTACTTCAACCACGACGGTCACCGGACAGCGGTTTCGCAGCGGCCACTGCAAGTCTACGCGGACCCGTGGCTAGGTCATGCCGAGATGGACGGCATGGGCCTGTTTGTGATGGAGCTGCCCCCCTATGAGGCATCGGTGCGATGGAGCGGGGTGAACCAGTTCGATGAGCTCTACGTGCTGGTGAAGGACCTTGGGCGGATCGTGGCGAAGATTCATTGCCTCTCGGACGAGGACAGTGATCACACCCTGGTGCCGGGATCAGCCGATCAGGCGATCCTCCGCAGCATCGGCGGACGCGAGGTGGCCTTCGCAGAAGCGCTTGCCGACTGGAGCGCCAGCTACGCGCGACGGGTGCGCGAGGATCACCAGCTCTTCCTCGACAGCTTCCGCAACAGGCAATTCCCGAGCCTGCGGGCACAGTAGAGATCGCCATCAAGGCACAGGGAGTCCTGGCCGAGTCGGTTGTGTGTGCTCTGGGCGGCTGGTGAGGGTGACCCATCCGCCAGCTCAGCCTCCCGGCGCGGGTCGTGATTCCCCTCCCCACCCGGAGGGATCGCCCCCGCCGGACAGCTGCTCCTCGGCCACCCGCTCCGCCAGGGCCAGGCAGCGATCCATCTCCTCCCAGAGCAGTTCCCGCCGCTCGGCGCTGACGGCGAAGGAGCGGTGGTGCAGGTCCCGGCCCAGGTAGCGCAGGGCATCACAGATGCGACGCCAGTCGTCTGGGGTGAGCTCGGTGGGCAGGGTCATGGGGGAGAGCTTTGTCTCAGCGTTCATGTTGCAGGACCCCTACCCACAGCGGCATTGGTAGCAGCCGGTGGCACTGGCGCTGGGGCGAGGAAGAATGATGGTGAGCCACCGGATCTGGTTTGAGCGCTACCGCTGACACCCTTCCCCCTGTAGGCCCCGCCCGGGGTTGGCGATTCTGGATCGATCGGGGCGGCACCTTCACCGATGTGGTGGCCTGTCCCCCCCAGGGCCCCCTGCAGGTGAGGAAGGTGCTCTCCGTGCAACCCGAGCACCCTGGTGATCCGGCCGTGCGGGCCATCCGGGAGCTGCTTGGGATCCCCCCCGCCCACAACCTGCCAGCGGGGCTGGTGGAGGAGGTGCGGCTGGGCACCACCGTGGCCACCAATGCCCTGCTGGAGCAGGCCACTGCGCCCGTGCTCCTGCTGATGAATCGGGGCCTCGAGGACCTGCTGCGCATCGGCGATCAGCACCGGCCCGATCTCTTTGCCCTCCGCATCGAGCGCCCCCAGCCCCTGGATGTGCGGGTGGTGGAGGTGGAGGGACGCCTGGGGGCTGATGGGGAGGAGGTGAGTCCCCTGCTGCTGGATGCGTCCTTGGAGGAGCGAATCCGCCAGGCCCTGGCCGATGGCCCGCGTCAGCTGGCGGTGGCCCTGCTGCACAGCTACCGGGAACCCGCCCATGAGCTCGCCCTTGGCACCTGGCTCGATGCACAGGGGCTGGGCCTCGCCCTGCTGTCCCACCAGCTCAGCCGCCAGCCCCGTCTCCTTCCCCGGGCCGCCACCACGGTGGTGGAAGCGGGCCTTCAGGGGGTGTTGCAGGGCTACCTCGCCCAGGTGGCGAATGCCCTCGGGCCAGCCACAACCCTGCGGGTGATGACCTCCAGCGGAGCCCTGCGCAGCCCGGCCCTGCTTCGTGCCAAGGACACGATCCTCTCCGGCCCCGCCGGGGGGATGGTGGGGGCGGTGGAGGCCGCCCGGGCGGCGGGATTGGCCTCCGTACCCCTGCTGGGCTTCGACATGGGCGGCACATCGACAGATGTATTCCACTTCGACCCCGACCGGGGCGAGCTGGCCTGGGAGCGGTGCAGCGGCACGGAGGTGGCAGGACTGCCCCTGCTGGCGGACATGCTGCCCATCCACACCGTGGCAGCCGGCGGGGGGTCGGTGCTCCAGGCGGTGGACGGGCGGCTGGTGGTGGGCCCCAGCTCCGCAGGGGCCGATCCGGGCCCGGCCTGCTACCGGCGGGGCGGGCCAGCCACGGTCACCGATGCCAACCTGCTGCTGGGCCGCCTCCCGGTGGAGGCCCTGCCGGCGGTGTTTGGCGCCAGCGGCGATCAGCCGGCCGATCGGGGGGCGGCGGAGCGGCGTTTCGCCGCGCTGGCGCAGGCCCTGGGCTTAGGCCCAGAGCAGGTGGCTCTTGGCGCCCTGCAGGTGGCGGTGGAACGCATGGCGGAGGCGATTCGCCGCATTTCGATCCAGCAGGGCCATGACATTCGCCAGGCCCTTCTGGTGTGCTTCGGCGGGGCGGGCGGGCAGCATGCCTGCGCCCTGGCCAGCCGCCTGGGGGTGGGCCGGGTGTTGCTCCATCCTCTGGCGGGGGTGCTCTCGGCCTATGGCATCGGCCTGGCGCCTCAGCAGCTGCATCGGGAGAGGGCCCTGCGACTAGCCCTGGAGCCTGGGTTGGGGAGGGCTTTGGGGTGCTGCCTGGAGGAGCTGGTGCGGGAGGGAACCGAGGCGCTGGAGGCGTCTGGAGATCTGCCCCTGGGCCAGCAGCCTGCGCTGGCTCTGCGGCTGGATCTGCGCACCGCCGCCAGTGAGCAGGTGTTGGAGGTGGAGGGAAGGGGACTGCTGGGCCGGCCGCTGGAGCTGGATGAGGCGAGCTGGATCGCCCCCCTCCGCCAGAGCTTCCTCGAGAACCATGAACGCCGGTTCGGCCATCGCCCCCCGGATGGGGCCTTGGTGCTGGAGCGGATGGTGCTCACCCTCCAGACCCAGGGGACGCCAGGAGCGAGGGGGCCAGTTGAAGCGTCGGGCGGTGGTGAGACTCCAGGGGGCCCCGAGGGGCAGGGGCGCCTGTGCCTGCCGGATCCCGCCACGCCTTCGGGCCATACCGTCGAACCCCTCTGGATGTCGGTGCCCCTCTGGCGGCGCTCCCGGCTGGCGCCTGGCCAGGAGCTGGCGGGGCCAGCGCTGGTGCTGGAGGACACGGGCACGTTGGTGCTGGAGCCGGGCTGGCAGGCCCGGGTGTTGCCGGGTGGGGAGCTGCTGCTGGAGGCCCGGGGGCATGGAGCGGCTGGGGATGGGGGGGAGGGTTCCGCCGTCGCCACCCCCGCGGATTGCCCGGCTTCCGAGCTTCCCGATCCGGTGCGCCTGGAGCTCTACAACCATCGCTTCACGGCCATCGCTGAGCAGATGGGGGTGCGCCTCCAACAGAGCAGCCGCTCGGTGAACATCCGGGAGCGGCTGGATTTTTCCTGCGCCCTCTTCGATCGCACCGGCCGCCTGGTGGCGAATGCACCCCACATCCCGGTGCATCTGGGCTCCATGGGCGAGAGCGTCAGCGCCCTGTTGGCGGCCATCGCCCGGGGAGAGCGGGCGCCCCTAGGGCCAGGGGATGTGGTGGCCGCCAATGATCCCTTCCATGGCGGCACCCACCTGCCGGATGTCACCGTGATCAGCCCAGTGTTCGACGACCGGGGCGGGAATGGCTCCGAACCGGTGGCATTCGTCGCCAACCGGGGCCACCACGCCGATGTGGGGGGGGTCACGCCTGGCTCCATGCCGGCCTTCAGCCGGCGGATCGAGGAGGAGGGCCTGCTGCTCGACAACGTGCCCCTGCTGGTGGCCGGCTCCTGGGATGAGGAAGCCTGGTTGGCGCGTTGCACGGCTGGCCCCTATCCGGTGCGCAATCCCCAGCGCTTTCTGGCGGATCTGCGGGCCCAGGTCGCGGCCAACCAGCTGGGCCAGCAGGAGCTGGGGCGGCTCATGGAGGAGCACGGGCGCCAGGAGGTGTTGGCCTACATGATCCATGGGCAACGGCAGGCGGCCGAAGCGGTGCGGGGGGTGATCGGCCGGTTGCGCGATGGCCAGCACACGGTGGAGCTCGATGGCGGCGCCCGGATCGTGGTGGCGATCCAGGTTGATCGGGCGGGCCGGCGGGTGCGGGTGGATTTCACGGGCACCTCCCCCCAGCAGCCCACCAACCTCAATGCGCCGTTGGCAATCACGAAGGCCGCCGTGATGTATGTGTTCCGCACCCTGGTGGACGAGCCGTTGCCCCTCAACGCCGGGTGTTTCGAGCCGATCGATCTGGTGGTGCCCCGGGACTCCCTGCTGTGGCCCGAGGCGCCGGCGGCCGTGGTGGCTGGCAATGTGGAAACGTCCCAGGCGGTGGCCAATGCGCTCTATGGCGCCCTGGGGGTGATGGCGGCCGGGCAGGGCACCATGAACAACCTGAGCTTCGGCGATGGGGAGCGGCAGTACTACGAAACCCTCTGCGGTGGTGCCGGCGCGGGCCTGGATCGGGATGACACGGGCTTTGCCGGCGCCAGCGCCGTGCAGACCCACATGACCAATTCCCGCCTCACGGATGTGGAGATCCTGGAGGAGCGCTATCCGGTGCGGCTGGAGCGGTTCGCCCTACGCCATGGCAGTGGCGGCGCGGGCCGCTGGCGTGGCGGCGATGGGATGGAGCGCTGGCTGCGGTTCCTGGCGCCGATGACCGTGTGCCTGCTCTCCAGCTCCCGTCGGGTGCCGCCCTTTGGCCTGGCGGGAGGGGAGCCCGGCCAGGTGGGCGAGAACGCCATCCAGCGTTCTGATGGGCCCTGGGAACCCATCCCCGGCTGCACCCAGGTGGAGATGGCCCCCGGAGACCTGCTGCGGATCGCCACCCCGGGGGGCGGGGGTTTTGGGGCGGGGGGTTTCCCCGATTCCGTGGACAGGTGTTAGGTATCCACGCCGTTAAGTACTGCGATCGACGAACTGCTGCTCGTAGTCGATCGGGCTTTGAGGGTCATGGCTTGACTCCTATTGACCTCTCCACGAATTTGGGGGAACCCCAAGGCTTCGCTACCAAAACTCGATTGCCGATGTGGTAGCCGAGCTAGGGAAGCCAGAGGAAATCGGCCAGCCTGATTCCAGCTGCTGCCGATACGAGGACGTCCGAGATCCGACATCTCCTGCATTGGCTTCCCGCCATCGGCCATCCTGCGGGTGGATGGCCGATGGCGCGAGCCCCCTTTGTGAGAATCAGCCTCTGGTGCCAAACCGCGTGATCAACCCCCCGACCCCTGAACCCATCCCTGCACCCTCCCTGGCCCATCCGTTCAAGAGCCTGGAACTGGACACCTGGCAGCGGGGGGCAGATGCCTACGACATGTTGTTCGGTCCCGTCACCCGTCAGGCGATTCAGCCCCTGCTGGATGCCATGGGGGTGGCCTCCGGCCAGCGGCTGCTGGATGTCTGCAGCGGCACGGGCCATGGTGTGGGCGCCGCCCTGGCCCGGGGGGCCCTGGCTGAGGGGATTGATCTGGCGCCGGCCATGGTGGCTCTCGCCCAGCACACCTACCCCCAGGGTCGGTTTGCGGTGGGCGATGGGGAGGAGCTTTCCTTTGCCTCCCAATCCTTTGACGCGGTGAGCTGCCTCTTTGGCTTGAACCATCTTCCCGACCAGCCCCGGGCCCTGGCGGAGGCTTTCCGGGTGCTGCGGCCCGGTGGGGTGTACGGCTTCACGATGTGGCGCCCCCCGGGCCCCTCGGCTTTCCATGCCCTGGTGCAGGATGCCCTCCAGCGCCATGGCATCCCCGTTCCGGCCCCCGCCATGCCCTCACCCGCCCTGCGCTTCGGGGAGCCTGGGCCCTGCACCGAGGCGCTGCTGGAGGCGGGCTTCGTCGACCCCCAGGTGCGAGAGCTGCCGCTCGCCTTTGCGCTGGACTCAGCCGAGACCCTTCTCGCCCTGGCCCGCACTTCCCCGCGGGTGAGCCGCCAGCTGGCCCTGCAGCCGCAGGCCCATCGGCTGGCCATCGAAACTGCGATCCTCACCGCCGGCGAGACCTACCGCTGCGGCTCCGAGCTGCGCATCCCGATTCCAGCTCTGCTGTGTGTGGGCCGTGTCCCGCCAGCCCCGGAGGCTGCCTGAGGTCACGAACCGCCAGGCCCTCGCGATCCCTCTGGCCCGGTCGCCGGGGCCGATCGGCCGACCCCGGACCCCAGCACCAACACCCTGCAGGAAAGCCGCGAACCGTGCTAAGGGGAATGTGGCTGTTCTTTCTGGACATCCTCTTCAGCGCCAAGGCTCCTACGCAACGATGACAGGGTCATCTCTATTTTTTCAGTGCCATGGCTAGAGCTGGCAGCAGCAACACCGACAGCAAGCTTCCCCCCACCAGGGCAGCTTCTACCTGTGGGGTCATCAAGCCTGCCTGCACCTCCAGGTAGCCCACCACAATCGGCAGATTCAACGACTGCGAGACCAGTAAGGCAAAGCGTAGGCGCTCTTTTGGGTCTGGAAGGACGGGGCGATAGAGCAGCCACTGGGGCAGACCCCGCATCACCAGAATTCCGGCCAGACAGAGCAGGGGCCCCCAGGGGTGGACCGCCAAGGAGGCGAGGTCTAGCCGAGTACCGGCTACCACAAAAAACAGGGGGATAAAGAGGCCATAGGCAGATGCCTCCAGCTGCTTTAACGGCATGGAGCCTTCGGGATCTCCTGTGAAGCGGCGCATCACCAAACCTGCCAACACCGTTCCCATCAGGATGTCGACTCCCAGGGTTGTCGACAGGGCGATCAGGGCTACCACTAGCAGAAAAAGCAATTGCAGAGCGGTCGCCGCTGAGCCATCCACGACCTGTCCCAGCCAGGTCCATGCCCGCGTCTCCCTGAGGCCACTGGGCATCCAGGCAAGGACGACCGCCACCAGCCCAACCAGCCCAACGCTCAGAGCCGTATTGATCGGATCATCGGATCCGAGGAGTAGGGCCAACTGCGAGAACGGGCCCCAGTTGTCCCCAGGTTCCGGCGCTGAGCAACAGCTTTCCGAACGGGGTGCTCCACTCACCCGACTCCCGCAGCACCACCAGCAAGGTGGACAGCGCTGTGGAACTGAGGGCGATCACCAGGGCCACCGGCCTCAACAGATCGCCCAGCGGAAGCAACAAGGCCAGCAGCACTCCCACCCCCAGGGTGGCAAACCAGCCGATGGCGCCGAGCCGGCCAGGGGTTCCCTGGAGGGTGCGCCCATCGATTGACAGGCCGATCATGGCGAAGATCAAGCCCAGACCGATCTTGGCGAACAGATCCAGCGCGGGCGATGGCGGGATCCAGCCAAGCCCCGAGGGGCCTGCTGCAATCCCGCCTGCCATCCAAAGCGCCACGGTGGGCAAACGCCCCCCGCAAAGTCGACCGACGAAGGGAGCCAGAGCGACGACCGCAACCGCGATCAACAGACTCTGCAAGTCATAACTCACGTGGATAAAAGGCGTTCTCTTACATATTGTTAGTTATCTCCGCGAAATTCTGGTTGCGTTAGGTTTGTGTACTTGTCAAAGCGTTTTGGCCTCGGTGCAAATGTGACGTTGGGGGTGATGGTCGGACTGCCGATGGTTTCATTCGGCCTCCCGCTAGCCCCCCTCGCGGATCGCATCCCTCCCTCCCCGAGCACCAACACCCTGCTGGAGACCCGCGAGCGCTTCCATCCTGTTCGCTCCACCGGCGGCATCGTGGCAGCGCAGGATGGCCTTGCCGCTGAGGCGGGGGCGCGCCAACTACGAGCAGGTGGCAATGCCGTGGATGGGGCCGTCGCCACCGCCTTTGCCCTGGCCGTCACCCATCCCCAGGCGGGCAACCTGGGGGGCGGCGGGTTTCTGCTGCTCTGGTTGCCAGGGCCTTCGCCGGCCCGGGCGCGGGGCTGTGTGCCGCCGATGGGCTCTTCTCCCGAAGTCCCCATCGGGAAAGGCACGGCCGTGGCCATCAATTTCCGCGAGCAGGCGCCAATGGCGGCGACGGAAGGCCTCTTTCTCAAGGCCGATGGCACGGTGGATCGCCAGCGGGCCACCCGCAGTGCCCTCAGCTCGGGGGTGCCGGGCACCGTGGCGGGGCTGGTGCTGGCCCAGCGCTGCTACGGCCGGTTGCCCCTGGTTCAGGTGATGGCCCCCGCCATCGCCCTGGCGGAGAGGGGCTTTGCCGTGAGCTCGGCCCTCAGTGGCGCCTTTGCCTCGGCAGCGCCCCAGCTCCTGGCCGATCCCACTGCCAGCGCCCTCTTCTACCGATCCGGCGCAGGCGTTGCACGCCTCAGGGCTCCCCGCGCAGGGGAGCTCCTCCGCCAGCCCGAGCTCGCTCGCACCCTGCGCCACATCGCCGCCCAGGGGCACGGTGGCTTCTACGCCGGCCCGGTGGCCCAGGCCCTCACCGGGCTGATGGCCCAGCGCGGTGGCCTGATCACCTCCGCTGACCTGGTTGCCTATCGGGCCCAGCTGGTGGCCCCCCTGCAGCGCCCCTTCCACGGCCACACCCTTCTCACCATGCCCCCTCCTGGGGGCGGCCTCACCCTGCTGCAGGTGCTGGCCCTGCTCGAGCCCTTACCTCTCCACACCTCAGGCCTCAACAGCGCCCGCTCCATCCACCTCTTCGCGGAGGCCAGCAACCTTTCCTACCGCGATCGCAACGACCTGCTGGGGGATCCGGCCCAGATCGCGATTCCCACCCAGCAGCTCCTGGATGAGGCCTACATGGCGGCCCTGCGGCAACAGATCGCACCCGATCGCCATCGCCCTCCCTCATCCCTTCCCCGCCGGCCGCCCTTGCCGGAGGGCACGAACACCACTCACCTTTCCGTGGCCGATCGGCAGGGCGGCCTGGTGGCCCTCACCACCACCCTCAACTTCCCCTTCGGCAACGGCATCGCCGTGCCGGGGATGGGCTTCCTGCTCAACAACGAGATGGACGACTTCACCGCCAGCCCCGGCACCCCCAATGCCTTTGGGCTGGTGCAGGGCCAGGCCAATGCCATCTCCCCCGGGCGCAGGCCCCTGAGCTCCATGGCCCCCACCCTGGTGTTCCGGCCCGATGGTCGGCCCTGGATCGCCACGGGCAGCCCGGGGGGCAGCCGCATCATCACCACCATCGCCCAGGTGCTCCTCAATCGTCTGGTGCACGGCCGCAACCTCGCCACCGCCGTCGCGGCCCCCCGGGTGCACAGCCAGCTCTGGCCCGATGCCCTCAGCCATGAGGAAGGCCTCAGCCCGGACACCCTCCAGCTCTTGCAGGGCATGGGCCACACCCTTCTGCAGGCACCGGCCATGGGGGCCGCCCATTCGGTGGAGGTGCGGGAAGAGGGTGGCAGCGAAGCGGCCGTGGATGCTCGGCGGCCGGATGGGGCCGCCGTGCCGGAATGAGGCTCATCGTTACGCGGCTGGCTCAGGCCGTGGTGGCCGTGGGCACGCCGCCGCTAGGGGGAGCTGTGAGCAGATTCACCGCGGAGAAGGCCAGGGAGATCCCGAAGAGGGTGCCGATGGCCCAGAGGCTGTCGCTCGGCCACTGGGCGATCAGCATGCCGCCGAGCACGGCGGTGACGATGCCATCGAGCAGCACCAGGCCCCGGGCCGGAAGCTTCTGGGTGGCCGCCGCCGCCAATTCCATCACCCCTTCCGTGGCCAGAAGCGCTCCCACGAACAGGGTGAGGCTCACCGTGCTCTGGATCGGGAACAGCAGGCAGGAGACCCCCCCGATCAGGTAGAGCACCCCGGAGAGGGCGCGGAACACCTTGCCCCGGGTGTCGGGCTCACCGCCGAGCCGCAGAAACTGGGAGATTGCAGCCACCACGGCAGCGCTGCCGAGCATCAGGGTGAGGAAGGTGGCGGAGACGAAGGGCAGCACCAGGGAGAGCGCCGCACCAGCTAACAACAGGCCTGCGGTGAGCCAGCGCAGACGGGGGGAAATGGGAGCGGTCAAGGAATGGGCGGAAACTTGCTCGAAACCTACTGGCGGCGCCATGGGTTTTTACCTCCCGTCAGAGCCTTGTCACAGGGCTCAGGCCGCAGTGGCGGGCTGCAAGGAGTTCGTCCGGTTCCCGTTCCTCCAATTGCGCCCGGAACAGGCCCACATCCACGCCGATGTGTTGATCCGGTCGGCCCGTGATCAGCAGGGCCGTGCGCTGGCGGGTGGCAATTTGCCACATCCATTTGCTGAAGAGGGCAATGCGGTTTTCTGTGTCGGGGATGAAGGCCAGGTGGGCTAAGGCCCAGAGCACCCACCCCATCAGGCCCGTGACGTGCCAGCCCCGCAGATCGGCCACCGCGTACCAAGGGCCGATCACCGCCATGCTGCCCAGATCCATCCAATGGAAGGGAGGGGATTCTTCTCCCTTCAGCCCCGCCAGGATGTCCTTGGCCACCCAACCCCCCATCTGCACCGCCGGCCCGGCCATGCCCGGCAGGGTCTTGCCTTCGGCGGTGTGATTGTAGGTGCACAGATCGCCCACGGCTCGGATCTCGGGATAGCCCGGCAGGGAAAAATCGGGTTCCACGATCAGCCTGCCGCCCCGATCCACGGGGCAGCTCGTGCGGTCTGCCAGCAGTTTGCCCAGGCGGGAGGCCCGCACCCCGGCGGTCCAGCAGATGGTGGCGGCCTCCAGCACCTCCAGACCGGCCAGGCTCCGCAGGCTCACCCGGCCCGGGCTGATGTCCTCCACCTTGGCGCCGAGTTTCAGATCCACCCCCGCCCCCTCCAGGTAGCGACCCGCAGCGGCGGAAAGTTCGGGAGCCATGGTGGGCAGCACCCGATCCACCACATCCACCAGGATCACCTTGCAGAGCTTCTGGGGTAGTTGCTTGAACTCCCGCTGCACGGCCCGGTGCATGAGTTCGATCAGGGAGCCTGCCAGCTCGCAGCCCGCCGGGCCTGCTCCCACCACCACCACCGTTTGCAGGAAGCTGCGGCGCACCGGATCGGGCGTCTGCTCCGCCTCTTCCAGGGCCATCAACAGTCGCCGCCGGATCTCATCGGCATGCTCGAGGATCTTCATCGGCGGCGCCATGGGCCGCCACTCCTCCCGGCCGAAGTAGGTGCTGCCGGAGCCGGTGGCCAGCAGGAGATGGTGGTAGCCATAGCGCTGGTTGTTGAACACCACCTCCCGGGCCTCTGGATCGATGTCCACCACCTCCCCCAGCAGGATCTGGATGTTGGGGGCCTGGCCCACCATCTGCCGTAGGGGGGAAGCCACATCCGCTTCGGACACCAACCCGGAAGCCACTTGATACAACAGGGGCTGGAAGAGGTTGAAGTTGCGCTTGTCAATCAGGGTGACCCGCACGGGCTGGCCGGCCAGGGCTTGGCAGGCCTTCAGCCCGGCGAACCCCCCGCCCACCACCACCACATGGGGCCAATCGCGCATGGCATCGATCGGCGGGTCGAGCTCAAGAAAAAACCGTTCCATGGCCGATGGAGGCCGAAGGATCCCGCGACCCTATGCCGTTGGCCTGGCTTCCTCCGGTAGCCATTGGGACCATCTGGACGGCTTCCTCCTCGGCAGGCCTGGGGCCGCACCTGCTTTAGGCGGTGCCCAGGTAGGCCGCCCGCAGAGCCGGATTGCCGAGCAGCTCTGATGCCCGCCCCTCCAGGGTGCGCCGACCAGCCTCCAGCACATAGCCCCGATCGGCGATCTCCAGGGCTGCCTGGGCGTTCTGTTCCACCAGCAAGATGGTCTGCCCCTGCTGGTGCAGGTCGGCCAGCACGGCCATCACCTCGGCCACCAGGCGGGGCGCCAAGCCCAGACTGGGCTCATCCAGCATCAGCAGGGTGGGGCGGCCCATCAGGCTGCGGGCGATGGCGAGCATCTGCTGCTCCCCGCCCGAGAGGGCTCCGGCCAGCTGTTGGCGCCGTTCCGCCAGCCGGGGGAAGAGCTGGTAGCAGCGCTCCAGGTCCTGGCGGATCCCCTCCTGATCCCGGCGTAGGTAGGCCCCCAGCTCCAGATTGCGGGCCACGGTCTGGCGGCCCAGCAGGCGCCTCCCCTCGGGGCAATGGCCGATCCCCAGCCGCAGGGTGCGGTGGGCCGGGGTGTGGTCCAGGTTGGCCCCGCGCCAGAGGATGCGGCCACTGGTCGCCCCCACCAGGCGGGAAATGGCCCGCAGGGTGGTGCTCTTGCCCGCCCCGTTGGAGCCCAGGAGGCTCACCAGCTCCCCGCTGTGCACCTCCAGATCCAGGCCCTCCAGAGCACTAACGCTCGCATAGCGCACCCCCAGGTTTTCCAGCTTCAGCAATGGCCCCTCCATCAGCCCTTCACCCCCAGGTAGGCCTCGATCACCAGCGGATCGGCCTGGATTTGCTCCGGGGTGCCGAGAGCAATGCGGCGTCCGAAATCCAGCACCGCCAGGCGGTGGCAGAGCTGCATCAGCAGGGGCACGTGGTGTTCGATCACCATCAAGGTGAGGTCGTGGCGCTGGCGCAAGGCCCCCAGCAGCTCCGCCAGATCCTCTTTCTCCCTTGGATTCATTCCTGCAGCGGGCTCATCGAGTAGGAGCAGGGAGGGTCGGGTGGCCAGGGCCCGGGCGATCTCCAGCCGCCGCCGATCGCCGTAGGCCAGGGTGCCGGCGGGCCGCTCCGCCTGGGGTGCCAGGGCCAGCTCGTCGAGCAGCTGGTGGGCTTCCTCCAGAAGCCGGCTCTGGGCCAGCTGGTAGGAGCGGCTGGCCAGCACGGCTCCCAAGGGACTTCCCTGGGGCTGGCGGTGCAGGGCCACCAGCACGGTTTCCAGCACGGAGAGCTGGTCAAACAGCCGAAGGTTCTGGAAGGTGCGGGCGATGCCGATCCTGTTGAGCCGCTCCGGTGGCAGGCCGCTGATGGTGTCTCCCCGCCAGAGCACGGTGCCGCTGCTGGGCTGATCCAGGCCCGAGAGGAGGTTGAACAGGGTGGTCTTGCCGGCCCCGTTGGGGCCGATCAGGCCAAAGATCTCCCCCTGCTCCACGGCAAAGCTCACCTGATCGAGGGCCACCAGCCCCCCGAACTGCCGGCCCAGCCCTACCAGCTCCAGCAAGGGACGAACGGTGCTCATCATGACGGGCTCCTCCGTCGGCGGGAGAGTGGTGGTCCCAGGCGTTCAAGCAGGCCGGGGGTGATGAGACCCTGGGGGAAAAGCACGGGACCCAGCAAGATCACCAGGCCGAAGACCACGAGCCGGGCATCCCCCACCGGCCGGAGCAGTTCGGGCAGGGCCGTGAGCACCAGGCCGCCGATCACCGGGCCGAGCCAGCTGCGGGAGCCCCCCAGGATCACGAAGGCCAGGGTGGTGACGGCCACATCAAAGGTGCCCTGGCGGGCATTCCAGGTGTTGAGGTAATGGGCGGCGATCACCCCTGTGATCCCGGCCACCACTGCACTGGCCACAAAGGCGATCAACTTCACCCGGGTGGTGTGGATGCCCAGGCTGCTGGCGGCCAGCTCGTCATCCCGAATGGCGGCCATCTTCCGGCCGAGGCTCGTCAGTTCCAGCCGCTGGACGCACCAGCCCACCAGGGCCAGGATGGCTGAGCTCAGCAGCACGTAGCCCCAGGGGTCCTGGAAGGGCTGGGGGATGCCGAAGATGCCCTGGGCTCCCCCGGTGAAGGGAAGGTTGAGTATGACTACCCGCACGATTTCCACCAGGGCGATGGTGGCGATCGCCAGGTAGATGCCGCGCAGGCGCAGCACGGCCTGCCCCAGGGCCAGCGCCAGCAGGGCAACGATCAGCGCCGCCAGACCCATCTCCAGCCCCAGGCTGCCCAGGGAAAGGAGGCCGGCTGTCTGCCCACCGGCCCCATCCGGGGCCATGGGGGGCGCCAGGGGGCCGGTGGAGAGCAGGGCCGCCACCAGTCCGCCGATGGCGTAGAAGGCCGGGGTGGCCAACGAGAGCTGGCCGGCGGCCAGGGGCAGATACACCGAGAGACCCAACAGGGCACCGAGCAGCATCTGCACCAGAAGGCCGTTGTCGATCATGGGCATGGGGCCGGGAGCATGGGCTACACCTTCTCCACTTCAGGCCGGCCGAGCAGCCCCCGGGGCCTCAGCAGCAGTACGGCGAAGAGGATCGCAAAGGCCAGTGCATCCCGGTAGCCGGACGCTTCCGTGGGCACCAGGGCCTCCACGATGCCCATCAGTAGCCCGCCGACGATCGCCCCCGGCACACTGCCGAGCCCCCCGAGCACCAGCACCGCCAGGCCCTTGAGGCCATAGCTGATGCCGAAATAGGGCCCGGAGATGCTCACGCTCAGCGCCACCAACCCCCCGGCCACCCCGGCCAGAAAGCCGCTGATGGCAAAGGCGAGGCGAATCATGGCTTCGCTGTTGATGCCCAGCAGCTGGGAGGTGGTGGGATCTTCCGCCACGGCCCGCAACGCCTTGCCGCTCCGGCTCCGCTCCAGCCACACCCCCAGCACCACCACCAGCAGGGAGGAGATCACCAGCAGCAGCAGCTGCACGGTGCGAACCCGGGCGCTGCCGATGGCGATTGAGGCCGGCCATCCCCCCAGGGCGGAGGCGGGGAAGGCATAGCTCTCGGAGCCCATCAGGATCTGCAGGAGGTTCACCAACACCACCCCCGCCCCCAGGCTGGTGATTAGGTAGAGCAGGGGTTCGGCGCCCTGTCGGCGTAAGGGGGCAAAGGCCACCCGCTCCACCACCAGGGAGGCCATGGCCGAGCCTCCTCCCGCCAGAATCAGGGCCAGCCAGAAGGGCAGAGCCACGGGCAGGCTCAGGCCCGGCAGGGCCCCGTTGATGCCAATGGCTCCGCCCATCAGCAGAAAGGTGAGGTAGCCGCCCAGGGTGAAGAGGGCTCCCTGGGCGAAGTTGATCACCCCCAGGACAGAGAACACCAGCGTGTAGCCGAGGGCGAAAAGGGCATAAGCCCCACCGCTAGCCAATCCGTTGAGCAGCGATTGCAGCAGGGTGGCGGTCATGGCTCCTGCTGATCCCGCACCAGGGCGAAACGTCCCTGCCGGCCCGTGGCGTCCATCTTCACCTCCGCCACGTAGAAGCGTTGCTGGATCACCTCCCCATCGGGGCGGAAACGGATCGGACCCAGGGGAGTGTCGTAACGGCCCGCCAGAAGCTCCTTCATCAAGGCAAGCCTGGCCTCCGCCAGGGTCAGCGCCTCCAGCCCCCCACGGGCCTGGAGACGCTGGCTGGCCTCAAACAGCACCTGGTAGGCCGTGAAGGCCTGGGCCGTGAGCTGGGGGGGCAGACCGCCCCCCTGTTTCTGGGCAAAAAGCTTGAGGAAGGCCTTGTTGGTCGGGGTGTCCAGCTCGGGGCTGTAGGCCTGGGCGATCAGCATGCCGTCGCACCACTGCTGGCAGATCGGATAGATGTTGGGGGTGTTCATCCCGTTGCCCACCACGATCTGCCCTCGGTAGCCCAGCTCGCGCAGCTGGCGCACCAGATTTCCCCCATCCACCGCCTGGGCTGAGATCACGATCAGCTCAGGCCGTTCCCGCAGGGCCGCCGAGATCGGATTCTGGAAGTCGTTGTCGCCCAGCTGGGTGCGCTGAATGGAAACGGGCTGCAGGGCCTTGGCCGCCAGGGCCCGCTGGAAGATGGTCGTTTCCGCCGTGCTGTAAGCGTCGTCCTGGGCGTAAAACACCGCCACCCGTTTCAGGCCTGGCTGGCGTCGCAGGGCCTCCTCCAGGGAGAGGGGGGCAATCACCGAACTCTGGGCTGATACCCGGCTGATGAAGAAACCGATCTGGGGAATGCCGCTAGCCGTGTTGGAGGGGGCTACCACCGGCACCCCGCGCCGTTCGGCGATGGGATCGGCGGCGAAGGCTTGCTGCGACAGGGTGGGTCCCACCAGGGCCAGCACCCCGCGACGGATCAGCAGGTTGAACGCTGATGTGGCGGAAGCCTCATCGCTGCCGCCGTCCTCCAGCTGCACGGCCAGAGGCCGTTGGATCGGCTGGGTTTGGGCCCAGCTTTCTCCGAGCTGCAGGCCCAGCCGTTGATCCTGCCCATACACATTGGCATTGCCCGTAAGCGCTAGAACGGCCCCGATCGGCAGGGGGGATCCATCACCGGCGAGGGGCCGGTGGGCCAGATCCGCGGAGCGGCCCGCCCAGGCCAGAAGCCCGATGACCACGGCCAGCCCTGCGGAGAGGCGCGCCGCGCCTGTGTGCCGGCGCTCCAGAAAGGAAGGGGGTGCAGGCATGGGCTGGTTCGCCCGTCACAGGCCCTCAGGCGATGACGGCAAAGACCTCCCGGAACGCCGCGAGCGTGGCATCAATGTCCGCATCGGAGTGGGCCAGGGAGGTGAAGCCCGCCTCGAAGGAGCTGGGAGCCAGGTAGACCCCGCGCTCAAGCATGGCCCGATGCAGCTTGGCAAAGCGGGCCGAATCCGTGGTTTTGGCCTCCTCAAAGTTGCGCACCGGGCCCGGGCAGAGGAAAAAGCCGAACATGCCGCTGATCGAGCCCCCGCAGATGGGAACTCCGGCCTGGCGCGCCGCCTCCTGTAGCCCACTGCTCAGCCGCTGGGTGATGGCCTCCAGCCGCTCGTAGGTGCCGGGTTGCTTCAGCAGCTCGAGGGTTTTGATGCCGGCCGTCATGGCCAGGGGGTTCCCGCTGAGGGTGCCGGCCTGATACATGGGGCCGGCGGGGGCCACCATCCCCATGATGTCGGCCCGGCCGCCATAGGCCCCCACGGGCAGACCACCGCCAATCACCTTGCCGAGGGTGGTGAGATCGGGGGTGATGCCGAACTTGGCCTGGGCACCGCCGTAGCTGATCCTGAAGCCGGTCATCACCTCGTCAAAGACGAGCAGGGCGCCATGCTCCTTGGTGAGTTCCCGCAGGCCCTCAAGGAAGCCGGGCTCGGGTGTGATGAAGCCGGCATTGCCCACCACCGGCTCCAGGATCACGCCGGCGATCTCGCCGGGATGCTCAGCAAAGAGCTCCTTGACCGATTCCAGACAGTTGTAGGGGGCCGTGAGGGTGTTGGCGGTGACGCTGCGGGGCACCCCCGGGGAATCGGGCAGGCCCAGGGTGGCCACCCCGGAGCCAGCCTTCACCAGAAACATGTCTGCGTGGCCGTGATAGCAGCCCTCGAACTTGATCACCTTTTCCCGGCCCGTGAAGGCCCGCATCAGGCGAAGCACCGCCATGCAGGCCTCGGTGCCGCTGTTCACGAAGCGCACCATCTCCACCGAGGGAACGGCGTCGATCACCAGCTGAGCCAGGTGATTTTCGAGTTCGCAGGGCGCACCGAAACTGGTGCCCTTCTCCAGAGCCTCGTGGAGGGCGGCGATCACTTCCGGATGGGCGTGGCCGCAGATGGCCGGCCCCCAGCTGCCCACGTAATCGATGTAGCGGTTGCCATCCACATCCCAGGCGTAGGCGCCCTTCACCCGATCAAACACGATCGGGTGGCCGCCCACCGATTTGAAGGCCCGGACCGGGGAACTCACCCCGCCGGGCATGAGCTGCTGGGCGGCAGCGAAGATCTCCTGGGAACGGGTTGTGTTGTGCAGTGCGTGGGTCGCGCTGCCCGAAACGGGAGCCGTAGTCAAGGCTGGATCCGCAGAGGGGTGGTTTCAGGCCCTGGCTGGGCCGTTGGCGTCGCCCATCCTTACGCACCTCAGGCGCGATCGGATCATGGGGGGCCTCCACATTAAGGAGTCGGCATGGGCTGGGTGAGATTTTCTGGCTTCTCCCTCCCGGGCACGGCTGCTGGAAGTCAGCCGCTGCGGAAGGTATCGTCAGGATCTAAAGGCCCTTGCCCGCCGAGCCCGGCAGCGCACCTCCGGGCCATTTCGGCAGTTAGGCGACAGCATGACGATCTTCGCCAGCCGCTCCACTCCTTCCCCATGACGATCGGCTCCATCAAGCCAGCCCACCGCCAGGCCAGCAGTGATGGGGCATCCATCAACTGGCAGCGGCTGGCTGCCGCCTGCCGGGAGATCCTGCCCGCCCGTGCCGTTGTGGCAGCCAAACAGGATCTGTTGACTTACGACAGCGATGGACTCACCCTGCATCGCTGGCAGCCGCCCCTGGTGGTGCTCCCGGAAACCACCGCTGAGGTGGTGGCCCTGGTGAAACTCTGCCATCGAGAGGTGGTGCCATTCGTGGCCCGGGGGAGTGGCACGGGCCTCTCCGGAGGGGCAGTGAGCGAGCAGCCGGCCCTGGTGATCGCCACCAGCCGCATGCGCTCCATCCTGGATCTGGATCTCAGCAACCGCCGCATCACCGTTCAACCCGGGGTGATCAACAGCTGGGTGACCCGGGCGGTGACCGGAGCCGGCTTTTACTACGCCCCCGATCCTTCGAGCCAGGTGGTGTGCAGCATCGGCGGCAACGTGGCGGAGAACTCTGGCGGCGTGCACTGCCTGAAATACGGCGTCACCAGCAACCATGTCCTGGAGTTGGAGGTGGTGCTTCCCGATGGCACCCTTACCCATCTCGGCAGCGGGTTGGCCGAAACCCCGGAGCTGGATCTGCGAGGGGTGTTCATTGGCAGTGAGGGCACCCTCGGCATCGCCACGGCGATCACGCTTCGCCTGCTGCGCACACCCCAGAGCGTGGCGGTGCTGCTGGCAGATTTCACCAGCATGGAGCGGGCGGGGGAAGCGGTGCGGCTGGTGACGGCGGCGGGCGTTCAACCGGCGGGGATGGAGATCATGGACAACTTCACCCTCAATGCGGTGAATGATCTCTTCGGCCGCGAGGAATATCCCAAGGACGCCCAGGCGGTGCTGCTCATCGAGCTGGACGGCCAGGACCGGGAGGTGGCCGCGGCGATCGAGATCGCCGATGCCCTGTGCCGTCAGGCCGGAGCCCGCACGATTCGCCGGGCCACCGATCCGGCCGATCGCGCCCTGCTCTGGAAGGGCCGAAAATCCGCCTTTGCCGCCGTGGGGCGCATCACACCCACCTATTACGTGCAGGACGGGGTGGTGCCCCGCAGTGCCCTCCCCCGGGTGCTCGGGGCGATTGAAGAGCTCAGCCGCCGCTACGACCTCCCGGTGGCCAACGTGTTCCATGCCGGCGATGGCAATCTCCACCCCCTGATCCTCTATCGCGCCCAGGAGGAAGGGGCCACCGACCGGGTGCAGGCCCTGGGGGCCGACATTCTTCGCCTGTGTCTGGAGGCTGGCGGCAGCATCACCGGGGAACACGGGGTGGGCAACGACAAGCGCTGTTATCTCGACTGGATGTTTGCCCCTGAGGACCTGGACACCATGCAATTGGTGCGCCTGGCCTTCGATCCACAGAGTCTGGCCAACCCGGGCAAGATCTTTCCCACCCCCGCCCGTTGCGGGGAATCCCAGCGCCGGCTGGAGGCCTCCCCGGCCTCGGAAAGGGTGTTGAAGGAGGGAGACGTCTTCTGACCATCGCCCGCCTGTGGGCAAGGGTCCGAGCTCTGGCTATACCTGGCAAGGCCTGATCCACCTCCATGCCTTCCTCCCCCGCTCCCCGTCCTCTCCATGGCCAGCGGCCGAGGCATCGCCGCCAGCTCGCCCTTGCCCTTCTGTTGAGTGCGGGGCCCGCTTTTGCCGCCCTGGAGGCCAGGGCCAATCCTGCCGATCTCGCCTGCACAGCTCCCCAGCCCGGTCGCTACGCAGTGATGGGGGAGGGCGACCTGATGGGCGAACCCATAGCCAGGTTGCTTCTGGAAACATGGAACCCTGATGGCACCTTGCAGGGCGTGCGGCTGGAGCGCCGTGGGCGCATCTACCGCGAATCCACCTACACAGGCCGCTTTCGCCCGATCACCAACTGTCGGGTGGCGATCGAGCGCAGCTACCTCAACATGGTGAGCACCAGCCAGGCCGTTCTCGATCTCCAGGGACGTCCCCGCTTTTCCCTCGGTATCCTGCCGGATGTGCTGATGGTGTCCCGTTGGTTTGTCCAACCTGTCCAGGCTTGCTCCGCCTCCCTACTTGATGGGGTGGTCTTGAGCCAACAGCAGGGGCGTGATTGGCGCGGTTCCCAGTGGCAACCCAACGCCGTGGTGCAACGGGAACATTGGCAGGGCGGCCAGGTGAAGGGCTTGGCGATCTCCAGTTACGGTCCCACCGTGGAAGAGGCCACCTACACCGGCTCCATCGCCGTGCAGCCCGATTGCCTGGCCACCATCCAGCAGCGCGATTCTCTGGGCAAGGCCTACAACTACCGCGCCATCGTCCTAGCGGATGGTTCCGGCTATCTCTACCTTCAGACCGATCCAGACGACGTGACTGTGGCCTTCCTGCAGCGGCTGTCTTCTCCCTCTCCAGCCCCCGCCAGGTGGTGATGGCTGAGTCCGCCGCCACCCTGGTGCTGCGCCGTCCGGATGATTGGCACGTGCACCTGCGGGATGGGCCCATGCTTCAGGCCGTGGTGGGGGCGACGGCGCGGGTGTTTGCCCGCGCCATCGTGATGCCCAACCTCACCCCACCGATCACCACGGTGGTGGAGGGGCTGGCCTACCGGGAGCGGATTCTCCAGGCCCTGCCGGACTCAAGCGGATTCACGCCCCTGCTCACGCTCTATTTGCAGGATGAGAGTGATCCCAGGGAGATTTCTCGGGGGTTCGACCAGGGGGTGTTCACCGCCTGCAAGCTCTATCCCGCCCATGCCACCACCAATGCGGCTGCCGGAGTGAGGGATCTGGCCTCGCTCAACCCGGTGTTCGAGACCATGGAGCGCCTGGGCATGCCCCTCCTCCTGCACGGGGAGGTGACCGACCACGGCGTGGATGTGTTCGATCGCGAGGCCGTCTTTATCGACCGCCATCTCCAGCCCTTGCTGCGCCAGTTCCCAGGACTGAAGGTGGTGTTCGAGCACATCACCACTGCAGAGGCCGTGGCCTTTGTGCGGGCGTCCGCCCCCCAGTTGGCGGCCACGATCACCCCTCATCATCTCCACATCAACCGCAACGCGATGTTTGACGGCGGGCTCCGGCCCGATTTTTTCTGCCTGCCCGTGGCCAAACGCGAGAAGCACCGTCTGGCCCTGCGTCAGGCGGCCACCTCGGGGGAGCCGAGTTTTTTCCTCGGCACCGATTCCGCGCCCCACGCCCGCACGTCCAAGGAGGCCGCCTGTGGGTGCGCCGGCATCTTCAACGCCCCCACAGCCCTGGAGAGCTATGCCCTGGCCTTTGAGCAGGAGGGCGCCCTGGATCGGCTGGAAGCCTTCGCTTCCCTCCATGGGCCCAGGTTTTATGGCCTGCCCCTTAACGAGGAACGCATCACCCTGGCGCGCGACGGCCACACCGTGCCCCCTCGGCTCCACCTCAACGATGCCGCCGGTCGGGCGATCGAGCTGGTGCCCTTCCATGCGGGCCAGGTGTTGCCGTGGCGCCTGGTGTCGGCCACGCCCTCCTGCGCCTGAGGGACCGGCGGGTTGGGAGACTGGGTGTTGCGCTCCCTGCACGCCTTGGCTGCACCGTCCCTGGTCACCTCCCTGCGGGGGGAAGAGCTGCTCAATGATCCCCTGCTCAACAAGGGCACGGCCTTCACCCGCCAGGAGCGCCGGGCGTTCGGTTTAGAGGCCCTACTGCCTTGGCAGGAGGAAACCCTTGAGCTGCAGGTGGAGCGCTGCTGGCTGGCGTTCGAAGCCATGGGCAGTGATCTGGAACGCTTTGCCTATCTGCAATTCCTCCGCGAGCGCAACCTCACCCTGTTTCACCGCTTTCTGGCCGAGCACATCGAAAAGGCCCTGCCGATTGTTTATACCCCCACGGTTGGAAAGGCGATTCAGCAGTTCAGCCAGTCGTACCGCAGCCCCTCCCAGGGGGTTTATCTGGCGGCGCCGGATCAGGAGCGGATGGTCGAGCTTCTCCGCCAGGCCTGTGACAGCTTCGGCCAGCCCGAACTGCTGCTGATCACCGATGCCCAGGGGATCCTGGGGATTGGGGATCAGGGGGTGGGGGGAATCCAGATCTGTCTGGGGAAAATTGCCGTTTACACCCTCTGTGCCGGCCTCCATCCCGCCCATGCCCTGCCGGTGATGCTGGATGTGGGAACCGATCGGACCGATCTGCGCCATAACCCCCTCTACCCCGGGTGGAAGCACCCCCGCCTGGACGGAGAGACCTACGACGCCTTCCTGGATGCCTTCATCGGCGCAGTGCATCAGGTGTGCCCCCAGGCGTTGGTGCACTGGGAAGATTTCGGCGCGGGCAACGCCAGGCGGGTGCTGGATCGCTACCGCCAGGTGGTGCCCAGCTTCAATGACGACATTCAGGGCACCAGCGGGGTGGCTGCGGCGGCGGTGCTGGCGGGGTTGAAGGGGTTGGGCCAGCCCTTCCGCGATCAGCGGATCGTGATCTTTGGGGCCGGGAGCGCGGGATGCGGCATCGCCGAGCGGCTCTGCCGGCTCCTGCAGCGCCAGGGCCTCACCCCCGCTGAGGCGGTCGACAGGTTGTGGATGCTGGATCGGGAGGGTCTCGTGCACGACGGGCTGGCCCACTGGAGTGAGGCGGTCAGCCCCTATGTGAAACGGGCGGAGCTGGTGCGGGATTTCCCCGCCGATGGCCAGGGCCGGATCGGTTTGCTGGCGGTGATTGAGGCCGTGAAGCCCGGTGTGCTGATCGGTACCTCCACCTGCGCCGGAGCCTTCGATCAGCCCGTGGTGGAAGCTCTCTGCCGGGGCACGGCGCGCCCCATCGTGCTGCCGCTCTCCAATCCCACCCCTCTGGCGGAAATCACCCCGGACAATCTCCTGCGCTGGAGCGAGGGCCGGGCCCTGGTGGCCACGGGGAGTCCCTTCCCACCGGTGCAGATCCATGGCCAGGAGCGGGTGATCGGGCAGTGCAACAACTGCTTTGTGTTCCCAGGGTTGGGGTTTGCGGCGATGGCCGTGGGGGCCAGCGAGGTGAGTGAGCAGATGATCGATGCCTGCGTGGAAGCCCTGGCCGACCAGATCCCCGCCAGCCGCAACCCCGAGGCTCCCCTGATGCCTGCGCTCCACCAGGTGCGTCAGGTGACCACGCGGGTGGCGGAAGCTGTTGCCCTGGCGGCTTTGAAGGAGGGGCTGGCCAGGCGGGCCACCACGCCGGAAGAGGTGCTGCAGTGCCTCCAGAGCCATCGCTGGGAGCCCGTTTATCCCACCATCCAGCCCTGAAGCGGAGAATGGCAGAACCAACCTGTGCGCTCCCCAGCTCGATGGGCTTCTTTCTTCAGCTCACCGATGCCATCGCCGACCGGCAGTCTCTTCTGGTGACCGGGTTGGATCCCAATCCGGAAATGTTGCAGAGCTGGTCGTTGCGCCGGGGTATGGCGGGCTGCTCGTTCCTCTCCCAGGCCCGCCACTGGATCAAGGCCGTGATCGAGGCCACGGGCTCCCATGTGTGCGCTTACAAACCCAGCCTCGGCTTTTACCAGTCGCTGGGGCCGATCGGCCTGGAGCTGCTGCGGGAGGTGCGGGAGCTGGTGCCCCTCCATACCCCCCTCATCGTGGATGCCAAACATGGGGATCTGAACAGCTCCTCCGCCCTGGCCCACTACCTGTTCCGGGATCTGGGGGCGGATGCGGTGACCCTCTCTCCCCTGCCCGGGCAGGACATCGCGGCACCGTTCTTGCTCTACCCGGATAAGGCCGTGGTGGTGACCTGCCACAGCTCCAATCCAGCAGCGCGGGAATTGCAGCATCACCCCAATGAGGAGGATCCTCTCTATTTGCGTATCGTGCGGGAGGCCCAACGCTGGGCAACCCCCGATCAACTGTTGCTGGAGGTGGGCACCAGTGATCCCGCCATCCTGGCGCGGGTGCGGGCGGAGGCGCCGGAGCGGTTTCTGATCCTGCGCAGCCTCTGGGCGGAGGAGGATCGCCTGGATGCTCTCCTGGAGGCGGGCCTCACCGATTCCGCCGATGGGCTCCTGCTGCCCTTGCCCCAGAACCTTCTGGTGGAGGACGACATGGCGGAGAGGGCCAGCCAGCTCAAGGAACGCATCCAGGCCCATCGGCAAGCCCGGTTGGAGCAACAGTCCGAGGATCGCTGCACCCTCTGGCTGCCGGCAACAAAGGCCAGCCAGCCGATGGAGCAGTTGATTGTGGATCTCTTTGATCTGGGTTGTCTGTTGTTTGGCGAATACAAACAGGCCTCAGGAGCCCTCTTCAACTACTACATCGATCTACGCCAAATCATCTCCGATCCCAATCTCTTCCATCGGGTGCTCCATGCCTATGCCGGCTACCTGGAGGACCTGTCCTTTGATCGCATTGCGGGGATTCCCTATGGGTCGCTGCCCACGGCCACGGGCCTCTCGCTCCAGCTCCACAAACCCCTGATCTATCCCCGAAAGGAAGTGAAGGCCCATGGAGCCCGAAGGCTCATCGAAGGCGACTTCCAGGAGGGGGAACAGGTGGTGGTGGTGGACGACATCCTGATCAGTGGCGGCAGCGTGCTGGAGGGGATTGGCAAGCTGGAGAGTTCGGGCCTCCGGGTTTCCGATGTGGTGGTGTTCATCGACCACGGCCCTAGTTCCGGAGGGGCTGCAGAGGGGCTTCATGGGCGCCAGCGCCTGGAGGAAGCGGGCTATCAGCTCCATGCCGTTCTCGATATTCCCCGCATCACCGGCGTGCTGCTCCAGGCGGGCCGGTTGAGCCAGGAGCAGGCGGCCTCCCTCGGCCAGGGGGAAGCCTCCTGAGCCTTCATCTTGGCGCCCGGCGTGCCGCGGGCCTGCCAGGATCTCCACGGCCTAAGTGCAGGGATGCCCAAGGGAGATGGCTTTGAGGTCGATCGCGGATCCCTTCCTTCGGCGCCCGGTGCTCACCATGGTGCTGAGCCTGCTGATCCTGCTGGCCGGGGTGGTGAGCCTGCCGGTGTTGCAGGTGGAAAACCTGCCTCCGATTGCCAACAGCCGGGTCAGCGTGCGGGCCAGCTATCCAGGGGCGGGGCCCGAAGCGGTGGAGCAGGGGGTCACCAACCTGCTGGAAAAACAATTCAACGGCCTGGAGCGGCTGGATTCCATCCGCTCCACCAGTTCCGCCAACGGGAGCTCCATCTCCTTGGTGTTCAGCGGCGGGAATCCGGAGCTCAACCAGATCAACACACAGAACCAGGCCACGGTGGTGGCGCGCCAGTTGCCCTCCCAGGTGGCCCGTTTCGGCGTGCAGGTGCAACGCAGCTCCGACGACCTCCTGCTGGTGTTGAGTTTCAGCGCCGATGCCGCCACCTATCGCGACACCTTCCTCAATGGCTGGGTGGATCAGGTGGTGCGGGACCGCCTGCGGCGGGTTCCGGGGGTGGGGGATGTGGGCTTCTTTGGGGGAAGTCCCCTGGCCTTTCGCCTCTGGTTGGATCCCGTGCGCCTGGAGCAGCGCAACCTCACCATTGCCCAGATCCGCCAGGCCCTGGAACAGCAGAACGTTCTCGCCGCTCTGGGGCAGATCGGGGATGCCCCCACCCCACTAGACCAGGTGATGGTGCTGCCCTTGCGAATGGAGGGCCGCCTGCGCTCGGTGGCGGAGTTTGAGCAGCTGGTGGTGGGGCGCAGCGGGGAAGGGGGGGTGACCCTGCTGAAGGATGTGGGCCGGGTGAGCCTGGGAACCGAAAGCTATGAATCCCTGGCCACCAACCTGAAGGGGCAGCGCACCGTTTCTGTGGCGGTGTATCAGCGGGATGGCAGCAATGCCCTGCAGGTGCGGCAGGAGGTGGAGGCTGCACTGGAGGAGATCACCCCCAGGTTTCCCCCGGGCGTTGAGATGCAGGTGATCGTGGATGAGGCCGAAACCGTGCGCACCAGCATCGATGGCGCCATCGATGCCCTGCGGGATTCGGTGCTGCTGGTGTTTGTGGTGTTGCTCCTTGGCCTTGGCAACAGCCGGCTGGCCCTGATCACCGCTGTCGCCGTGCCCGTGGCCCTGATCGGTTCCCTCTCGGTGCTGCGTCTCACCGGCATGTCGATCAACACCCTCTCCCTCTTTGGCATGGTGCTGGCCTCCGGGCTGGTGGTGGATGACGCCATCGTCGTGAGTGAGGACATCGGCCGTCGCCTGGAGGCGGGCACCCCGGCCCTGGAGGCGGCCCAGGAGGCCATGGCCGAGTTGGGGAGTGCGGTGGTGGCCACCTCCCTGGTGCTGGTGGTGGTGTTCCTGCCCGTGCTGGGTCTGGAGGGGAGCCTCGGACGGCTCTACGCCCCCATTGCGCTGACCATCAGCGCGGCCATTGCCTTTTCCACCATCAATGCCATCACCTTCACCCCCGTGGCGGCCAGCCGACTGCTGCATGCCGACCAGCGCGAACCCGCCTGGTTGAAACGCTGGATCGATCCCCCCCGGCTCTGGTTGGAAGCCCTGGAGCGGCCCTATGGCCGTCTGCTGGATCGGGCCTTGGCCCGCAGGCGAGCCGTGCTTGCCGTGCTGATGGCTGGCCTGCTCCTCACCGCTCTGGCGGTGCGAAGCCGTCCCATGGCCTTCATCCCCCAGGAAGATACGGGCCAGCTCAGGGGTGTGGTGGTGTTGCCGGAGGGCTCAGCCCTGGTGCGCACCCAGGCCGTGTTGGAGAAGGTGCGCCAAGTGGTCCGCCAGGAACCCCTCCTGGCCAGTGGCAATTTCTTCGCCGGGCGCTCCTTCGATGACAGCAGTCCCAACAAGGGTCAGGTGTTTCTGCGCCTGATCCCCATCCGGGAGCGGCCCCGCCCAGACCAGAGCACGGCTGCCGTTGCGGAGCGGATCAAGGCTGCCCTGCAACGGGAGATCCGAGGAGCGGTGGTGCAGCTCAGCGAAGCGCCCACCGTGCGTGGCTTCGGATCGGAGGGGGGCCTGCAGCTCGACCTGCTCGATACCAGCAACGGCCAGTTAGCTCTGGACCAATTCGAACAGGAGGCGCGAACCTTCATTGCCGAAGCCCAGGGCCTCACTCTCGGGGGCAAGCCGGCCTTTGAGCGGGTGTCCACCCGCTTCTCTGCGGCTTCGCCCCTGGTGCGGCTCACCCCCGACCGTCTGCAGATGGCTTCCCTTGGGGTGGATCTGGCCGATGTGGTGGATCTCCTGAGCGCCAGCTTCGGCAGCGACTACGTCAATGACAGCTTTGAGGATGGGCAGGTGCGCCGCGTGATCGTCCAGCTGGATGGCACGGCCCGTCGGGGGGTGGAAGATGTGCTGACCCTGCGCGTTCCCGCCAAGGAGGGCCGCCTGATCCCCCTGGCCCAGGTGGTGCGGATCGAGAGCAGCGCCGGACCCACCACAATCCAGCATTCCCGCCTGCTCCGTTCCATCCCGGTGCAGGCCCTCCCCCGGCCCGGCGTGAGCACGGGCCAGGCCATGGCCCTGCTGCAAGACCTTCAGACCCGACGAGAAAACGATTCCCTGACCCTGGAATGGGTGGGTCTGGCCCGGGAAGAAGCCCGCTCCACCGGCGATAACGCCCGAGCCTTTGTGCTTGGCACCCTGGTGATGGGGTTGGTCCTGGCGGCGCTCTATGAAAACCTGCTCGATCCGGTGATCATTCTTGTCACCGTTCCCCTGGCCCTGCTGGGGGCGGTGCTGGGATTGGCCTTGCGCGGTCTTCCCCTGGATGTCTATGGCCAGATGGGGCTTTTGGTGCTGGTGAGCCTGGCCGCGAAAAACGGCATCCTGATCGTGGAATTCGCCAACCAGCGCATCAGGCAGGGGCTCCCCCTCGGCGAGGCGATCCATGGCGCTGCGGTCGCCCGTCTGCGGCCCATCCTGCTCACCGCGATCTCCTCCCTGGTGGGCTTTCTCCCCCTCCTCCTGGCCAGGGGGGCTGGAGCCGCTAGCCGCATCAGCATTGGCACCGTGGTCTTCAGTGGGCTGTTTGTGGCCACCCTCCTGAGCCTGTTCGTGGTGCCTGTGGTGTATCGGCTGGTGAAGGGTTGGGAGATGGGGAGGCTGGCCCCCTGAGCGCCTCAATCGAGGGCCGGTGGTCGCTGGATCGGAAAGGGCGGTGGCGGTGGTGCAAGGGGGGGTGGAGCCAGAGGAGTGCGCGGTCGGGGCATCGGCACCACGGTGGCGGGGGTGCGCAGTCCG
>Ga0208723_1000113_pt1 | contig 31328 bp, 27 predicted proteins | sample LakMenEpi31Aug12_FD_150750 | JGI IMG/M metagenome (GOLD analysis project Ga0208723, IMG submission 150750) | Freshwater microbial communities from Lake Mendota, WI - 31AUG2012 deep hole epilimnion (SPAdes) | ecosystem: Environmental > Aquatic > Freshwater > Lake > Epilimnion/Euphotic zone ...
GTATAGGGGTAGATCAGGCGGAGGGGGTGTCCGCGGGCTTTTCGCGGAAGAGGGCGAGGAAGACCGGGATGAGGGCGGCGCTCATGATCGCGGGGACGAGCCAGATGGCCTTCCAGTCGTGGACGTTCTGGGCGTTGGTGTAGTGCTGCGCGACGACGCCGGAGAGCCAGGAGCCGACGAACATGCCCGCTCCGAGCGTGAACACGGCGTGGAGGCCCTGGGCCGAGGCGCGGAGGCCGTCACCGGCGGCCTTGTCGACATACATGCGACCCATCACGAAGATGAAGTCATAGCACATGCCATGCAGGAGGATGCCGCCGAGGACCATCCAGGTCGCGGTGGGCTGCTCATGGAAGTAGGCGAAGAGGGCGAACCGGACGGCCCATGCGGCCATGCCGAGGATCATGATGCGCTTGGCTCCGAGAATCGGCAGCAGCATCGGCAGCAGGAGGAGGAAGACGATGTCCGAGACCTGGCCGAGGGTCATCTTCGAGGCGTAGTTGGCGACGTTCATCTCGCTCAGGAACGCGCCGGTCCAGGTGAAGTAGAAGCTCAGCGGGATGCAGATGAGGAAGGAGCAGAACATGAAGACCGCGAAGGAACGGTCCTTGAAGAGCTTGAGGGCGTCGAGGCCGAGGAGCTTGCCGGCCGAGACCGGGCCGGCGTCGCCCTTGGGCGGAGTGTTCGGTAGGGTGAAGGAGTAGAGCGCGATGGCGACGGCGACACCGCAGGCGAGCGTGAACATGCCCTTGTTGTCGGCGAGTCCCGCGAAGTTCACGACGTTGGCGGCGGCGATCCAGCCGGCGGACGCCGCGGCCATGACGAGCGGGAACCACTTGGCGGGGTTCGGCGCGTGGGCCAGGGTGATCGTGTTGATGAGTCCATGGCCGGCCATGTAGGTCAGGGTGTAGACGATCAGCGACGGGTAGAAGACGCCGAAGGTGGTCTGCTGGGAGATCCACCAGAGCAAGGCGGCGCCGAGCAGGTGCAGGCCGCCGAGCAGTCGCTGGGCGGAGACGTAGCGGTCGGCGATCACGCCGATGAGGAAGGGAGAGATAAGCGCCCCGATGGCGGTGGTACCGTAGGCGAGGCCGATCTGGGTGCCGGTGAACTCCAGCTTTCCGAGATACACGGCCATGGTGTTATACCAGCAGCTCCACACGAAGTAGTGGAGGAAGACCATCGTGGCTAGGCGGAGGTAGAGGGTGGGAGTCATGGTATTAGTGAAAGGGGTAGGGGCAGGGGTTGGGGTGGATTAGCGAAGGGAACGGAGCCAGGCAATCAGATCGGCGAGCTCCTGTCGGGAGAAGGCGGCGTCGAGGCCCATTGGCATGAGGCTCTCGGTCAGGGTGGTGTCAGCGACGATCTGCGCATGGGGCAGGTCTTTTTCCTGGCCGGCGACATCGACGATGCGCAGGCCTTCGGCGGTGTGGCTGCGGACCACGCCCAGGGCGGTCTGGCCGTCGGAGGTCTCGAACAGGTGCGCTTCGTAGTCTCGTGCGAGGGTGCTGCTCGGGAAGAGGATGCTTTCGGCGAGGTCACGTTCGGTGCGGATGGCCCCGATCTTCGATAGGTCGGGGCCGATCGCGCGCCCCTGGTCGCCGACCTTATGGCAGGCGATGCAGGTGCCGCGGCCGGAGGCGAAGAGGGTCTGGCCTCGGGCGGGCGAACCACGCACGGCCTCCTCGGCGATGAGGTTGAGTTCCCGTTTCTTACCGTCCAGGGCGGCCTCGGCGGCTTGCCGGGCGGGAAGAAGGATCTGCTCGAAGAGCCGGGGAGGGTGGTCGCTCAGCGCGGTCCGGTAGACGCTCTCCTGCTGGCTGATGAGGGCGGGGTTGCCGGCGACGGCCTTGGTCAGGGCTTCGGCGGCTTCGGTTTCCTTCGGTGAGGTGCGTCGCAGCAGCTTGGTCAGCTCACGGAGCTCGATCGGGCCCACCTGCGCGAGCGTCGGAGCGAGCGCCAGCGTCTGTTCGCGCGAGAGCGTGGCGGAACTCAGCATTCCCGCCGCCTGGATGCGGGCGGCCGCGGAAGCGTCCTGTTTGAGCGTCGTAATCAGCAAGCCGAAGGTCTGCGGCGTCATCGCGCGCGACTGCATGGCGTCCAAGGCGCGGAGGCGGAGGGAGGTCGGGCGCCGTGCGTCATCCGCGATGGCCTGAAGGGCGGCATCGAACTTCGACGAGCGGAGGCGCCTGACGGCGTCCAGGAGAGGCAGGCCGGGGTTGGCTTCGGCGGCCAGGAGCCGGGCGAGCTCATCGGGCCATTCCGCCGACGGCTTGGCGGCGCTGGCGGCGATGGTCGCCAGGGCGATGCGCCGGACGGCGGGAGCCTCGTGTCGCAGCATCTTCGTGATGACCGCTTGGATCTCAGCCCGGGCCGATTTTGCCAAGGTGACTTCGCGGAGGGCGCGGAGACGGTTAGCGCCGAGTTCTCTGGCCTCCAGCCAGGTCAGCAGCATCGCGTCGAGTTCGGTCTTCGCGTCGTAGTGGTCGGTCAGGACCTTCAGGGCGGCCGCACCGAGGGCGGCGTCCTCGGCGTCCAGCTGGGTGCAGGCGAATGAGGCGAACGCATCGACCGCCTGCCGGTGGGCCGGAGGGTAGGAATTGACGGGCAACTGGTAGGAGGCGAGCAGTCGCCGTCGGGCGGTCGGACTCTCGGCCTGTCGCAGCAGCTCGATGTCGTGCACGACGAAAAGATTCTGCGCGGCGTGGATCAGCGCGTGCTCGGTCGGGGCGTCCAGCGCCTGCGGCATCAGCCCGAGCAAACCCTTGCGGATGCGGGAGGATTCGGGTCGGATCTCCGCGATGCGGGCGAGCGCGCGGAGACGGAGCTGCGGGTCGGTAGCTTCGAGGGCCGTGAGCAGGCTTGCAGGGTCTTTGCCTGGCGGCTGATAAGGAGTCTGCCAAGCCCCGGCGACCGTAGCCGGCTTGCCGGTCGCCCGGATGCGCAGGATCGAACCCATTACGTCGGGTTTGGCCATGAGGCTGGAGGGACAGCCCAGCCGGAACCATCCGCCGGTGTTAAGCACGAGCAGCGAGCCGTCCGGGGCCTCGATCACGTCGGTGAAATGCACGTCAGGGTCGTCGAGCTTGAGGAACTCGTTCTCGGTGGCGCGATACGTCGAACCCTGCGGCGTCAGTTCCATGCGGACGACGCGCTGCGTGTTGAAGTGCGTGACCAGGAACTGCAGCGGCGCGCCGGCGCCACGGGTTTCCGGGTAGCTTTTCCAGAAGCAGGCCCCGCTGACGGCGACATGGCCGAAGTTATGCATCACCGGCATGGCCGGCAGCGTGCGGGGCAGGCCGGCGATGATGTGCGGAAGGTCGGCGCGTTCGTAGACGCCGCCGGCGAGCCAGTGGACGAGCGTGTCGCCGCGGGGCTGGCCGTAGTAGAGGTTCTGCACGCCGATCAGCTCCCCCTGGGGCGTGAAGTCGACCTCGACCGGATTGTCACCGGCGAGCAGCGCGTGCCAACGGAGGTCGGTACCGTCGGGCCGCGCGCTCCAGATGCCCGAGCTCTTCCCTTCGTACAACACCTTGCCGTCCTTGCCGGCCGCCTTGTAGCCCTTGCGGCCGTGGCACCAGTAGAGTCGGCCGTCCGGATGGAGGAACGGGCCGTGGACGTCGGCGGCGTTGCCCGTGTAGTCGAAGCCGCTGGCGATCATCTCGCGCCGGTCAGCCACCCCGTCGCCGTCGGTGTCGGTCAGTTTCCAGATGCCCGGTGGCGAGGCGACGTAAAGGCTGCCGTCGAGCCATTGGGCGCCGGAAGGGAAGGTCATCTTGTCGGCGAAGACCGTGCTGACGTCGAAGGTGCCGTCGCCGTCCGTGTCCTCGAGCATGAGCACGCGGTTCGGCGGATTCGCCTCGAGCTGGTCCTTCTTCCAGTTGACGCCGACGGCGTCACCGATGAACAGCCGTCCGCGGTCGTCGAAGCAGCCGGCGATCGGATGCGTCACCAGCGGCGCGGCCGCGGCGACGCTGAGGGCGTAGCCGGCCGGAAGCAGCGCCTTGGGGGCGGGCGCCGCGACGGCGGAGCGGACGACGGGCGGGCGGACGGCGGCGGCCGGGATCGGCTCGGGCGAAGTTGGCGCGGCCGAGGAGGCCAGGACGGACGCCTGCAGGGCGACGAGAAGGCCCTTACGCATGGCGGCGGATGGCCTCGCGGTAGGCGAGGGGCGGAAGCTCCTGATGGCGCTGGAACTGGCGGTGGAAGTAGGCCGCGGTGGGGTAGCCGCACTGGTGCGCGATCTGTTTCACGGATTCGTCGGTCTCGGCGAGGAGCCGTGCGGCGCGCGCGATGCGGAGTTCGTTCAGATACTGGGGCACGGAGCGACCGGTGCACTTCTTGAACAGGCGGCTGAAGGCGCTCTCGCTCAGGCCGGCCAGTCCGGCGAGCTCCGGGACGTAGAGCGGCTTGATGAGGTTGGCCTTGATGTGGGCGACGACGTTGCCGATGCGATCGGAAGTCTGCGCGTCAGTGGTCGCGTGGAAGCCGGGTGTGGCGATCTCCTTGAGTTCATCCGAGCCCGCGGCGAGTTCGAGGAACTCGATCAGCAAGGCGAGCCGACGCAGGCCGTGGGCCTTGGGCATCTTGTGCAGGAGCGCGGCGGCCTGCTTGCGCGTGGCCCCGTGGAATTCCAGGCCCTGACGGGCGCGCTCGAGCAGGCGACGGATGGCGGAGACGGAAGAGTGCTGTGTCCATTCTTCGCCGAAGAGGTTGGGGCGGAACTGTACCAGGATCCATTCGACGCCGGCCTGACGGCCTTTACGGTCGTTGCGGAAATCGTGCGGGAGGTCCGAGCCGAGCAGCAGGATCTCGCCGACCTTGAGCGGAGTGATCTTGTCCCCGACCCAGCGCTCGGTGCCGCCACGCAGGAGGAAGAAGATCTCGAGCTCGGGGTGGTGATGCCAGACGCAGCCGAAGTCCCGTTGGCTCAGGTGCTCGCAGGAGACGAGTTCGTTCGCCGAGGCGGGCGACTGCTGTTCCTTGATGAGCCTCATCGGGTTCGGTTCAGCACCCGTTCGAAGAGGTTACGGGTGATGCGTCGGACGCGGTCGTCCGGCCCGTGCGGACGGGACCAATGCGACCAAGGCAGCACGTGGCCGGGCGGCGTGGAGAGCCCTTGGGCCCAGAAGATGGACGAAGCGTTGAAGACGAAATTCCCTTTCGGCCCGGGATAGATCGTGGCGGTCCATTGCTGCGGGCGCGTGCCGCCGACCCAGGCCGTGCCGCCGCCGACGATTTCAAGTCCGGGGATCTCCGTCGCCGGCTGCCCATGGTATTCCCAGCCGATCAGGCCGGGGATGGCGTCGCCCTGCCTCATGCCGGTGCCTTCGAAGATCCAGTGATCCGGCTTGGCGCAGATCCAGTCGCCGCCGCCGTTGACCGGCTCGACGTTGCGGGCGCCCATGAGCAGGCCTTCGTCGGGTCCGTGTTCGGGGAACGGACCGTGGTCTTTCTGGCGGTTCTTCGCGTAGTCGTTGTCGGCGCCGTAGGGCCCGCCGCGGAAGATGCGGCGGTTGGCGCGTCCGTCGGCGGAAGGCGTCATCGGCGTGACCCAGCAGACGCTGTTGCCGGAGAAGAACAGCAGGTCGACGCCTTGGTCGCGGAGTTTTTCCACGCTACGGAAGGCGCGGAGGTCCCAGTATTCGTCGTGCCCGACGCTGAGGAAGGCCTTGCATTTCAGGCCGCGGTCGGGCGTCAGCAGGTCGGCGTTGGAGCAATAGGTGACATCGTAGCCCTGCTGTTCCATCCAGTAGGCCAACGGGAATTCGAAGGGCAGGAATTCGCCCGAGCCCATGGTCAGCGGGTCGTTGACCACTCCGGCGAACTGGGCTTCCCGTCCGTAGGGTCGGTCGAAGCTCACCTGGGCCCAGGGGCCTTGGACGCCCTTGGGGTGGGTGTAGACCGAGTAGTTGTTCGGCCACCGATTGTAGGCCTGCCAGGTGTTGTCGCTGCACTGGAAAAGGAAATCGGCCGGCCGCTCGTCCTTGACGATGAACGTCACGTAGCTCTGCCAATAAGGTTCGTCGGGCTGTTCCGGGATGGTCGTCATCCGGCCGAGGTAGACGCCGCTGAGCCAGTCGGCGGGGATCTTCAGCGCGTGCGTGACGCCCCAGCGGCATTCGTGGAGGTTCTTCTCGCCGGGCGCCGGCGTGGGCTGCGGGGAGGCCGTCAGCATCGGCACTTCGAGCATCTTGCGGGCCCCGCGACCGCCGTAATAACCGAGGCGGAAGAATTCCAGGCGGAACCTCCGCGCCGGGTTCGCCGAGACCATGATATCGATCGTCTCGCCGGCGAGGACGCTCTGCCGGGAGCAGTAGCCTTCGATCCAGGGTGAGCGGTAATTGCCGCCGTCGGCGCGGACCCGGGTGAGTTGCCAGTCGCGCGAGCCTTCCTTCGCGTTCTCTTCGATGATGCGATTGCTTTGCGGACCCGGCGCGCCTTCCAGGTTGGCAGCGAGGGCGCCGATGGCCGTGGTCAGGAGGAAGCGGCGACGGTCCATGGCTTATTTCTTCTTGGGCGCGGGCTTCTTGGGCGCGGGCTGGCGGCCGAAGAACCACTTGGTCTCGCCTGACCAGGCGTGCGCGGTCTCGAGGGTGTGGAGTTTCAGTTCGAAGCCATGGGCGTTGAAACGCGCCGAGGTCCAGCCGACGGCGTTGGTGTTCTTGTTGAACACGTAGGCGCAGGCGATGGTGCTGATGATGTGGATGCGGTTCTCCAGGGCCTGCGTCCATTCATGGGTGTGACCATGGATATACGCCTTCACTTGGTCGCGCTTGGCGATTTCGGGCCAGAAGTCCGCGGTGTCCGCCAGGCCGCCCTTGTAGTGGCTGGTATCGCCGCCGACCTGCGGGTTGTGGTGGCCGACGAGGATGACCTGCTTGGTCGGGACTTCGTCGATCTTGGCGAGGACCCAGGCGATCTGCTCCGCACCAAGCTTGCCCGCCGGTCCTGGGGTCTGGTCCAGGGTGTCCAGCAGGATCAGGCGCGTGGAGGGAAGGTCGATGAGGCCGTTGTGACGGGGCTCCTTGAGGGCGGAGGCGCTCTTCATCTCCGGGAAGGCCTGCGTGAAGACGTCACGGACGTCGTGGTTGCCGAGCGTGAGGTGCACCGGGATGCCGGCATCGCGCAAAGGTGCGATGAGTTCGCGGACCACGGCGTAATCGGCGGCAGTGCCGACCGAAAGGGCGAGGTCGCCGTTGATGATGACGGCGGCGGGCTTCTTCGGCAGGGCGAGGATCTGCTGCACCGCGGCGCGCAGATGGTCGTCGTCGTCGCGGGCGTTGGCGGAGATCTTGTCCTCGGGGACGCCGGTGAGGTGGATATCGTTGAGGATGACGACCTCGTCGCCGCCGGAGGTATCCAGCGCCGCCCAGCCGCGCAGCGGGAAGGCGAGGGCGGCCAGTCCTGCGAGATGGAAGAACCGACGGCGGGAGAAGGCGGCGCTCATGGGGTGGGTTTGTCGAGGGCGGCTTCGTAGATCGTGTCCACGACGCAGTCCGAACCGAGGGCGGAGCGGAGCGGGTCGATGTCGGAGGCGCTGTAGCCGAGGTGGTGGTGGCGGCACCAGCCTTGGGCCAATTTATATTTCCCGGAGAGTTCGCCAACCGCGGCCGCCATCTTGTCGAGCGTGAGCAGGTAGGAGTCCATGCCCTGGCTCTTATCCAACCAGTCCTTCTGCGAGGCGTGGGCGGCGAGGGCCTGGCGTGCCTGATCGTGCACAGCGCCGACGTCGACATAGAGTCCGGCGCGGACCTTCTGACGCAGCGGTGTGCGGAGGCCGTGCGGCATGGCGTGATAGATCGTCACGTCGTGCGCGTAGGTCGGGGCCGGTGGCACGGTGTCGAAGTTGGGCATCCCGTGGGTGAAGGCCGCGGAGGTCGCGAGCCGCGCGCAGGCCATGTGATCCTCCATGTAGTCGGACAGCGCGTGCGTGAGGACGATGTCGGCGCGGGTCTGGCGGATGACCGAGGCGACCTTCCGCATTACCTCGATGTCGAAGGTCAGCGTCATGTCGTTCACCACCGGAGGGTAGAACTTCGCGCCGAGGATGCGGGCCGCTTCCTGGGCTTCGGCCAGGCGCACGGTTGCGGTCGTCGGGCCGTCCATCTGGACCGAGCCGCCGTTGCCGGCGCAGAGGTCGAAGTAGTGAAGGTCCCAGCCGCGCCTGGCCAGCTGGAGCATCGTCCCGGCGGCGAAGTATTCGACGTCGTCCGGGTGGGCGAAGATCGCGACGCAGGAGGGCATCGGTTCAGACGACCTTGACCGGCTGGCCGCCGCTGGCGGCGCTCTGGTCGGCGGCGAAGATCACCTTGAAGGTGCGGAGACCGTCGCGGAAGCTCGTCAGCGGCATGTCCTGACCCTTGTCGAGGGCTTCGAAGAAGGCCTCGAACTGCGACTGATAGGGGTGGTCGTTGACGTCGCCGGAGTCGCACATCTTCATCGAGAGGGTGCTCCACTTCGATTTGTCGGACTTCAGCTTGTCGGAGTGCAGCTTATTGTCGAGCAGGCTGCCATGGCTGCCCATCAGGTGCGTGCGTAAGTAGTAGGGCTGGATGCAGTCCACGATGGCCGCGCACTTGCCGACGGCACCGTTCTTGAACTTCACGATGGTGACGGCGGAGGTGTCGTATTCGTAGGGCGTGAAATATTCGCTCTTCGACTTCGTGCTCAGGCTCATGACCGAGTCCACCTCGCCGGGCATGCACATCAGCAGGCCGTCGAGGGCGTGGCAGCCGGCGGTGAGGAGGGCGCTGCCGCCGTCTTTCTTGCCGATGTTCCAGCGATACTGGCCGTACCAAGGGCCGATGCCGTGGTAGTAGTCGACCTCGCCGTAATGGATCTCGCCGAGGAGTCCTTGGTCGATGATCGCCTTGGTGGACTCCATCTGGCCGGAGAAGCGGAGCTCGAAGCAGACGCAGCCCTTCACGCCGTTCTTCTCGGCGGCCTCGAAGATCTGCATCACTTCGGCCAACGAATTCGCCATCGGCTTTTCGAGGATGATGTGCTTCTTCGCCTTGGCGGCGGCGACGGCCTGGGCGCAGTGCTGGCTGGGGTAGCTGGTGATGTCGACGACGTGGATGTCCGGATCGGCGAGCAGGGCTTCGACGGTCTGGTAGGCCTTGATCTTGCCGCCGTGCTTGGCGCTGAGGGCGGCGGAGTCGAGCGGTCGCGAGGAGTAGATCGCCGTGACCTGCGCGTGCGCGGTCTTGTTGATGGCGTCGATGTGGGCGGTCGCGGCCCAGCCGTAGCCGATGATGCCGACGTTGTATTTCTTGGAGCTCATGGGGTCGCGTGTGGGGAGTGTTCCAAAGGATGCTCTCATGCCTCGAAGAAGGAAACCCAATCGGGTGTCTTTTTACGCTCGAATGGTGTCTTTTAACGCGACGCCGAGCGTCGCGTTAAAAGGAAGGTGTTGGCGGTTAGCGGTTGGCGGTTGGGAACGCATTCTCGGGTCCCAGGTCTCGGCCGCCGGGTATCAGGTACGGGTTATCGGGTTCGGGTACAGGTGCAGGCCCTGAACCTGAACCTGATGCTGAACACCTGAACCCGGGACCAGACGGCCGAGACCCGAGACCTGGGAATGGTGCTCTCTGTTTATTCCCAACCGCTAACCGCCAACCGCTACCACCCAGCGGCGGCGGAGCCGCCGTCAGAACTCCCCGAAACCGAACTGATCCGCCAAAGCGAGGCAGTCCTTGACCGGACGCAGGCCTTTCGAGGGCGTGGGGTCGGCGAGGCAGGCGGCGGCGCAGCAGACGGCGAGCTTGAGGCGTTCCTGGATCTCGAGGCCCTCGTGCAGGCCGAAGAGCATGCCGGCGGCGAATGCATCGCCCGCGCCGGTCGCGCCCTTGCTGTAACCGGCGGGAAGCTTGAGCGAGGCCTGCTTGAGGCGGAGGCCTTCGGCGGTGGCGCAGACGGAGCCGAACTCGGTGTGGATGGTGACGGTCTTCTTCACGCCGAGGGAGAGCAGCTGCTCGGCGGTGCGGATGAGCCAACCGGAGTTCTTGGGATCGATGACCTCGCCGACGACGAGACCGGCTTCGATCTCATTGATGACGAGGTGGTCGGTGAGGGGCAGGGCGCTGAGGGCGATTTCGCGGAACTGCGGGTGCGAGGCGCTGACCATGTCGACTGACGTCTCGAGTCCGGCCGAGCGGGCGTTGAAGAGCAGCTTGGCCGCGATGGTCTGACCGTTCTCGAAGGTGTCCATGCGGTCCAGCAGCATGAGGTAGCCCAGGTGCAGGATGCGGGCGTTGGTCTTGCCGAACCCGCAGTGCTTGAGGTCGAAGTGGGCGTTGGCGCCTCGGCAATGGAAGAACGTGCGACGTCCGGTGGACTGCACGGTCATCGCGTCGGTGTAAGATGTCGGATGCTCCTGGCTCAGGTGCAGCATCGAGACGTCGATGCGGTGGTTCTGGCAGTCGCGCTTGATCCACTGGCCGTTGGTGTCGTCGCCGACGAGCCCGCAGGCCGCCAGGGGGAACTCGACCTTCATGGCCGCGAGGTCCTTGAGGACGTTGTAAGGGCCGCCGCCGTTGGAGCGCGACTCGCTCAGGATGCTCGCGAGCATGTCCTGGGCCGGGTAGCCATCGATGACCTTGACGTAATCGACGATGAAATTGCCGGCGGCGAGGATACCTTGGCGGGGAGTCTTGGGCATGAGAATTTAGAGCGAGACGACCGTGCCTTGGGCCTGCGACTGCAGGGCGGCGGCGAAGATCTCGTGGGTGGCGACGGCTTCTTCCGGCGTGGCGCAGCCGAAGCGGCCGTTGAGCAGGCCGGCGCGTTCCATGAGGTAGGCGGCCCACATCTGCTGGATGACGTCGGCGAAGCCGGGCTCGAAGATGCCGCCGGTGACGGTCTTGAACGGCGTGCCGAAACCGAGGTCGGTGCGCTTCCAGAACTGTTCCTTGCCGCGCTCGAAGAGCCAGAGGGCCTTGGTGTCTGAAGTGCTGTAGCGCACGCCGCCGTCGGTGCCGAGGATTTCGATGTACCAGGTGTTGGTCGCGCCGGGCATCAGGCGCTTCATCTCGAGGCGCATCGGGACGTCGTGCTCGCCGACCTTGATCCAGGTGTTGAGCAGGGCGTTGTCCCAGGTATCGCAGTTCGCGAGGCCGCCCTTGCCGTCAGGGCGCTGCGGGTAGCCCTTCTGGAGCTGGGCGAAGACGCGGGAGGGCTTCCATCCGAGGCGGAGCGGGATGTGGCAGGCGTGCATGCCGAGGTCGTTGAGCGCGCCGCCTTCGCCGCACAGGGCGTTCATGCGCTTCCAGTTGGCGGCCTTGGTCGGATCGAGGTCGCTGCTGTGGTGGAAGCCGGAGACGACTTCGAGGATGCGGCCGATCGAGCCGGACTTCGCGAGTTCGAAGGCGCGCTGGGCGCCGGGGAAGAAGGGCATCTCGGAGCTGCAACGCACGAAGCGGCCGCTGGACTTCACCGCGGCGTGGATGCGTCGGGCGGAGGCGAGGTCGATGCCGAAGGGTTTCTCGGCGAAGAGGTCTTTGCCGGCGGCGAGGACGTCGCAATAGAGCTGCTCATGCAGATTGTGCGGGACGGCCACGTAGACCACGTCGACGTCGGGGTTGGCGAGGAGCGCCTTGTAGTCGGTCGTCTTCTGAGTGCAGGAGGGGATGCAATCGAACCACGAGAGCGTGGCGGGATTGAGGTCGGCCACGGCCGTGAGGACCGGGCGGACCGAGACGTCCGTGAGGGCGCACCAGCGGGCGAAAGCGCTGGCCATTTCGCGACCCATGAGGCCGCCGCCGATGATGCCGATTTTTACGTTTTGCATGCGGTGTTTCTTAGAAAGTCTTCGGATCGATGGTGAACTCCATGATCTTGGAGCATTTCACGTCGAAGTATTGGTATCGGAGGACGACCGACCGTTTTCTCAAGCCGGACATGGCGTCGCTGTCTTTATAATTCTTGGTGGTTTTCTCGACCATCATCGACCTGAGCTTGGCGATCGCGGTCGCATCAAGGTCGTCGACCCCGATCAACGTGAACTTGTAGATCAATGTCTTTCCATCTGCCTCGCCTGGGCAGATGGCGTCGCACCTCGTGACTTCATCCATCATTTCCGGCAACTTGAGGTTCATTCTGACATAGGTCGTGGCCAACTCGTCGGACATCGGTGACTTGCCGGTGCCGCTTAGGTAGCCGGCCAGGTAAATGGCCATCGCGCATCCGATGAAGACGCCCGCGATGAGCAACGATGACATCTTGGGTTGGGATACGTTAGCCTGCGGGGTCTGGGGGATCATCGTTTTGTGTGGTGATTAGGTTCTTTTCGATAGGCTCTCGCGAGCAGCGTCACGGGTTGGAGGAGGGTGATGGGTGAGCCGGCTTGGCGGAGGCCACGGGCGATCTGAAGGTGGCACCCTGGGTTGGCGGTGGCGAGGACCGATGCGCCGGTGCCGACGACGTGTCCGATCTTGCGGACGAGGAGCTGCTCGGACTGCTCGGGCTGGGTGATGTTGTAGATGCCAGCGCTGCCGCAGCACCAGTTGGCTTCGGGGAGTTCGACCAGTTTGAGGCCGGGGATGAGCTTGAGCAGCTCACGCGGCTGCTTGGTGACCTTTTGGCCGTGCGTGAGGTGACAGGAGTCGTGGTAAGTGACGGTCAGGTCGCCCAGGCCGGTCTGAGGCGCCCGGCAGCCGTGCTCCATCATCCACTCGTGGATGTCGCGGAGCTTGGCGTCCCAGAGCTTGGCCAAGGGCGCGTAGACGGGGTCTGCGGCCAGCAGCGAGCCGTAATGGCGGAGGTGATTCCCGCAGCCGCCTGCATTCGTGATGATCGCATCGAACTGCGAAGGCGGGAAGAGGTCGATCATCCGCTTGGCCAGCGTCTTGGCCGCGTCGCCTTCGCCGTTGTGGGCGTGGAGCGAGCCGCAGCAGGGCTGGACGGGCGGCGTGTGGACTTCACAGCCGTTCGCCAGAAGGACGTCGGCGGTGTCGCGATTGATGTCGGCGAAGACGAGGTCCTGGACGCAGCCGGTCAGCAGGGCGACGCGGTGCGTCTGCTTCGTCGGCGTTTCGATCGGGCGGATCAGCTGCGGCGAGAACTTCGTCGCGACGGTCGGGCACTGGGGCTCGAGGCGACGGAGGTCCTTAGGCAACAGCTTGGTCAGTCCGATCTTGCGGAAGGCGGTCTGCAGCCCGAGGCGCTGGTAAAGCCAGAGCAGGCGTCCAGCGAAGCGGAGCAGGCGCGGGCGCATGAACAGCCCGCGGATGGTGACCGTGCGCCAGAAGCGGCTGGTGAAGGTCTGGTTGAGGCCGGCAGACTGTACTTCGGCGCGGGCGGTCTCGAGCAGGTTGGAGTAATCTACGCCCGCAGGGCAGGCGGTCTGGCAGGCCAGGCAGCCGAGGCAGTAGCTCATCTCGTCGGCGAAGGCCGGCGTGAGCTTCAATTCGTCGTCGGCCACGGCGCGCATGAGCGAGATGCGTCCGCGCGGGCTGTGGCGCTCCTTCTTGGTGGCGTCGTAGGTCGGGCAGGCCGGCAGGCACATCCCGCAATGCATGCACTGCTGCAGGATCGAGTAATCGAGGAGCTTGAGCGAAGGCTTCATCCCTCAGTCGAAGATCTTGCCGGGGTTGAGCAGGTTGCGCGGATCCCAGGCGCGCTTGATCTCGCGCATGAGGTCGTGGCTGTTCTCGCCGACCTGGCGGCGCAGCCAGGCTTTCTTCGCCAGGCCGACGCCGTGTTCGCCGGTGATCGTGCCGCCGAGGGCGAGGGTCTTGGTCACGATGTCTTCCAGCGCCTCATGGACGCGGGCCATCTCCTCGGTGTTGCGCTCGTCGGTCAGGAAAGTCGGGTGGAGGTTGCCGTCGCCCATGTGGCCGAAGGTGCCGACGAGCAGGTGATGCTTCTTGGCCACCTCGGCGATGAAGCCGACCATCTCGGCGAGCTTGTCGCGCGGGACGGTGACGTCCTCGAGGATCGTGGTCGGGCGGACGCGGGCCAGGGCGGAGAAGGCGGAGCGGCGGGCCGAGGCGAGCTGCAGGGCTTCGGCGTCATCGCGGGCCACGCGGACGTCGCGGGCGCCGCGGGCGCGGGCCAGGGCCAGCATCTGTTCGGCTTCGTCGGCGACCGCGGCCGGATGTCCGTCGGTCTCCATGAGCAGGAGCGCCTCGCAATCGCGGGGCAGGCCGATCTTGGCGTAATCCTCGACGCAACCGATGGTCATGCGGTCGAGGAACTCCAGCGTGCAGGGGATGATCTTGGCCGCGATGATGTCGGACACCGTCTGCGCGGCGTCCTCCATGCGGTCGTAGCTCGCCAGCATCGTGCGGCGGGCGGCGGGGCGGGGGACGACCTTGAGCAGGACCTCCGTGATAATGCCGAGCGTGCCTTCGGAGCCGATGAAGAGGTCCTTCATCGAGTAGCCGGCGACGTCCTTGACGCAGGCGTTGCCGAAATGGGCGATGCGTCCGTCGGGCAGCACGACTTCCAGTCCCATGACGTAATCACGGGTGACTCCGTATTTCAGGCCGCGGAGGCCGCCGGAATTTTCGGCGACGTTGCCGCCGATGGTGCTGATCTTCATCGAGCCCGGGTCGGGCGGATAGAAAAGGCCGTGCTTGTTCGCCGCGGCGTCGATGGCGGCCGTGATCGCGCCGCACTGGGCGCGGACGGTGAGATTGGCGGCGTCGACGGAGAGGATCTTGTCGAGGCGCGTGAGGCAGAGCACGATGCAGCCTTCCGACGGGACGCTGCCGCCGCTGAGGCCGGTGCCGGAACCGCGGGTGACGATCGTCACGCCGTGTTCGTTGGCCAGCTTCACGACCGCGGAGACTTCCTGGGTCGAGCCGGGCAGAACGACGACGCCGACCGGGCCTTTGAGCGCGGCGGTGCCGTCGAAACCGTAAGGGATGGTGTCCTCCGGCGCCGTCAGCACCTGGGCGGCGCCGACGATTTCGCGCAGGCGGGCGAGGAGGGCTGGGGCGGGGGAGGACACGGGGCTCAGATGAGCTTCAGGGCTTCGTCGACCGATGCGTTGCGATGCACCATCGCCATCAGCGCCTGCGTGATGCCGCGCGGGTTGGGATGCTGGATGACGTTGCGGCCGTAGACGATACCCGAAGCGCCCTGCTTGAGGAGGCCTTCCGTGCGGACGAGGATTTCCTTGTCGCTCACGCGACCGCCGCCACGGACGAGCACCGGGATGCCCGAAGCCGTCTCGATGACCTTGTGGTACTGCGAGACGTCGTCGGTCGGGTCGGCCTTGATCACGTCGGCGCCGAGTTCGACCGCCTGGCGGACCAGATGGAGGATCTTCGTGAGGTCGCCGTCGACCATGTAGCCGCCCGCGATGGCGTTGGGCTGGAAGACGAGCGGTTCGACCATCATGGGCATGCCGTAGTAATCGGCCTGCGGCTTCAGCTTGATGATATTCTCGATGCACTGGGCGGTCACGTCGGGCGCGCCGGGGATCTGGAAGAGATTCACGCACACGCACGCGGCATCGAGGCGCACGGCCTGCAGCATCGTCTCCTCGATCATCAGGCTGAACGCCGTGGCCGGGAGTTCCTTGCCGTAGACGTTGGCCGTATCCGTGCGCAGGACGAGGGCCGGCTTCTGCTTGCCCGGGACGGACTGCAGGTGGCGGGCCTGGCCGACGGTCAGCTGGATGGCGTCGGGGCCGGCGTCGACGAGCGTGGCGACGACCTGGCGCATGTCTTCGATGCCCTGCAGGAAGCCGGGCTGGTTGAAGAAGCCGTGGTCGACGGCGACGTCGAAGCAGCGCTTGGACGAGGCGTTGAAGAGGCGGTTGAGGCGATACTGCTTCATGAGGGGGGGAGGGATGGGCGGGACTTACTTGAGTCCCATGATGTGCTTGAGGATGTAGAGCTCGAGCGCTTCGTAGTCGCGGGCGTCGCGATACTGCTGGACGAGCTTCTGGTCTACCGTGCGGACCTTCTGGACGAGCGCAAGGAACAGCTCGCGGCTGTTCTTGAGATGGTCGGTGACCGGGCAGCCGCGCTGGGTGCGGATGGCCTTCACGTCCAGGCCGATGAATTCGCCGCGGTTGCCGTAGCCGGATTCTTCGAGGACGCGGACCTGGTTGAAGGCCGCGCGGAGGTTGGCGCCGCCGAAGTTCTTGTCCTGGTCGTATTTCAGGCCGTTCTGGTCGTTGAGGTGGACGCTCGCCAGTTTGTCGTGGGCGAGGGCGAAGGCCATCTCGTCGCTGGCGTCGAGGCCGGCGAGCATGGCGTGGGCGGACTCGATGAGGCCTTTGACGCGCTTATGGTCCTTGGAGGCGTAGGAGAGGGTGAGGGCGTGACCGATGGTGGGCACGTAAGCCTGGTCGGTCGGCTCATTCGGCTTCGGCTCGATCCAGATCTCGATGTTCTTGTCGTAGTCGAGCATCGCGTTGACCGTCTCGAGCAGGCGCTGGTAGGCCAGCTTGGCGTCCTTGGCTTCGCGGATGTAGGTGCCTTCGCGGGCGAGCCAGAGCACGATGGCCTTGGAGCCGACGGCGTTGGCGATGTCGATGCACTTCTTGGTGCGATCCCAGGCGTAGGCGCGGTCGGAGGCGCTGTTGGAGGTGTAGGCGCCGTCGACGGTCTGGTCGGCGAACCACAGGCGCGGGGCGACGAACTCCGGCGTCAGGCCCTGGTTGGCGAGCATCGCCTTCACCTCGGTGGCCTTCTTCTGGATCTGGTCGGGCTTGAGGCCGTCCATGCCCGGGACGACGTCGTCGTCATGGAACTGCACGCCTTCGAAGCCGAGGGGGCGGTAGAGGGCGAACTTCTCCTCGTGCGGGAAGACCTTACGGACGTCGCCGCCGAAGGGGTCGCCTCCTTCGCTGATGTTCCAAGGGCCGAAAGAGAAACGATAGTTGACGGGGGTGCTCATGGGTAGAGGTCCATTCTAACACCTAGGAGGGAGATCGCTACGCTGGGCGTCTCCCGTGGCGGCACTATTATCTCAACTAACCCCTTGCGGGAGGGGGTCTTCCTGATACGAATGACCTTATGAAAGCCATCCGCGAGAAGGTCGAGCTGCCCGAGGGGCACTCCTTCCGCGTATTGCGCTGGTCGAAGTCATTGCGGGAGGTGGAATGCCTCCTCGGGCCCGGCCGGACCCAGCCCGTCCAAGGGGAAGGCAATCACTGGCACTTCCACAAGGAGGTCGAACTGACCCTGTTCACGGGTGGGGAGGGAACCCGCTTCGTCGGTGATGCCATCGGTGCCTTCGGCGCCGGAGACCTGGTGCTGCTGGGCGAACGGTTGCCGCATCACTGGCATACCGCCGGTGCTTCGAGCGGCCTTTCGATCCAGTGGCATTTCCCGGAGAGTCATCCTGTCTGGGCGTTTCCCGAAAACCTCGAGTTACGCGAGCTCTTCAAGCGGGCGGAGCGCGGTCTGCATATCCGTGGTCGTACGGCGACCGCCATCGCGGTGCTCATGCAGGAGGTCGCCCGGAGCAAGGGCGCGGGCCAGCTCGCCACGTTATTGCGCCTGCTCGCCGAAGTCGCCGACGCTCCGGAGTCCGATCTCTCGCTGCTGTCTTCCCGTAGTTTCACTCTGAGCGCTGAATCGCATTATCAGAAGGCCATCTCGAAATCCGTCCAGCATCTCGTAGCCAACTTCCGGGACGAGATCCGGCTGGAAGATCTGCTCCGCATCTCCGGGCTAAGCCGGCCGACCTTCGCCCGGCAGTTCAAGCAGCACTCGGGTCATAGCTTCAGCGCATTCGTCAACGAGCTGCGCCTCCAGGCCGCCCGCCGGGAGCTACGCGACGGTGACCGGAGCGTCCTCGACATCGCCTTAGCCTGCGGCTTCCGCCAGGTGACTTTCTTCAATCGCTTGTTCAAACGGGAGATGAAGTGCACTCCCGTGGAGTATCGGAAGAAGCAGAGGAAGAAGGGCGGGAGGCGTTGAGGACTGAATAGAGGACTGAGTTGAGGGCTGAATTGAGCGGGAAGACGGATGGCTGGGTCGATGACAGAGGCCTGAATCGATGACAGATGACAGAGCGCCTGAACCTGTACCTGCACCCGAGTAGCCGAACCTGAGACCCGATGGCCGAGACCTGGGACCTGAAAGCGTCGGCCCCAGCCAACCATCCGACCCCCCTTTGCGCCCTCCTTCAATGCGGCCTCCTCCCCTTGCCAGCATGTCAACGTGTCAACTTGCCAGCTATGTTGGCCTCTTTCTGGCCAACCGGCCAACCGTTCAACGGATCAACTTCCTCTAGGCTAAATCCGACATCGGCTTCGCATATTAAGATGTAGGCAACCTAGTGTCTTTGCCCAATACTTTCCCCATCCCCATGAAACTCCCCGCGTTCCTCCTGCTGGCCGCCGCTTCCGCTTCCTTCGCCGCCGATCCGGCGCTCACGATCTACAACGGCGGTTACGCCGTGGTCCGTGAGACCCTGCCGATCGACCTCAAGTCCGGCGTCAATCAGGTCTCCTTCGCCGGCGCCACCGCGCAGGTCGAAGCGGACTCCGTCATTCTTCGTGACATCGCCGGCAAGGCCGAGTTCCAGATCCTCGAGCAGTCCTACCGCAACGATCCCGTCTCGCAGGCGATGCTGCTCTCGCTCTTCGAAGGCAAGACCCTCGAGTTCGTGCGGCATGAGAACAATAAGCCCGACCGCATCATCGTCGGCAAGGTCGTGCGCAGCGGCTTCGTGCCCGGCGGCAGTTTCGTCGAGCCCATCATCGAGGTGGACGGTAAGCTGCAGTTCTCCCTGCCCGGAGAGCCTGTCTTCCCTTCGCTCGGCACGGACAACGTCCTCAAGCCCACCCTGAACTGGAAGCTCAACTCCGCGTCGTCGGGCAAGATCGACGCCGAGGTCGCCTACCTCAGCCGTGGTTTCACTTGGGAAGCCAGCTATAACCTCGTCGCTGAAGAGAAAGGTGACTCCTTGGATGTCGTCGGCTGGATCACGATGAATAACCACAGCGGCATGATCTTCAATGACGCCAAGGTCAAACTCATGGCCGGTGACGTGAATCGCGTACAGCCGGATTATTCTCTCGGGAGGGGGCGTGGCATGGGGTCGGGTGCTGTTGCCATGAGCGCAGAGAAGGTCGTTACCGAGAAATCGTTCGATGAGTTCCATCTCTACACGCTCGGTAATCCCGTGACCCTGCGGGACAAGGAGACCAAGCAGGTCGAGTTTGTCCGCGCCACGGGCGTCAAGGCTGAGCGCATCTACATCTTCGAAGGAGAGGGCCATTATCGCCGCGGTGTGCCTTCCTCCGGCAAGGTCCAGGTCTTCCGCGAGTTCAAGAACTCCGAGGCCAACAAACTCGGCATCGCGCTCCCGAAGGGCAAGGTGCGCTTCTATTCCCAGGACGGCGACCGTCAGCTCGAGTTCGTCGGCGAGAACCAGATCGACCACACGCCGAAGAACGAGACCATCCGCGTCCTCGTCGGCAACAGCTTCGACCTCGTCGGCGAGCGTGTCATGAAGAGCAGCCGCGAAGACGGCTCTAACCGCGTCGCCACCCAGACTTTCGAAATCAAGGTGCGTAACCGCAAGAAGGAGGCCGTCGAGATCCGCGTCATCGAGCACGCCAACCACGGCGGCGAATGGACCCTCACCGCGCAGAGCCAGGATCATAAGAAGACGGACGCCCAGACCTTCGAATTCCGCGTCCCGCTCCGTCCGGACGAAGAAAAGACGGTGACGTATACGATTCGGTATACGTGGTGAAGGCGAAGGCTAAGCCTTCGAGGGGACACGTGGGCATGGTGACACGGGGACACGAGGAGAGGCAGGGCTCAAGGGGACGTCGGAAACTGGGAGGGATGCTGCGGCTGCATTTTCAGGTCTCGGGTCTCGGCCGTCGGGTATCTGGTTCAGGTGTTCAGGTTCGGGTGCAGGCCCCGGGACTGATAGCTGAACCCGTTCCCGAACCCGTACCTGTAGCCGAGACCTGTGACCTGAAATAAACGTCTCTCCTGTCCGCTAACCGCTTCCACCTGTCACGGGTAGGGACAGCACCACGTGCTGTCCTAAAGGTTCGCCGAATGGTGAACCAGGGTAGGGGCGTGGCTATGCCGCGCCCGGTCACGACGCAGTCGTGCCCCTACCTTCGGCCACCATGCGGCGGCCGGATGCTAGGTCGCCACGCAGTGGCGACCCTACCTGGGGACCGACATCACCTGACCCTGTGCGCGCAGCATCTCGGTGAGCTGGCCGAGGTTGATGCGTTGCACGGGGCTGTTGCTGTCGACGGCGAGTGAAGCGGCGTTGGCGCAAGCCTGTCCGGCCGCCATGAAGGTGAACTCGATGCGATAGGCTCCATAGGCCACGTAGCTCGACGAAGGGCAGGTGGGCGTGAGGAGGTTGGTGCACTCCTTGACCTTGGGGACAAGCGAGCGATAGGGGACGCCGCAGGGAATCCAGTTCGGGTTGGGGGAGTTGTCGAAGACGGCGCCTTCCATCCAGACGCGGCCGTCTTTGACGATGCAGCGGGCGTGGTGGAAGTCCGGCGGCCACCAGATCAATCCCACCGAGTCGACGATCGGCGTCGGGTTGTTGCGGCGCAGGTGCGCTTCGGTCAGTACGAAGTCTCCGACGAGACGGCGGCCGTTGCGGACGTAGAAGGCGCGGGGCCAGCCGCCGTTATCGGTGAACTCGTCCTTCGTCAGACCCCATGCGCCCCAGGCTTTACGGGTCGCCTCCGGGACGGACGGGTCGTTGGCGAGATACCAGTAGAGGCCTTGGATGAGGTTACGGGACACGCGGATCATCTCGGCGCGTTCCGCATAGCTGGCCGTCGGGTAGCGGTGATTGAAGCCCGTGAAGTTGCCCGCGAGCGAGTGCCAGGAGCCCGGGTCGGTCTTGCCGTTGGGCACGCCGACGCCGGGAGCGTCGATCTTGCCGCCGGCTGCAAGGTAGCGGCGCTGCAGTTCGTAATGGGACGGGTCGAAGTCGGCGGGCTTCTCGATGGGGGTGCGGTCCGCGGCGCGGGTCAGGCAAAGTCGGAAGCAGTAGCCTTGGATGCCGTCGTCGGGGTCGCCGTTCTTGCCCGCTGGGGTGGGCTGGACGCCGTAGATGAGCCCGCTCGAGGGGTCGCCCGGACGGACGTAGGGGTCGATGAGCTTGTCGAGTTGCTTGTGCTTGCTGTCGAGTTGAAGGCCGTTGGTCGTCTCGCGGTATTTGGCGTTACCCTCGCGGCCGACCGCGAAGCTCAGCCCGGCGAAGGCCAGCAGGTCGCCTTCGTAGGTCGCATCGATGAAGACCTTGCCTTTGATGACGGCGCCATTCTCGCAGGTGATGGCGGTGATCTTCAGCTTCTCCATCGTCACGCCACCGGTCTCTTTCAAGCGATGGCCGCGCAGGACCGTGACGCGGGCTTCCTTGACCCAGGCGTCGTAGACCTGCTCGGCGACATGGGATTCGAAGCGCCAGAGCCCCGTGTTCATGGTGCCGTTGGCCGCGATCGCATCGAAGGCCCCGTTACGATTATACTTCAGGCTGATACGTCGGTAGAACTCCCGGGCGAGGCCTCCGACCGCCGGGCTGTTGCGGATCTCCTTCTGGTTGTCGATGTCCGTGCCTCCCAGGCCTTCGACGGCCATTCCGCCGATGTGCTGACCGGCTTCGACGATGATGACCTTCTTGCCCAGCTTGGCGGCTTGGATGCCCGCGATTACCCCCGCGCTCGTGCCGCCGTAGATGACGATATCGGCCTGATGGGTCTGGGCGGAGATCAGCGAAGCCAGCAGGAGGGGAAGGAATGCGAGGAAGCGCATGGGGCGGTTGAAGCAGGATGGAAGATGGAGGATGGAAGATAAAGGATGAAGCCGTGAGAGGGGGCACGTGGGCATGGTGACACGGGGACACGCGGAGAGGCAGCGCTCAAGAGGAGACCGGGAACCGGATAGGATGCTGTGGATTCATGACCCCAGCCAATCATCCGGTTTCCGGTCTCCCTTTGCTGCTAGGTTTTCCTAACCGCCAACTGCTTACCGCTAACCGCCACCACCTGTCAGGGGTAGGGGCGAGGCTACGCCGCGCCCGGTCACGACGTAGTCGTGCCCCTACCTTCGGCCACCATGCGGCGGCCGATGACGCTAGGACAGCACGTGGTGCTGTCCCTATCTCTTGAACTCCGGCAATAACTCCGGCGTCGCGCCGGCCTTCGTGCAGACGAAGGCGGCGACGTCGACGGCGCGTTGATGGATGCGGGATAGGTCTTCGCCGCGGAGCAGGCCGACGGCCAGGGCTGCGGTGAAGGAATCGCCCGCGCCCACGGTGTCCACGACGGCTACCTTCGGGGCTTTCTTCTCATCGTAGGCTCCCTTGTGCCACACGAGCGATCCGGCCGATCCGCGGGTGAGGGCGACGGTATGGAGGTCGAAGCGCTGGGCGACGGAGAGCACGAAGGCTTTTTCGTCCGTGGGCAGGGCGAGCAGTTCGGCCACGGCGGGGACTTCGTCGTTATTCAGTTTGAAGACGTTGGCGAAGCCCAAGGAGGATTCGATGATCTCGCGGGAGAAGAAATTCTGACGGAGGTTGACGTCGAAGATGCGTAAGCAGTCGGCGGAGGTGTTCTCGAGGAACTCGCGGACGGTGCGTCGGCTTTCCGGGGCTCGCTGCGCGAGGGAGCCGAAGCAGACCGCTTGGCACTTCTTGGCCAGCAGGGCCAGCGACGCATTCCAAGCGATATGATCCCAGGCGGGGTCGGACGCGAAGACGTAGCTTGCCTGCTTGGCGGCATCGAGGGTCACCGTGACCGTGCCGGTCGGGTGTTCGTTGCGCTGGAGGAGCAGGGTGTGGACGTTCTTCGAAGAAAGGGAGGCCAGAGCCTCATCGCCCAGCTTATCGCGCCCCACCGCGCTGACGACCCAGGCATCACCACCTAGGCCAGCGGCATGGCAGGCGAAATTCGCCGGCGCCCCGCCGAAATGGGCCGCGTCCGGAAAGACGTCCCACAGCACTTCGCCGAGGCCGACGATGTTAGGACGGACGATTTCCGGATTCATCTCAGGGAGTCAGCCCGGTGTTGCCGGAGATGTCGACGCCGGAGCATCCTTTAGCGGGCGGGATATCGCGGGCAGGACCTTCGAAGCGATTACCTTGGATCACGATGTTCGTTCCGCCGGGCATGAAGGTCATGGCGTGCTTGGCGTTCGGACCGCTGATGAAGCGGTTGTTCCGCAGGACCACGTTGCCGTAGGTGCCGTCGACTTCGTAGGTGGTGAAGTAGACCTCGGCGTATTCCTCATACTCGCCGGTCACGAAGCTGCGCCGGCCGCGCTTGGGGTCTCGTTCGCACTTGGTCGTGTTGTGCTCAAAGACGTTGTCCTCCATGAGCAGGTTGCGGGGCTGATTGATCCAGGACCCGCGTCCGCCGTTGCGGAAGGTGTTGCCCCGCACGATCACGTCCTGGCTGGACTGCTCGATGCTGACCACGCGGGAGCCGTTGGTCCCGTCGACGACGTTGTTCGTGATCAGGGCGCCTTGGCAGAATTCAGCCAGGAAGAAGGCGCCCATGCGGGAGCCCGTGATCTGGTTGCGGTCGAAGACGATGCGACGGCTCTTCTGGATGTGCATCGTGTCGCCCAGGGCGCTCAGCGTGTTGCCACGGACGTCCACGTCTTCGCAGCCGACGAGGTCGAGGGCGCCTTTGCCTGGGCCGGCGCCGTTCGGGGAGTAGAGGGCGAGGTGGGCGTAGAAGAGCTGGGTGATGAGCTTGGTCTTCGGTCCGGCCGAGGTCTGGAAGCGGATCGGGGCGCCTAAGGGTTTATCGGCGATGCGCACGTAGGTCGGAGTGCTCTCGACGACGAAATACTGGCGGCCGCGGACGAGGTTAGATGGTAGGGTGTCCCCGAAGAAGCAGAGGGAGTCATAACCGCGGTCGGCCTCGAGTCCTTCGCGGACTTTGGAGAGCGGGAGCGGCTTCTGGTTGTCGAAGTATACGCGATCGTCCCCGGCGGTCATCTTGACGTCGTCTCGGACCAGGTCGTGACGGAAGTATTTGGCCGCATGGGCATGCTCGGCTGCGCCGTATTCTTCCGGCCAGACCGTGATCTGCCAGAGGAAGCCGTAATCCCACATGTATTTGCCGGTGCGTTCCAGGCGGCAGTCCGTGACGCGGACATCCTTCGCGTAGGTCAGGATTTCCTTCTTCGAGCCTTTCTTCTCGGCCCCGAGGACCGTGATGGCCGCTCCGGCCAGACCGTCGGATTGGATCTTCTCGAAGCGCAGGTTCTCAGTATGTCCGCCGGGAGAAGTCGTGATCAGGATGCCCCGGGTGTTTACGTTGGGCTCCCAGGTGTTGTCGGCGCGCGATTGGTCGAATACGCGACCCACGAAGCGACCGCCCCGCCAGGTCAGGTTACGGATATCCTCTCCTTGGAAGACCACCGCACGGGCTTTGTCGCCCATGTGTTCAGGCAGTCGGAAGGTCGCCCCTTCGGCGATGACTGTCAGGTCGGACTTCAGCGGGATCGGCACTTTGCCGTCCAACGCGTAGTCGCCCGGAGGGATGACGAGCGTATCGCCTGGCTTGGCGGCCTCGAAGGCGCGTCGCAGCGAGGTGTCATCATTGCCCAGGCCGACGCAGCCGATGAGCAGCGTGCCAAGCAAGGCGAGACAGGCGAGAAGGTGGGCTTTCATCACGTAAGGTCGGCGGACTGATTGTTCTCCGCTTCGTCGCTGAAGGTAGGGTAGTTGTTCTCCGGGACGAATTCGTCGGGAGCCTTGGGCTGGCTGATGGTTTCCTTGGCTGCGGTGTCCTGGGACAGGGCGACGAGGCCGAGGGCGCCAAGGAAGACGCCGCGGAGAGCGTCGCGACGGCTGATCCCGGCGGGGTGGCTGCGGTCGGGATTATCGGGCATCGGTGAAGGGGCCGGCGTCGCGGCGGGAGAGGATTTCACGGACCTTGCGCCCGTCGATGGTCGCGACGTCGGCCCTGGTTTCGCAGGCGAGGGCGGCGGCCACCCCGGCGGCTTCGCCGAGGGCCATGGCCGTCACGGTGACGCGGGTCGAGCCATGGGCTCCACGAGTCGCGCTGTGGCAGCGTCCAGCGACGAGCAGGTTATCCAACTTCTGCGGAAGGAGGGAACGGTATGGAATGTCGTAGGGCTCCGGCTGGACCTTGCGTGGGTCGAAGTCGTTGGCTCCTCCGTTGATGGTCTTGTTCGGATGGATGTCCAGAAACCAGCAGCCCGTCGCGATGGCGTCGTCGAAGCGACGGCCATTCATCAGGTCGTCTTCGCTGAGGACGTGTTGCCCGATGATGCGACGTGATTCGCGGACGCCGATCCAAGGGTAGGCTTCGATGAAATAGGCCTCCTTGAAATTGGGCACGTGCTGTTTCCAGGCCCGGAACATCGCATGGGCGTCCGCACGACCTTGCATCTCCGCGCGGGACAGGTCGGCGGCGTCGGTCGGATTGGCGGGAACCCGGATGCCGTGGATGTAGACTTCATCCTTCGCGAACATGAACATCACGCCAGGTCCGTAGTAATACGGTAGCTCGCCGGCGGACTGGGCCAGTTTGAGGGCCTCGCGGCAGAGCTTGGTGATATCGGGCGTACGTTCGACGTTGCCGACGCGGAAGTGGAGGGTCAGGGGCTGGACCTCGCTGTTCTGTTCGTACGGCGCGCCCGCCCATGCGGCCACGTCGGCATCTCCTGAGCAGTCGATGACCACCTTGGGCTTCACGGTCACGAGGCCATCCTTGTTCGCCAGTGTCACTTCGGTGATGCGTCCGTCGGATGAGGTCGCATCACATACGAACGTATTGAACAGGACCTCGAGTCGTCCTTGCTGTTCCTTGAAGAGGCGGTCGAGCAGCAGCTTGAATTCGAAGGTGTTCGGGATGGTCGGGTTATGGCTGGCGATTTTCTGCGCATCCGGGGCGCAGACGCCGGATTTTGACAGCAATTCGAGGGCGATGCCGCGGACCACTATGCGCTTGGTCGTGATGTGCGCGATACCATCGAAGTAGGGCAGGCCTACGCTCGTCACGATGCCGCCTGCGAAGGGGGCTTTCTCGACCAGGAGCGTCTTCGCTCCGGCGCGGGACGCCGCCAGGGCGGCGGCGCTTCCGGCGCATCCTCCGCCCACGACGAGGACGTCGGTGGACAGGACTTTTCGCTCGGCCTTGCGGCTGACTGCCGCCGAAGCACCCAGCGGTAAGGTCGAGGCAAGCAGGGCGGATTTCAGGAAGTTTCTACGGTCAGACATGGCTCAGCCCCAGTATTGGGTGGTCTTGCGTTTGAGGAATTCGGCGCTGCGGCGGAGCTGTTCGATGCCGTCGACGCCGTCTTCGATGCTGATCCAGCCGTCGAAGCCGACGCGCTTCAGTTCGGTGAAGATGGCGTCGTAGTCGTTCAGGCCCTTGCCGATCTCGCCGTGGCGGAGGCGCTTGGCGTAGCCGGCCGCGCCGCCTTCTTCCTTTCGGAGATCCTCAAGGGTTCCCTCGATCAGGTAACGGTCCGAGGCGTGCATGGTCACGACGCGCTTCGAGACGCGCTTGAGCAGTGCGATCGGGTCGTCGCCGGCGATATAGGCGTTGCTGGGGTCGTAGTTCACGCCGAAGCCGTCGGAGGGCAGGGCGTCCACCAGGGCGCAGAAGACGTCCATTTTCTGGGCGAACTCGGGGTAGAGCCAGAAGTCGTCCTTGTAGTGGTTCTCGAGGATGAGCGTCACGCCGCGTTCCTTGGCGTAAGGGATGCAGGCTTTGATGCTGTCGGCCGCAAGGCGCACGCCTTCGGCGTCGGAGAGCTCGGGGCGGCGCTGTCCGCTGAGCACGCGGCAGTAGGAGCCGCCGAGCGCGTGGGTCATGTCGACCCAGCGCTTCTGCTTGGCGATCTCGGTGTCGCGGAAGGCCTTGTCCGGATGCGTGAAGTCAGGCGAGCAGCACATCATCGGGATGGACATCCCGAGGTCGGCGACCTGACGGCGGAAGACCGGCCAGTTGGACTCGTCGGCCATCTCGAGGAAGCCGGCGTAGAATTCCAGGCCCTGGACGTCGAGGGTGGCGGCGAGCTTGAACCACTCGGAGAGCTTCATCGTGCCGTCTTTGCAGAGGGCATGCATGTAGGCCTTGGGGAAGGCGGCGATCTTCGGCATGGTCAGGCTTTCTGTCCCGGCAGGGTTTCGGGATCCTTCGGCGGGTTGCGGCCGATGAAGGGGTGCTGTTCCAGTTCGACGACCGAGCCGCTGATCGGGCCGGCTTCGTCGGCGAGCCAGTAGATGGACGCCGCGGCGATCTCATCGGGCGTGATCAGGCGTCCCGAGGGCGCGTAGACGCGGGGCAGGTCGGCATACCAGTCTTCCTTGAGGCCATGCTCCTTCTTGCGCTTGGATTCGTTCTCCGTGAGCACCCAGCCCGGGTTGATCTGGTTCACGCGCACGCCGTTGAGGCGGTGGAGCGTGTCACCGAGATTGCGGGTGAGGGTCGTGAGGGCGCCCTTGGAGACGCTATACGGGAGGAGGTTCGGTTCGCCGGAGTAGGCGTTGACGCTGCCGATGTTGAGGACCGCGCCGCGGGCTTTGGACAGGTGGGGCAGTGCGGCCTGGATGAGCAGGAACGGGATGACCGTGTTCACCGCCAGCATCTTGTGGAAGAAGGCCGCATCGGTGGTCTGGATGTTGCCTTGGGCGACGATCGCCGCGTTGTTCACCACGCCGTCGAGCTTACCGAAGGTCTTCACTGCGAAGTCGACCAGGCGCTGCGGGCAGCCCGGGGACATCAGGTCTTCGATGTGGACGACGCCGTTGGCCGCGCCGATCTCGGCGAGGGTCTCGGCGGCGAGGTCTTTCTCGAGTCCATGGATAATGACCTTGGCGCCTTCGCGGACGCAGCGCTTGGCGATGGCCTTGCCGATGCCGGTCGTGCTGCCGGTGATTAGGATGACTTTGTCTTGCAGGCGCATGGTCAGACGGGCTTGAGGACGGACTTCACGACTTCGCCCTTATGCATCTTCTCGAAAGCGGTGTGCCAGTCTGTGATGGGCCAGACGCCGCCGATGATCGGACGGACGTCGAACTGGCCGCTGGCCATGAGGGCGATGACGCGCTCCCAGATCGGCCAGTTGTGACTGAAGCTGCCCTGCAGGGTGATGTTCTTCTGCACGAGCGGATCAAGGTTGAAGCCGAGCGGCTGAGGGCCCCACCCGACCTTGCTGACCCAGCCGGCGGGGCGGACGATATCGAGGGCGATCTTCAAGGTCGCGGAGGCACCGGCGGCGTCGATCACGCCGTCGCAACCGAGGCCGTCGCGTTGCTGGGCCCAGGGCTTGGCGTCGCCGATGATGACTTCGCAGCCATACTGCTTGGCGATGGCGAGACGATGGGCGTCCTGCGGGAGGCCGACGATGGCGACCTGGGCGCCGCACTGCTTGGCCATGGCGGCGCAGAGGATGCCGATCGTGCCGGGTCCGAGGACTACCACGCGGTCGCCGGGCTCGATGCGGGCGTTCTTCACCACGGCGTTATAGGCGACGCAGCAAGGTTCGGTGAGGCAGGCCTGTTCGAAGGGCAGGGCGTCGGGTACGGCGTGCAGGATACGCTGCGGGACGCGGACGTATTTGGTCATCGCGCCGTTGACGCCGTAGCCGAAGCCCTTGCGGGTCGGGTCGAGGTTGTAGAGCCCGCGACGGGTCATCGGGTTGTTCTGGGAGATGATCGCGGCGGTCTCGCTCACTACGCGGTCGCCTTCCTTCCAGCCCTCGACCTTCTTGCCCAGCTCGACGATGCGGCCGGCGAATTCGTGGCCGAGCACGACCGGGTAGTTGACGGGCCAGGAGTGGTCGGAAGTCCACTGGTGGAGGTCGCTGCCGCAGACGCCGACATTGGCGACTTCGAGCAGGACGTCTTCTTCACCGATGACGGGACGGGCGATCTCGCGGATCTCGACGGAGCCCTTTTCGGGGGCGAAATTTACGACGGCTGCGTTATTCATGTGAGAGTATGGAGTATAGAGTATGGAGTATAGGGGGAGTGCTTAGCGGCCGACTTTGACGTCACCGTAGGCGTGGACCTTCTGGCAGATGAGGCGCAGGGAGGATTCGAGGTCGCCGGAGGCGGTCTTGAAGGCGTCGGCATCGATGGTCAGCGGGGCGCCGAGGACGACGAGGGGGGCGCCGTATTCCGGGCAACGGACGGCCTGCTCAAGAGTGAGGCCACCGACGGCTTGGACGGGAACGTTGACCGCCTGGACGACTTCACGGAGCTGGTCCATCGGGCTGGGCATGCGGAGGCCGCGGGCGGCGATACCCCGACGTTCGTCGTAGCCGATGTGGTGGATGACGAAATCGCAGCCCAGATCTTCGCAGAGCTTGGCGCCGGCGACCATGTCGGGGCAGCCGAGGTTGTCGCCCATGACCTTGGCGCCGTGGTCGCGGCCGGCCTTTACGATGACCTTGAGGGTCTCTTCGTGGGCGCGGGCCATCACCACCACGTGGGTGGCTCCGGCCTTGGCCATCATCTCCGCTTCGAGGTAGCCGCCGTCCATCGTCTTCAGGTCGGCCACGATCGGGACGTTCGGGAAGGCCTTGCGCAGGGCGCGGACGCCATGGAGACCCTCGGCCAAGATGAGCGGAGTGCCCGCTTCGAGCCAATCTACGCCCGCCCGCATGGCCATCGCGGCTGTCTCTAGGGCCTCATCGATGTTCGTGAGGTCTAGGGAGATTTGGACAATCGGCCGCATGGGGATGACCCGAGATTGCCGATTGCAACCTCCGGTGCAAATCGGTTTTAGATAATAATGACAGGTGTTTTACCTACTTGGATTGTCTTGCCCGTCTTTTTTATCACCCCATACCAATTTTATGCCAAAAGCGTCATTCAGCCAAGTCGAGCTCCTGCAGAAGCAGAAGGAGTATCTGCGTGAAGTGGTCATCGACGTCGAGACGATGGCGATCTTCGACTCGCTGCCGGGCTTTCTGTGTTTCCTCAAGAATCGCGCCGGCGAGCACCTCTATGCCAGCGGACTCTGGACCACGCGCCACGGTTTCCGCGAAGCCTGGGAGATGCTCTTCAAGACCGACCAAGACCTGACGCCAGGGGCGATGGCCGATTCCTATCTCGCCGACGACGCGATTGTCTATCGTACGGGTCAGCCGGTCTTGGACAAGATCGAGATCTGCCTGGATGCGGTCGGCCTGCCGGACTGGCACGTCACGAGTAAGTATCCGGTCCGTAACCGCAAGGGCGAGATCATCGGTATTCTGGGCATCTCACGCGTGTGCATGGGGCAGGCTCCGGTCGCTTCCCAGAACGCTAAGATCGGCCCCGCGACCAAGATGCTGCAGGAGAACCTGCTCGAGTATCCTTCCGCGCAAGTCTTGGCGGATGCGTGCGACCTCTCCGTGCGACAGTTACAGCGTCGCTTCACCGAGGCCCTCGGCCTTTCGCCTCGCGACTATTGGATGAAGTGCCGAATCCGCACCGCCTGTGAGAGCATCATCAAAGGCGAAGAGAAGCTGGGCTCGCTTTCCGTGCGCCTTGGCTTCTGCGACCAGAGCAGCTTCACCGCCCAGTTCCGTCGTCATACCGGCGTGACCCCGAGCGCCTTCGCCCGGGGTAAGAAGTCGCTGAAGTGACCTCAGAGCGGGCGGAGGATGCAACGGCAGGGGGCGCCGTCGCCCTTTTCGATACGGATCGGCAAGCAGATCATCTCGTAGCGTCCCGGCTTGGCCTTGGCGAGATTCAGGCCTTCGATGATCCAGACTTTCTTGCCGAGCAGGATGTGGTGGGTCGGGACGGAGTCTTTGTAGAAGCCACCGACGCTGAAGTAATCGATGCCGACCGTGCGGACGCCTTTATCGACGAGGTATTGGGCAGCTTCTTTGGAGACGTAGACGAAATCCTTGTCGAAGGACTTCTTCTTCCAGCTGACCTGCGAGTTGCGCGTGCGGAAGAGGATGCGCTCGCCCTTCTTGAGCTTCAGCTTGGCCAGCTCGACGGGCTTGATGGATTCCTGGTCCTTGATCTCAACCACCCGGCACGGTCCGATCACGGCGTCGAAAGGTAGGTCATCCATCGTACCGAGGCCCTTGAGGAAGTGCCAGGGCGAGTCCATGTGCGTGCCCGCGTGCGTGTTCAGGTTGAAGACCGACACATTGCAGACGTCGCCCTTGGCCAGTGCCGCATGAGGCTTGATGACCGTCGGCGGATTACCCGGCCAAGTGTGCATTCCGTTGGCGAACGGGATGGTGACGTCGATCCAGGCGGATTTGCGGGAGGGCATGGGTCTCTGAATAAGTGCAAAGGTGCAAAAGTGCAAAGGTGAACGCGTGCGGAGCACGCGAGGGGGCATGTGGGCACGGTGACATGGGACCCGGGGAGAGGCAGGGCTCAAGGAGAGACCGGAAATCGGGAAGGATGCGTTGCATCGGGTAGGG
>Ga0208723_1000115_pt1 | contig 31159 bp, 51 predicted proteins | sample LakMenEpi31Aug12_FD_150750 | JGI IMG/M metagenome (GOLD analysis project Ga0208723, IMG submission 150750) | Freshwater microbial communities from Lake Mendota, WI - 31AUG2012 deep hole epilimnion (SPAdes) | ecosystem: Environmental > Aquatic > Freshwater > Lake > Epilimnion/Euphotic zone ...
GAGCAAGATGCCAGCGCAGTGTGTGATGCCCAAAATTAAGCATGACGTATTGTGCAGCGTTTGTCATTAGTGGTGCGTTTATAATACAATAGCGAGTTTGATCGCGGAAGATGATCGGCCCCGCGCGATCACCAGCGTATCTATAGATAGCGGGAGCCTTCTAGGTTAGTGATACAGGTCGTTACATCGCATTTGATAGACGCAATATTAGGTAGTGCTATACGCTGTGTCATACGTTATCGCTTAGTGTTTTTACGTTGCTTAGTTACTGTCGTATGTTTTTCCACTGTGGATTTCTTTGGCAGATCAATAGGCTTAACACCTATCTCATCAAGCTTGCGTTGCACTGCTATTTCTTCACCGCGTCTTAGTATCTCAGTAACCCTACCAATACCTACACACAACAGCTTGCCGATCTCACGGTAAGTCATGCCCTTCTGTCTTAGGTTGTACGCCTTTTCGCAGTCGTACTTCTTAAGCCACTCGGTCAGGTCTTGTTCTTCAGGATCAACGTATGCATTCGCAGGGTATGAGATCCAGCCAGCTTTGATCGCATTGGTTACAATGGATGGAGCTAGATTAAGAAGAGTGATGCGAGCTTGTATGTCTAACGTGTCCTCCTTCTTGATACCATCAACATCCATCTTCTTGTGTAGATAACGCTTGTGATGCATATTACTCTAGAGTCAAACGCTCTAGCTCTTCCTCTAGATCATAGATGCGTCGTCGTTGTTCGTTAAGCTCACGCTCTAAGCGTCGAGCGAATGCCATTGCTAATGTAGTCAGATGCGGTGGGAACTGTCCTTCAATTCGCTTCTGCTCTAAGTCACAACGTGGAGTGTCTGTATCTGGATCTTCCCAGAAGCTTTCTGTGTTAGTCATGGGTGTTAATGGTATCAAAATGGAATGTCATCTTCAGGTCCAAGCGGATCGTTAGCGGTAATACGCTTAGCTTGAGGTTCTGGCTTACGTTCCATATCAGTGTAATTGCCGAGAATCGGACCCTTCTTACCTTCTTGTCGTGCTGCTTTGCTAATAGACTGCACAATCATTCCATCGTTACCGTATTGGTCTCGGCCAGACTTGTTTGGGATGAGTGCGATATCCAAATACGTTCCAGCTTTGCCTTTGAATAGGAATGCTTTGTCGATCTTCGTAACGTCAATCTTACCGGTTTGCATGGTGTTTGTGGGTGTTTCTTGCTTTCGTTGGTCAGTTTACAGGAATAGTTTATGGCAGTCAACCTATCGTTGGGATTAAGTATCGGGGGCAATCTCGCCAAAGCGGCAATACTGACCGTCGTACCATAGCTTCACGGCTCCACATTCACCGTCACGCTGCTTGGCGATGGCAATGATTGCTTCACCGCACTTCTGGGAGCGGTCGCGGTTAAGGAGCATTACTAAGTCAGCGTCACGCTCTATCTGACCGGAGTCTGCAAGATCGGTGAGTTTTGGGGACCTTCCTTTCTCCTTCTCATTCTCTCTGTTGAGTTGCGCTAGTGAGACCACAGCAACCTTACACTCGGTTGCAATGCTCTTGAGTCGTCCACTGACCTCTGCGATCTCATAGGTTCGCTTCTCGGCAGACTTTGATCCGTGGATCTTTTGCAGGTAGTCGATTATAACCAGCTTCACTCCCCACTTGCGAACAGCTCGACGGATGGTTGCAGTGATTGCGGCTATGTTGCTTATAGATGAACCAGACACAAAATGGAGCGGACTGGCTGCGATCCGAGAGCAAGCGTGACTCATGGACTTCATACCGCCTTCGGTCATGTTGCCGGTACGGATATCCCCCATCGGGACTGACCCGATAGTTGAGACCATACGACGAACGATTGATTCGTCAGACATCTCAAGCGAGACGAACAGCGTGGGAACCTTACCAATGACGGAAGCCGCTTGAGCAAAGGCAATCGCCATAGCGGTCTTACCGATGGATGGACGAGCGGCCAAGATCGCCAATTCTCCAAGCTGGAACCCGTCGGTCATTTCATCCAACCGATAGAAGCCAGAAGTGATGCCAGAGAGTTGACCCTTTCGTTCAAATCTCTCTTGGGTTGCGTCGATGAATCGCCCAACAACTGACTTTGCGGGTTGAAGCGTCTCTTTGGAGGCATCAATGGCAAGCCCCTGTTCGGCATTAGAGACGATTTGATCGACGCTGAAGGTGGAGACAGCGGACTCCCTCAATAGACGGTCTCCAGCGATTCGTAGCTGGCGACGGTGAGCGGCTTCAAGAACACCTTTGGCAAACATCGGATAGCTTGCCGGTGACGGGGATGCTTCCATCGCTTTGTTCCAGTCTTCAAACGGGACTGGATTTGAAGCGAATGCCTTCTTCCATTCCCGCATGACTTCGGGAAGCGCAATCGGCTTGGACTCGGCGACCAACGACTTCAAGACATCGAAGGTCATCGCCAGAGTTTCGGTCTGAAACGCTGAGGTCTGGATCTCAGCGAAAGCATCCGAGCAGGTATCAACCCCACCGTTGAGGCAACAACCAATGACGGCAAATTCGTCGTCTACAGCGTAAAACGGATCGTTCATTGGTAGTCCGCAATGTTGAGGCTGAGGTTGACGGATTTGGCTTGAGGTTGTTGTTGCTGCTTTCCGGTTGGGAATATCCCTTTCCAACCGGAAGCGATTGAGTTCTCAACAGCAGATGGGAACTCAGCAGGAGAAAACTCGTTGGACCACTTGGTGAGTGATGCCGTGAGTCCGGTCTTCTTGTACCCCTCTTTACGCTCCGATTTGTACTGAAGCCAGAGCTTGACGGCTTGAAGACAGTTCTCTGTCTGAAAGCTGTTTGGTAACTCAACACCGAAGCCAACATCCCACGGCGACTTTGGAGACGTTGTATCTCTCTTATTAGGAGATGGAGATGGAGAGTTGAATTCCGGTTGGGTATCCGGTTGATCATCCGGTTGCAACACCGGTTCAACCGCGGTTAAATTTTGGTTGGATTGAGTTTGACGTTCCAGAGCCTCCAATCTGCGTTTTTCCGCGGATAACTTGCCTTTTGCCGATTGGCTCTGCAAAAACTTGCCCTTTTCGGTTCTAACGGACTCAAGCCTTTTGTTTCTAAGCAAACCATCTTCGCAGTGATCGAACTTATCTAACACGTCAACCGATACGCAACCGCCAGCCAACCGCTGTTGCTTTTCGGTTTCAACCGGAATTGAACCGCGGTTCCATTGATGGCAGAGAAGTCGAATGAATTGACCAACTTCTTCTTGGGACATTTCGATGGTCCCAGCTAGGAAGTCATCGGTGTATAACTGAAAGGCTGGAGCCTTACGGGTCTTCTTGTCTTCGTTCATGTAACAAACAGAAACCCCACCCAGACCGTGCTAGGAACTCCCGCTGAAGCGACGGGACGTGTCACGGAAAGGGTGGGGAAAAGTTGGTTGAACATGGCTTCAGGTATGGTGCGTCAACGCTCGCTTCCTAGGGCTTGCGCTGACTGCTTACTCCTAACTCGGAATCGGTGTTTCGTCCAGCTTGAACTTATCAAAAAATTCGGCTTTGGGTCTGACGTATAGCAACCCCTCTTTGCGGTAGATTACCGCGAGTCTCTTGGTCTCAGCGATCCGCAGTTGCGCTTCGGAGATGTACTCAACGGTGAGATTCTGATTGGTCTTAGATCTGTATTTCATTGTTTTAGACGGTAATGCACGACGGGATAAACACCGCGAGATCCAGACATTACGCGAAACTTTTTGGACTCTATCAATCCGTTTTTGACTGATTTACAGAGTACAATTCCAGCAGCGTTATTGGTAATCTTCCACTCATCAGCCCACTGTGCGGAGGTTTTAAACCCTTCTGGGACCGCTTCGGGCTGATTGGCTATTGCGAGCCGAAGCTGTCTTAAAAGCTCGGCAGAGTCCATTTCTGTTCGTTTTGCGGCCATTGGTGAAGGTAGAGTTGCGCTGAGTTGTCTGTGTATTCCCCAAAGACTATCCCATGAGACCATGCTAGGGCTGATCGTCGTTTGCTCGCGTAATCCATCGTTGGAATGTCTGCAAGCGTTCCAACACAAAAGCCAATCGGATTTGATTGAGTGCGACCAGTCGCTTGACCTGCTCTGTGAGCATGAGCAACAACGCAGTTACCAAATGTTTCCGCTGAATCACGGATAAAGTTTTCACCATACAAGACACCGTGTCCCCACTTAAATCCGCCCAACCGATAGAACGACCTATCAAGACAATCGTTGTATTTGATAAACGTATGACAGTGTTTCTCAATTGGTTTTAGCATTCGTTCCCATACAGCTTCAGCAAAACCTCTTACAACAGCGTTATGGTGATTAAGATACTTCTTGGCTCGCTCATCATGGTTTCCCATTGTGAAGACTGTTGGTCTTAGTTCATCCAGAAACTTTGCTCCCTCTTGGATATCATCGAGGTAGTCATCGGCTTGGTCCGAGTCTTGAGGGTCGCGGAGTGAACCACTGCGTAATGAGGCAAGATCGTATGCGTCTCCGAGGTGAATTACTTCGTCGGGCTTGAACTTCTCGCGGAATAGCAGCACCGCAGCGAGTGCATCTTGATTGGCTCGGTTCCCATGACTGCAACCAATCGCCATCACTCGGCGTTGGTGCTGTGTAATGTTCACAATGTTGAAGAATCATGGAATTAGAACTTAATCAAGACACACTCGCGTCAATTATCGTTAGATTTGGTTACTTTCTGAACTTGTTGTTGCGTATAGCCCAGACCCAATAGTCAGAGACTCCGTACTTTGTGGAGAGTTCCTTAGCGGTAAAGCTCTTGTGAGAGTTCCTTACCGCATCAACGACCCATTGCGGGATCTTCTGGCCTTTGGGTCGTCCACGACCGCGCTTGGTCTTCTTGCTGAGTGGCTTCCACTGCGGTTCCTCAACCGTCACCGTCTTGTGGACTCCTAACAGTCTTGCGATTGCTTCTTTAGTAATTCCGATTTTGGTTAGTATGCTCATTTTCTAATCTTGTTATGTCTGACTTTGTGTATCCAACCCAAGCTGACCGAGTAATCTTCTTTGATCTGTCTGTATGTTTTGTTTTTGCTAATGTCTTCTAGTACTTCCAATACAACTGCTTGTGGTATGTGTCCTCTGAGTGGTATGTATGTTGATTGTCTCATTTGGTTGCTTTGCCTCTCTTTCTAGTCCAGAAGCTAGTAAACTCTGTTTTCTTAGCTTTGGCTGCTCTCACAGCCTCTCCAACGTCTTTGCGGCTTAGGACTTTGATGCCGGTCCCTTCTCGCATGATGTCTTGAACTGATCTCATGGCTTTAGGTCCCTGCATTGCTTGATCGCGTCGTCGATGGCTTTACGCATCATCGGCCATTCCTCGGGGTTGATGCTGACTTTACCATGGCCATCAGCAGATTGACTGACCTCGACGTATTCGCCGCCACCTTCATCGACGATTTCGATGTCAGTGCATTCCATGGAAAGCATGTGGTCGTCGGTAGGTGACAGCACCCATTTGATCGGTCGCAGTTTCATCGTCCCTCCAACCATTTCTTGAGGTCGTTCAACTCGTTCACTTTGGCTTCGAGTTCTTTGATGCGGTCGTTCGCTCCAGCCAGTTGCCGCTCCAACTGACGGGCGAAGCCAGCCTTCACGAAGTGCTGGAACGCCACGGTGACAACCGGCTGTCGGTCTGTGCGCGGTGTTTTGCTGACCTTTTTGTTGGCGTTAACAAGATGGTTCACAACTTCACCTCCTTCTCATTCCACAGCAGCAGATCGGCACGGAGAGCGTCGTTCTCCTGCTCTAGTTGTTTCACTCGATCCTCCAGCTTGCGAGCGTCGATTGCGATTGCGCGGAGTTCGTTTCGATCTGGAGGTAGATCCAAAACTGGAATCATCCTCAGTATTCGTTCTTCAAGTGTCACAGCTTGGCCTCCTTGGCTTTGTTTCTATTTTGATTGATGAAGCTAATTGGATTTGCTGAAAGCGTCTGCTTACCGCAATGGATGCATTTCCATTTTCTTTTAACATTGAATGCAACGTCCCAGTGAGAATGTGAGCCATGGAAACTGTCGTTTAGCGGTTGCCAATAATGAGAACACGCAATTCCAAGAAACCGTTTGAGTATCTTTCCAATACAATTCATTGCGCTCACAGCTTGGCCTCCTTGGCTTGAAGTGCTGCTCTCGCTTGAATTACTTCAGGCATAATGTCAGCATCCAAGAATCCAGCGTCTCCGCTGTTAGCTAGATCCACTATCCAGCTAACTGTTTCTTTCAACGCCTCCTCCAACCGCTTGATGCGGTCTTGAAGCCGCAGGTTCTCCTCATCCAACAATTGCTGCTGCCGGATGATTGCATTGGCCGCGTTGAGTTCGCGTTCCAGCCTCCTGCACAACATTCCAAGCTCTGCCACGTTGTGAGGTGTACTGTCTGATATTGGGGTGTCGCTCATTTCGATTCCCTCTTCTTCTCCAACCACTCGCGGATGATTCTATCCGCTAGATGTTGGGTTTTGATTCCTTCGCTTTGGCAATATTCTTTGAGTAGTTTGTGAGTCTCTTCTGAGATAATGACTGACTTGTTCATAGATGCTTTTTGACTTTGTTCCAGTAGGGAATTGTTGCTGTTTTCTTATCACCAGAGGGACCGCCTCCGTTCCATTTGCGAGCTAACTGCTCAGTCGTGCAGCCTTTGCCGTAATGCGTCAGATAGATCTCACAGACTCGACGGGCTGCAATCCGGTTGGTCATCTGCTGGTGGGTGTAGCTAGTTCCAGCAATCCGGTTAACGTCCACCACAACCGCTTTGTGGATCTGGAGCGCACCGATAGCTAGACCACCGTCGCCAATCGCGTTGTCCCGTCCGTTAGACTCCACAGTGATGAGAGCCGCAATCAAAGGCCCGAGATTCATCGGAGACCTTTCATCCAAGCATCGGCTTTGGATTGGATGATCTCTTGGGCTTCTAAGATCCGTCCGGTCTCATCGGTAATTCCGATCAGCTCAATCGTATGGTTCCAGACATCTCTAGCGCGAAGAGCTTCTTCAATGTTGCGGTGAATGCTGAGGACTTTGTTATCTTTGTTTCTGCAATGGTATTTCATGGTATTTGATGGGTGTTGATGGTTTTGAGCGTTGGTCGTATGCGCTCCCCACGGTGGTAATTCAGTTGGCTAGAAGCTCGCGGTCTTCATCGCGAAGCTCTCGTTGTCGAACTCTGTGAAGATCACCCGAGTTGAGGTACAGAAACTCGACAGCAACCGTTCTGTCTCCAACGTCGATGAACTGTGTCTTGTAGATCCGCAGACCGGAGGCAAATCGGGCCTGATGCATATGCTCAACTGTCTTGATAACTTTTGGAAAAGTCATGGTATTTGATGGGTGTTAATGGTTTGCGCGTTGGAGAGTCGCGCCCCTCTTGGTTGATCAGTTGCAGCGGAAAACAGGTGCAAAAGAATACCGTCCAAGAGCCATAACAAACTCTCCACGGTCGTCGATCTTAACCTTTACACGGCAGACTTTTGCGCCGTTGTACACGGTAGCAAACTGCCCTTTGCGGCTAATAACGTTGGCTTGGAAAACGGCGTTGTAGTCAAAAGCACTTCGGGCGGTGAGGATCTGACCGGCTTGGATGGTGTTGTTCGTCATATTCTTGTCGTTTATTCGGAGGCGTCGTTGCCTTCGATGTGATGAGTAAAACCCAACGTTGGGTTCTCTGCAATAGAAATCTTCAACTTTTTTCAGGAGTTTGAAAAACCAGCGAAAACCTTAGGAAAATGCGGTGTTTCTATGGGATGAAACCTAACCCGTCGCAGGATCTCCCTGCACACCATGCCGCAAATTCCGAGAGCTTACTCAGCGTTGATCCTCACGCTGCACCCAGACTGCTGGAGAGCGTAGGTTTTCACCGCTGTAATCTGGTAAATCTGACTGTCATCGAGCCAGACTCGCTGAGTGTCGGTTATCGCGTCCGTCACCGCTTTGATGAGGTTGTCCAAATCTGGTTTTTTGCAATGCCAGACCGGTGATTTCGCCTTCGGGACTCCGTGCTTGTCCAGATGCGCTTTGGGTCTCGGAAGGAAGAAGTCTAGCTGCAACCTAATCGGACCCGTTATAAGCGATTCTGGAGCGTTTGCGATGGATTCCTGACGCACCGCTTGCTTCCAAGACTCTGCTGAATCTGGAGTGTAGACTCCCGCATGACCACCGCGCACAAACGCTTTGACTCGCGGTTGAGCCTTTGGGATTCCTGAAACGTGAAAATCAAGATGCATCGTGCGGCGGGATGATCTCATGGATTCGTCCGGTGATGCGCGGATTCGCGTACCACCAGCCCGTCGCGCTCTTCTCGGCCAATGCATCGCAATCGCCGTCAAACATGATATGCGTCCCCTCAGTGAGCATCCTTACGCAATCCATGTCCTCTGGGTCAAAAGACCGGAACGTGACCCGCTGTGCGTACGGTTTTCCGTTCGCAAGAGTGCGCTTCTCAAACTCAACGACAGCAAGCAGGAATCTCTTGCCGTCGTCGGTAGTAATGACCTCAGCGTCTGAGTGGAGTCGTCCGAATCCTCGGGACCATAGATGCCTCATCGAGTGTATCCCTCCAGTCGGGCCGGTGAATAACTCGGAGACTTTACGATCTTACCGTCAGTCCGTCTCACAATGTGGCGGTTGTCCCCAACTCGGTGCGAGCGGCAGTCAGCGGGAATCCGATCCAGTTCGTCGTCAGTCCAGACCTTTGACATATTGGATCGGTGAATTTCAGTGAAAGCAGCGTCTACTTGATGCGGGGAGAAGCCAGCAGCCAGCGCGGCTCCATAAACGACGTAGAGCAGGTCTCCGATTGCGTCGAGATACTCGACAGCGGAAGTTGATTCGGAAAGCTCCTGAGCCTCCTCGTCAATCAGTCGATACCGAAGGTTGATCGTGATGGGGTCTGGCAGTGCGGGACGCTCTGGGATGCATTGTTGATAGGTCCGCATAAACTCGCGGACTAGTTCCATTGGATGGGTTTGATTCATTTGGTCTTTGTAAGTGTGGGTTGGGAGGTCTTGGATTCGGTGCAGCCGTCGAGAAGAGCATCAAGCTTGTTGGTGAGTTGCTGACCCTTAAAGCCAGTCGCAGTCTTGATCGCTTCTTTGAGCTTCGCTTTGTTGAGCGTGATCGCAGGAGCAAGCTGCTCGTAAGTTCCGAGTTCCAAGAAGCGTGAAGCCACTTTTTCGGAGTCAGTGATCGACTCGCGCACCGATCCTTCTTTGAGCGTCCAACCTTCGATGGCGCCTCCTTCACTAAGCCTCCGTCGAGCTTCCGCACGACAAGCTTCGATAACCGCTTCAGCTTGTGCTGCACGGTCCAAGAACGCTGCGAGCGTCTGGTTGGTTAACGTCGCAGCAATAGCGTCCGGCGTTATACCATCCGGCGCATTGGTCAGCGGAGGAGCAACCGCAAGCTCCCGCGCTTCGGGACAATAGGGTTTCCCTTTGCAATACTTGCAAGCCGACTCTGACGGAGTGCGCGGTTGTCCCACTTTCTGAATCTCTTTCATCAGCCCATTCGCTTCCATTATGGCTGAATGAATATCTGACGACTCGTAGACCGACACACTCGGAGGTCCCGCTAAAGGCTGGATGATTGCAACCGTAACCCGATCAAGCGTGAATCCCCAAGACTCGTCCAACAGAGCGACCAAGCAGCGCAATTGAAGGTTCTCCGCTGCGTTCTCTACGGCTCCACGACCGCTCTTGTAGTCGATGATCAACCCGTAGAGCATTCCTTCATCGTTGGCGGTGTAGATGACATCAGGTTTTCCGCTCCAGAGTCGCTCTCCATCTTGAGTCAGCGACCAAAGCCGTTTCTCTCGGAAGCAGTTGGTCTCAAGCTCACCAAAGGTCTGTTTGACCAATTCAAGTTCCTGTTCCCTGCAACGATCAATGATCCAAGTCTCATCGGTCGTCAGATTGCTGACCGGCTCCAGCGCAAGTGCTGCGTGGATACGGTTTCCGATTGCTGCGTCTCCGGTTGATTCAACCTCCGCAACTTGACGCTCCAGATCCCAACTTCCGAGACAAGCAGAGTAGCGGCTCGCTGCGGACGCTGACGGTAGTCCACTGCGTTCGTCACTCATTGGATTTCCCTTCGTTAAGAGTCAGCTCGGTGGGTTGAACAACCACAGACGGAGCCGGTTCAGACTCGGGTTCAACCTTCGGCTCCAGCTTGCTGCGGAAGATTGGACGCGAAGGGGTAACGTTGACCGGAGCTTGCGGGATTGCCTCCTCTTCGTCAGTGATGCCGCTGAACCCAAACGCTACGCGAGCGCATTGGATCAACGCTTTGTGTCGCAACATACGGCGAGGGTTGACCTTCCACGGTTCGGTATTCCGCGAGCATTCCGAGAAGTACTCGGTCACTTCAACCGGATGGGTCCGGTCTTTAAGATGAATCGTAGCAGTCACCGAGAACGGCTTTCCGTCTTTGTCTTCGGTCGTGAACTGGATGCCGTCGAAGCTCGCGTGATTATTCATCATGCGTATCCACCCATCGACTGAGACCACCGGCTGGATGCCGCCATTGCGAGCAGGGAATGCGTAGATTTCGCGAGTGAACGGGTTGAGTCCGTACTGGTTAGCGACCACCACAAACGAGAGCATCTCCTCGTTCGTCGCTTTGGGCATTAGGGTTGCGCGGAGAGTCTCCAGCAGCTTGGTTGGCTCAACACTAAATTTGCTCGCCATCACTGCGAGCGCGGACTGTTTCTGACTTGGAATAATCTCTTGTTTCATTGGTCTTCTTTGGCCTACCTCCGCGCTTTCCATTTGCGCGAGAAGCTTCGGCCTTTGCAGATGATTTGACCCCACCCAACTCCTTCGCGAGATCGCGGAGACTTGCGGCAAAAATGCAGTTGCAGGACGGACATTTCATCGGCTGAAGAGACCAATAACCCAACGGTGGGTTTGTGTCAAGCTACGTCGAGATCAACGTACCGAATGAACCGATAGAATGGGTCTCCGGTAACGTCCTCAAAGTTGGCAGATTGGGTCGTCTCACCGAAGCCGTAGGATCGCATTGGCTCCCAAGCGGTTGCAGGAGTCAAGGTGCCCCCAGACGCATTAATGACCTGATTGGAGCAATCGAAGTTGAAAGCGTTGAACCCATTTGACCGGCTGTAGGTCGCAAGCTCCATCTGGCTTACGACCCAATAATTCTGACCAAGCGTAGTGTCGTACAACTCTTTAGCTTGGACTCCATTTGCCAAGAAAGCGTTGTATTGATTTTGATCTATGAAGAAACACGGTCCTTCTGACGGGTCCAAGCAAGTTTTTGTTAGGTCTTTTGGAATGAGGTTTCCCAATATGCTTGGTTCAAGTATTCCTGACGCATCAAATCCATAAATCGGACACCAGACTTCAGCGTGAGCCAACGGAACTGAGCGATTCCATCCAGAAACGTGAGCTTCCAACAGATTCCACAGAAACGCTGACTTTGGAATCTTGTGGTAGAACGGCCCAATTCCATCGTAATTCAGAGCGTTTGCAGTGCTAGAATACGGGAGATCAAAATAAGTAGATGAAGTCCACCTGATGTCAGCAATGTAAGCTTGCGCTGCACTAGTCAAATCAATTTGTTTATACCACGGAGCCAAACAAGCCATTGCAGCATTGTTTTGGTCTTTGAATACATCGTCAGCAACACCGTTATCTTGAATCGTCTTGTTGGGTCTTCCCAGAACTCTAACAGACGCATCAACGCCACCTTTGCCGCCCCATTTATTGACCCAGAAATCAGATCCAAAAACGTTGGTTACATTTGGAGTCAGCGGATCGGTTGTGAAAACCCGCTCAAGATTGTAGTCGTAAACGCTGCTTGAAAAAGCCCAAGGTCCACCTGATGGAATGTAAGCGCAATTGACAGCCGGATTGTAGTGTCCCAGACCTATCTCGGTGCTAATCTGCGGGAATACATATCCGTACATTCCGCTTTGGTTACTTGGCTGTGCTATAATGTATGTTTTAGTGGCAGATATGTATTTGTTGTTTGAATAACCAATTGCCGGTGAGAATCCTTTTGGCCTTAACTCAGTTCGCAATTCTATTACGTTTGCGCTGCGTTCGTAGTTAGGAATCTCGCTTAAAGCGTTAGCGTCAAATGCCTCAATGCCAACGGCGGTTGATGCTGTTACTGTTAATCCGATTGAGCTTAATCTGACGATCCCAACTTTCTCTTCGCTAATATCAACTTCATCGTCGTAAGCATTCAAAAACCCTTCTTCAACTGCAACCCTTCTGCGAAGCGTCCGCATTGTTTCCATCCATGTTGGGACGTTGCCGGATTGCCATTGGGTTGCCGTGTTGGGTGTTGCTACGTTCTGGGTGTAGTAGTAGGACGGATACGCAATTGAAATGTAAGTTGTAGTAGGATTGATCTGCCAGTATGGATCGGTTGAACCAAAGAAGACATTGCAGTCAATTGGATAGATTCTGACAATTGCATTCGGTCTCTTGCTACTCATCACCAAGACATCGCCAGAAACCTCAGCGTTGATTCCTATGCGTTGGAGCTTCGGCATGAAGTCGGTAACTCCGGTGAATACAGTGATGTAATCCTCAAAGACGACACCGGAAAGGCTGCTGTAAATCTGAACTCTAGCGCGTCCCCAAGTGAAGATTGCGTCCCCAATTGCGGTATTCGCATCCGTTGGGTCTGAGTATTCTGGATGCAGTGCGCGGATGTCGTAAGCAAAGCGAGCGTCAACCCATGCGCCCATTGCTCGCATCCATTGCAGCAACAAAAACGGGTTCGCAATGTTGTTGGCTTTTGCTGACCTCTCCATGCATACGGAAAGAGAGTCTCCAACTCCGTAGTTTGGCGGACCACCAGCAAAGTAAGGAACATCTCCCGCAAAGTACGGGAAGAAATAAGTGCAAGCAGTGCCATCCCTCCACGTTGTTGCCCAAGAGCCGTCAGCGCGTCTTCTGAACGATCTACAGCCCATTGCTGGAACCGTCTTGGTCTCCGCTGAGCCGTCTGGCAATTGGAGCAAGACCCTCATGTCTTTGCTTCCGCAATTGTGAACCCTCCAGCAATCAAACCGTTTGTAACTGTTTAGAATTTTGAAAGTCAAAAGACCTTCAATCCGTATCTCAGCAACTGCGGTTTTGTGGTTATGGATTCTACCGGGAGGCAGTGAAGGTTCAGATCCAACTGAAGTGAAGTAAGACCTAACGTAAGAATCAAAACCAGAATCCCAATCGTCCCAACCTAAATGGACATCGTAATCAATACCATCAACATTGCGCTTGTGTAGCTCAAAAGACTTTTGAATTGAGCCAACGTTGCAATATGAAGAGTTGAAAGAAGTGACGTAGTGATCAACGTAAACTTGACCTCCGCTAACGTCTAAGTGCTTGCTCTCAAGCTTTGAAAGCTCAATCGCAATCTGCGTTTGTGTTGGAGTGCTTCCAGTGACATAGAAGCTTGTGGCTGGATCAATACAATAGTCGTATTGAACGCCAAAAGGTATCTTAGAACTGAGACCAACAACAAACGGGGTCTTGCCGTCTAACGCTCTTGCACACTTATTGTCGAACCGTGCGTACAGATCGTTCAAGTTCCGCGCATTGAACATCCGCTGACGCTTGTCTGTAGCAACGGGCATACATCAATAAAAGAAGTCGTCAGGAGTACCACCAACAATTGTGGCTGGCGGTTGTTTGATCTTGATGGTTGTCCCGTTCGGAGTCTGCTCAATAGCTTGATCCGGTCCAGCGACAAGCTGGATCTTGCGGACTGCATCAATCAGTTGATTGATGGCGCGAGCGTGATCGGCTTTCATACCACGTTCTGCAACCTTAGATGGAAGCGTTACAGCCATTAGATCTCGCAGTATTGAGCGAACACCTTAACCACAGATCCGCTGATAACTGCTCGCAGATACAAGTTAGAATCCACTCGCGGAATCAGCATGAACTCACCGGCGGGAATCTGGAACTGGTAAGGAATCGAAACTCCAACATACACCGCATTTTGTAGGTCCAAATTCTTAATCAGCACCTTATACGGGAGCGAAAGATCCGCAGCGATCTCAAGTAGTTCGTCAGAACCGGAACCGATATCTTGGGTATTTTGACCCATGTCGCTTCCGGTCATGTTTGCCGTAGCGGTGAACGTCTGAGGGTTGATAGATGCGCCATTCTTTGACGCATACAACCGCGCTGTCATTTCAATTTCGTTCGCCATATCTCAAACGGTTAGATCTCGCAGAACGTCGCTTGAATCGTCACGTTGCTGGTATCCGCTTTGAGATACAGAGTCGCGCTGACGTATGGCATCAAGAGCGTCTCGCCAGCGGGAATCCGCATCGTGTAGGTTCCAGAAACAAATCCCAACTCAACGAAGTTGGTGCTGTCGAGGTTGGAAATCAACAGCTTGTACGGGCTGGAGACATCAACCGGAACGTCCAAAGCTTCAACGGTAGTTCCGATCAATTGGGTCTGAGAACCCATGTCGGTTCCAACCATCGTTGCGGATTTGGTGTAAGTCACGCTCGGGAGATACGCACCACCTTTGGAAGCGTACAAGCGAGCGGTCATCTGAATTTCGTCTGCCATAGTCTGTAAGTGTTAGAATGCTGGGTTGTATGGATACGCGAAAAGATCCCACGCTGCAAAGGTCCAAGTTTCATTCCGTTCAACTTGGTTGGTCTTAATCATCAAACTTGTTGAATCGTTGGTTTTCAACCAAGCCCAAGCGGTTTCATCTGGAGTCAGCAACGGGTCAAGCGGTGCTTGCGGCATCACGTTACGCACAACTTGCGGAAATCTATTCCGGTTTGCGAGCGTGATTGAATCGTAGATTGCCGAGATGATCGGAGGAGTGGCAGGAAGACCGTTGCGAGCCGAGTAAGTAGAGATCCGAGTTAGAGACACTCTGGAAGTCTGAAAGCTGCTTTGACCTCTAGCCAATCTCCTGACCAACTTGTGAGCCAGCGGAAATTGAGTTTCAAGCAGCGGCAACTTGTTGTTCTTCGGATCGTCTCCAGCTTGCTTCACTGCTGCAAAGTACAACTCAGTATCAAGATTCTTTTTGGCTTCAGCGCGGACGGCAGGAAGCTCAAACAACGATGCATCAACGTATTCTGTGCGGAACTCATACCGCTGAGCAGGATCATCTTCGTCTAACGGACCCTGAGCGGTTGGTGTGTTAGGGTTAAAGTTAACCCCTGAAAACGTTACGGTTGCAGTCGAATAAGGACCGTCTTCAGTGATTTGATATTTGCCACCAGCAGCAACCCAATCAGCAGACGCAAGCCGCAAAGCATCTTTGCTACCACGGTACTTGTAGGTAATGAAACGACCAGTGCCATCACCGTTGTTGTACTCGCGGGAAATCTCAATGTATCCAGTTGCAACTGGCGTGATGACATTGGTTTTGATCGTTGCCATATCAGTCTTGCGTGTTGTTGGCAGTCCTGTCCGTGTTCTTGACGATTAGCTTCAACTGAAGCGTCTGCTCAATTGCATTCCTGATTGCAGTGTCTTGAGACGATTGAAAGCCAGTGAATCCACCAATGCGAGCAAGAGAGTCTTGAGGTCCGCCCATTGAAAACTTCATGCCAGCTACCCGTTCAAATTGAGCAGTTCCAATAGGAGGAGGCGTGTTTTGATCGCCAACCTTCCCCTGTTTTTCTTCTGCAATTCTCTGCTGCACTATTCTGGACAACGCTTCATCTGGCATCCTCTTAATCAATTGAATCGTGTGAGCCTTTCGCATAGTACGATCAAACTTTTCAAGAAAGCTCTCAGTCGGCTTTGAAACACTGTTAATAGCGTTTGCAGTTGCGGTAATTCCTGCCGCAATTGTCGGTGCTGCTATTCCTTTGATGATCCGAAATTGCTCTTCTAACAAAGTGTTTGCTTTGGCTAGAACATCAATGTCCGTTTTTGAAATCAAAAGACGATTTGACGTTGTGTTATAATCAGCCAGAGCAGCAGCAGCGGTTTTGAGCTTTAGACCGTAAACGTCAATCATTGCCGCCGTTGTTTCGGCGGACCTTCCAGAGTTTTTGTAGGCTTCAGCGGCTTTGACTGCCCCGTCAATCGTTGATAGTTGCGGGTCGCGCAACTGTTCCATTGTCAAACCAAGAGCTTTGAGCGTTTGAATTGCGTCATCATCTCCAGAAGTGGCTTTTAATCTGGCTTGCTCAAACTTACCTAGAACTGAACCAAACTTTTCAAAAGTTACACCAGTTTCCCCAGCTAGTATTTGAAGCCTCTGAACTTGATCTGTGGTTAGATTAAGCTGTTCCGATAAATCAGATATGCGGTCTGCTGTTTCAATTATGTTCTTTGTGAAAGCAGTAACAGCAGCAACCGACAAAGCCGCGCCAAGCTTGCTGGTGACCGCAGACTTGAAGCTTGATCCAAACTTTTCACCAACGCTCTGAGCGCGTTTCACGCCCATCTCAAACGCTGTGGAATCAAGACCAAGCTTAACAAGTAGAGAAAGCACACCCATATCAGTTCGCTTGTTGATTCTGCCAAATGGCTTCGCTCTGGTCGTCCCACAACTGAACCTGCCCCATCATCTCTGCGTGCGCTAGAATGAGCCTTTCTGCGTCACCAAGAGGCATCTGGATTGCATCGTCAGGAGCAATCCCAATGTTGAGGCATCCAACAAGAACCCGTTCGGGCCACGGCATCGCGGGAGTCTTTGGCTTGCTTCCGCTTTCCATCAGCACTTCTGGGGCGGTTGATTGCTCTTTGAGCCACAACTGAAACTTGTCGGATTCAACGACCAAATTCATCCGCTCAATCCGCTTTCCCCACAACCACAGAATGAGGTCACGCCAGATTGATTTGATGGACCTGATGGATTCAAGCGGAGACTGTGAGCAAACAAGCACAGCCTCCGCTAAATCGCTCGGTGTAATCTCTCCACCTAAAACGTAGGGAGAGCGCAAACGCTGCAAGACAATCGCGTGTCCTACGGTGTAGGGAACAAGTCGAACCCCAAGCACAACAGGTGCTTGAGGTCCGGTCTCTGCGAGTATCTTTGCAAGATCTGCCACAGATTACAGAGTGAAGACAGTGGCAGTACCAGCAAGAGACGGATACTTGGTCACAGTGATGGTAACCATAGCTTTTCCGCTGCTTGTGAATTTGACGCTTCCACCACCGGAATAAACGTAATCACCATCAATGGAAACACCACCAACGGTCACGCCATCGCTTCCAGCAATAGCTGCATACCCATTCACTTTGGGGAGGCTCGCAGCCAACTTAGCTTGGGCAAAAGTGGAGGCGCTCGGGATAAAGGTGATGTTAAGTGAAATGCGCTCGTTAGCCGAGACTTGAGCCACGACCTCGCCATCAGAGTTTTTGATCTGCTCGACATCGGCTTCATGCGAAGCGTCGTAGCTCTCAATCGTCGTGATGGTTCCGGTGGTGATTTCGGTAAGAGCGTTTGCGACCCCAACCGTGTACAGCTTGATGGTTCCTTTTGCGCCGTATACTAGCGCAAGACCTTTTGAAAGTGCCATGTTGTTAGTGTGTTATGAGTTTGCTGCTGCAAAGATTGTCATTGAACGCGAGAAAGTTCTAGCCCTTTCGCTAGTGTCATTGATGCCGAAGTCAGTTGGTGTTGCGAAATACGCAACAAACCCTCCAGACTCGTTGTATTCTCCAGCGTTTAATTCTGAAATGTTGTCGTCAACGAAGAGCGGTTGCAGGATGTCTTCAAACGCTGCAACGGTCGCAAGAACGTTGTACTCGGGAGTATCGTCAGCGGAAAGCTGAAGCGTAGCGGTTACGTCAACTTCACAAGTCCGGTCAATAGGATGAACCGGAACCGCAGTCGATGAGCGAACAACGATGCGCGGAAAGTCTGGCATCCGGTCTTCTAAGTCTGGATCTGTAAACGCACCGTGTCCGTAGCTGGTGAGACAAGCAGGAGTCCCAAGCGGAGACGCAGACCAATCTTGAGCGGCAAGCCAATCGACTAAAGCGCGTTCGGTTCTGAGAGCAACGGCATTCATTGGACAACAATACCTTTCGATTCAGAACCATCAAAAGCCGATTGAAACGCAGCGGTAATGTGATCCTCAAGCTCTTTGGCTTCGTCGTTGTAAGCTTGCTGCATCGCTTTTGAGTAGATTGCCTCAACTTTTCCAATCTGGTTGTCAGCAAGACCGATGTTCAAGCGAACATGACTAGACGGAGAAAAACCAGCCTTTGCATTGTATGCATACGCTGAAGACCCGCGATGCATTGAAACGTTCTCTTGTGGCAACCCGTATTGGTTCGCAAGATTGATGAGAGCTTGATTTCCAGCAACGATCCGCACTTGAGCAGAACCCTTCTTTGCTCGTCGAGTTCCACCGAATTGTTGAAACGACGGAGACAGCTTCTTGATTGCTTTGGTTACAGCAGACTTGAGGTAACCAACTGAACCAGCAGCGCGACGACGGAGTTTTCCAGCAGCGTCACGCATATCTTGACCGTAGAGTCCGGGTTTTCCCGCTTTAGCGTTCTTCGCTTGAGCGATCAAGTGGACCAAGCGCAATTCACGCGAACGACCGAGAAATTTACCGGTCTTCTTGTCAATCCTTCTCGCTCCAATCGGACGATTGAAGTAGTCGAGAATCTTGTTTCGAGCCGCTTGTGGGGACTTTGGCGGAAGCAGAATGTACAACCGCAGCATCAAGAAAAACGTGCGGGAGTTAACAGCATCAGCCAAAGACCGCCGAGTCTTGGGTAAATACTCCTTCCAAGCAGCGTCAAAGCGGGACGTATCGACTGTGACGGTTGGATTCATTTGGTCTTAGCTCCAAGCTCAAGAGCGTAGTAAGCACCAGAGCCATCACGCTTTGCAGACATGATCCGCATCTGTCTTCCATCGTAGGTCACAAGACGACCCACAACCGGAATCATTTTTCCGAAAGTCAGGAGTAAGCGGTCAGTGTTTTCTTGCAGCAGCAAGCTTCCAGACTCTTGCAAGAGACGGTCAGCGGTGAAACCAACGTCACAAGACCAGACCGAAGCGTCAACGGTTACAAGAGTCGAGTCAGCCAATCTCCAATCAGAGAACTTAACCAAGATCCGCGCTTGGACGTTATCTTGGAAACCACCGGCAATAACCGAGTTTGCGTCAGTGATCGCAGCGGGAAGACAGCGCACCAGCACTCCTTGCCAAAGAAACGACGGGTTTCCCATCGCGCTCTGTAGCACAGACATCCCCAACTGGAGACTGGTTGCAATCAGGTTCACGCTTTAAAGTAGACACCGGAGACGAGAATGCGGGAAGTAGCTTGGAGATGACCGGCCAAACTGGAGATATCGCCATTTTCATAATGGCTCAACTCGCAGTAAGAAGTGCCTCCGACAATCTTACCAATGACAGAAGTCTTCGCTTGATTCGTTGCATTGTCCAACCAGATGGACACAGCCGCATCGTAAGTAACGGGATCTGGAAGACCCAACCGCAGGTTTCCGGTCGCAGAACCGCTCACTGAGTTGATGGTCAGATCAACTGTAAAGGTGGAGACAAAGCCAATCGAAGTGTGGCGAGCGGTGTTGACCGTAAAAGCAAACGTGCGACCACCACCGGAATCAATCAACGTAGGAACCCACGTTGACGGAGCGGTCAGTGGGAGCGCGGCATAGATCTCATCGAAGTTCGCGTTAGCTTTGATCCACGACCCGCGGAGCGTATCTCCGTTGTTGTCGTTTGCGGTTGATCCGACGTTGATGACTTGTTGCGACATACTATTCCTTCGGCAATGCGTACCAACCTTCTGACAGCGTTATACGGTTCTTGGAGCGAACAGAAACACCGTCCGCACCTTTGACCCAAACTCGCGCTTTGACGGTCTCAGCGAGCCTTACCGGCTCACCGTGGGGGACGTAAACGACGCGAGTCCCGCAGCCACAGCTACCCACCAGCACGGTCAATGCGATCCAGAAGCTTTTGCTTAAGCTCTTTGTCTGGTTTTGCATCTTCGGCGGTGGGTTCAGTTTTAGCCAGACCAGTGAACCACTTTAAGAGAGCGGTGACGATCTGCTCAATGACGTTCATTCAGCCTTCTTTTTGTCCGCATCCTTTGCGGCAATAAGACCAAATCCAACGGTCACAGCGGCAATGGTCGCAGCAAGATCAATGTTGGTCGTAGGGTCTCCGTCGAACAGAGCTTTGATAGCTCCACCAACGGCAACCATGATTGCACCAACTCCAGCGAGAGTCGTTTTCCAGTTCATTTCTTTAGAGCTTTCCAGAGTCCAATTGCAGCAGCGATAAAAGCCAACACAGCGGCTCCGAGTTGGAACCACTGTGTCAGTTGCGGGATGAATGAAACCGCACCAGCAGCGGCAGCAGTTGCTAGAGATACTCCAACTCCATTGCTGCTGTTGGTATCGGTTTGCATTACTCGGATTTAGGTTGAGCAGCGTTGACGATTAGGTCAACAAGCGGCAGAGCAACTTTTGCGTTCTGAATGCCACCAGCTTTCACCGCAATGTCGATGAGTTGCAGCAAACCGTTGGCTTGTTCTTGAGTCAGCTTGACGATGATTTCCATATTAGGCGACCGGAGCTTCAACGACAGCAGCCTCCTCCGCAACCAAAACCGGCTCCACCTGCGGCAGCATCGGAGGAACGATTTCAACCGGCGGTAACCACGGCAGCGGCGGAGCGATGACCGGCGGGTTGATCTGGTTCTCGATCTGCGCGGTGACGTTCGCTTCGATGGCGGTCTTATCGACTCCGTTGCTGAAGCACCAGTTCAAGACCTGTTCCTGCGTCAGATCCTCGTAAGGCGTGAACTCACCAGACGGCGGCTGGAACGAGCAGGAGCCGTAGCAAGTGCCGCTGAACGATTCCTGAGTGCCGTTGCAACGCCAGTCGGCGGTGATGACGACATCGGTGTGAGTGCCTTCGACTTTGCGGACGAGAAGGCGTTCGATGATCCAAGAGATGGTAATCATGGTGGTAGTAGATTAGTTGGCAGCAACCCAAGAACCGCCGCTGTAGAAGTACAGCTTGTTGTTTGTGGTATCGACAACCAAAGGAACTCTACCAGTCTGAGAGGTAGGAGTTCCGGTAGGAGTACCAGCGCAACCGGGAATGTAGAGGAAACCGTCAGTCGCGGTAGTCGCAACCGCAGCAGCACCAAGCACCAAACTACCAGCGGCATTGAGCGTCATCGCTTGGGTGAAGGTGATGGCGTTCGGAGAAGTGCCAACGGGAGCATTGAACCATCGGAACGAGCCATCGCGTTGCTGGAAACGAGTGGCGTTATTAGATGAAGCGGAAAGGTACTGGTAAGTATCTGAACCAGTGCGAATGCTGTTACTCGTTAAATCAACAGCACCAAGACTGCTGTTTGTGTACAAACCAGCAAAAACGCCCACCTGAAGATTGCCTCCAGTGTTCCAAGCGGTGGACGGCGTAACGCCCACGCCCAGCCCCGTAGCGTTGAGGGTCATGGCGAGTCCAGTGCTAACTCCAAAAACGAGCGCACCATTGCTCGCAATACCGAAATCGGTTCTGCTGATTCCAGATATTAAAGCTATGCCAGATCCAATGTAGCCAGTTTCAGCGGTTCCATCAGTGAATCGCGCAATGACTGACGATCCAGTAGATTTGAACTGAGATGTGCTAGCAGACGCACCGCCGTTGATTTCCAGCGGATAGGCTGCGCTCGTGCCATTAATCCCAACACCTGTACTTGCGACTGTCAGCTTATTCGTCCGCACCGTCAGATCGCCGGTGATGGTGGCGCTGGCGAGGGTGGCGGATGGCGAACAAGCGAGGATGTTGTTGATGCTGATTCGCTTGGTCGTACCGGATGCCGCCATCGAATTGTCAGAGACATCGACGATCGGAACCATGTCGTTTGCGGGATCGGCCGCCGTTAGGGCCGCTAAGGCTGTAATCTTGGAGTCTGCCATAATCAGTTAGCTTGGATTGCGATTTTAAAGAGGTCTTCCTGTTGGAGGAAACCAGCGTCTTCTCTCAACAGAAATTCAAAAGTACCGTATGTGATGACGAGTTTGGATGTTCCGTCTTCTTGCCACAGGAACCCCTCGTCTTCACGGAGAACATCACGGCGTAGCAACGGCGCGTCAGTGCCACCGGCTTGACCGGCGAACAAACGATTGAGTGCTATGCCGAGTGAAATCATTAGGCGCGAGCGTTAAACGCCACCACACTACCGGAGGAGATCTGGAAGCCGGTGATGTTGCCAACCAGCGGGAAGCCAGCGGGAATGGTCTTGGATGTCCAAGTTCCGCTGATCTGGAATCCGGTAATGGAAGTAAAAACGGTTGGCTCGGTTGGAATCAAGCCAGACCAGTTGCCGGTCTGAGCGGCTGTGCTAGTGACGAGTTGGAAGCCTTCTCGGCCCATGCTGTACTCGGTTGAAATGTCTGCTTGAACGGCCATTTTGTTTGATCGGTAGAGGGGAGGTCACCGGAACTTTCCAGCAACCTCCCCAATTTTAACGGTTAACCTTTACGGACTTTCGGTGCTAAGGCTCCCTGTATCCACAGGATAAGCTTGCCTCCCTCTGGAACTGAAACAGTGTTGAAATTGTCGCGTTGGAGACTCGCGTCAATATCGGGACCAGAAACGATCTTACTCTTGCCGTTCTTGTCCACTGCTACGGTGGTGGCGATACGCATATCCGTTTGGATTAAGCGGTGATCAGCACTTCAGCTTGCGTAGTGTCCGCAGCGGCAGCACCGAACATGATGTCATACGAAGCCATATGAGCGCGAGAAGCGCGGCTGTACCACACAGAGAGCAACACAGACAGACCGTTGCTCAACTCAACAGCGCGCTGCTCAACGAACTCACCAGCGATCATTCCAACCGGCAAACCGCTCGCAACCGCAATAGCGTCCTGACCGCAGACGAAACCAGCGGTGTTCGCAATAGCTCCAGTCCAGTCGTTCTGCTCCAAGATGTTCGCGAATCCGAAATAACCGTTGTTCAGGGGACCGTAGCGCGCATCAGGGAACGGATTGGTTCCAGCGGCAGCAGTCAACTGACCGGAGAACATCAAGCGAGCCATGTGACTACCATCCAACAGCAACAGCTTCTGTCGGTAGTTCTTAGCCAGAGCCAAGATCGCAGGGAGGTCGCTAGTGTCGAAGTTGGCAGCAGTACCAATGACAGTGCCAGCACCAAACAGAGCAGCGGTCATCTGAGCGGTGACCTTCTTGCTAATGGCAAGAGCGAAGATCTCAGCGGAACCCTGAGCAAGATCAGCCAACTGGAAACCCTGATTCAACTCTTGCTGAGTGACAGTGAAAGTCTTGGTGATCTGGTTAACAGTCACCGAGGTAGCAGCCAGAGTGGACTCGTTGTTGGAGTTGTTCTCGAAGTCCGTCAGGTTGTCCTGAGCGTCATCACCACCAGTGAACTTCTTGACCTGAACGGTAGCGCGGGGGCGCAAGTTATCGAGACCAACGTTGCGCGTGAAATTGGCAATCATGGCCAACTTAGTAGTCGCAACAGTAATGACCGAGTCAGCGAGGTAATCGACAACCAGACCGGCAGCGAAAGTGTTCGCGTTCTGGGGAGCGATCAAGCGCGACTGACGCAGCAACTCGCTGTGGTTCTGAATCAAGAAACCCTTACGCTCTGCACCAGCGCGGAGGCTCTTGTGTTTCTCCATCAACGGGTTTCCGAGATTCTCAATCACGGGACGCACCGGTTCAGGAGCGGGAGCGGCGGCAGGAGCCTTCATGCTGGCTTCCAGAGCGGAAAGCTTAGCAAGAACAGCGGTGAGATCAACGGAAGCGGCAGGAGCAGCCGCAGCCGTCACAGTAGTGGTATCGGACATATTTGTGTCGGGTTGTTGTGTTGGTTGCGGCAAAGAAACTTTGCCATTTTCGCTGATAGCGTTATTGCCATCCGCAGAAATCTTGTCGTCTGGGGAGTCGTCATCTTCCTCCAGTTCTTCACGCTCCAATTGAGCGTACAGAGCGCGGAACCAATCGCGTCCAGCAGCACCACCCCAAAGGTTGGCAGCTACATCAGCGGGACTATTGGGTTCAGCCTCAAGAAAGCGTTCATTGCGACCCCACCAAGCGTTGGCCTTCTCAACTTTATCTTCGGTGGGAATTTCTCCAGCAACGAGCGACTCAGCCTCAAGAACGGTTTGCTTCTCAAGACCTTCACCGGCAAGACCTTCAGCGTATTGCTCAAGACCTTTGCGGAGGTTGTTCTTGACCGTCTCGGGAGCGGTCTTGGTGACAGCGCGGGGATGCCACTTAGCAGCCATCGCAAGCTGTTTGATAGGTTTGTCCACCAAGCCAAACTGAATCGCTTCGGCGGTGGTGAACCAAGTCTCCGCCTTCATTGCAGCGCGGATGGACTCGGGAGAGCGTCCCGTCTTCTTAGCATACACTCCAACCAGCACTTCAGCGTGTTGATCCAGAGCGTCAGCCATTTTCCGCATATCTTCCGAAGTGCCAGAAGCCATTCCAGAAGGATCGTGGATCATCATCAGAGCTGCATCTGCCATCTCTACGCGATCACCGGCAAGAGCAATGATCGAAGCAATAGAAGCCGCAATGCCAACCACTCGGGTAGTCACCGGAGCTTTGCGACCGCGCAACTGGTTGTAGATGCTCAGACCATCCCAGACATTACCACCGGGAGAGTTGATCTCTACCAAGAGCGGACCATTGCCAACTTCAGCAAGAACGTCAGAGAATTGCTTACCAGATAGACCGTTACCACCAAACCAATCTTCGCCAATCTGGTCAAAGATCTGAATGGTCGCAGTCTCACCAGCGGAAGCCGCAGGAGCGTAATAAAGCCAATCTGATTTCTTAGTGAAGCTCATTTTGTTTTCTTGGCTCGCGGCTTGCGTTGCTTTTTGACTGAAGCGGTCACTTCGGTTTGTTCTACAACAAGCGGTTGCGATCCACCTTCTGACGGAGCAACTGGAGACGGAGATTCAGAAGAATCATCTTCAATGTCAATAGCCGGTGCAGCACTAGCCGCAGGACGTTCTTTCTGAATCACCGAAATCTCAGATACATCAACTCCGTATTTGTCAGCAAGTTGACGCACAAACAAAGCTTGCTGTGCTTTTGCTTCTAAAGCAGACCGCCAATCAAGACCACGCGCACCATAGACTTCATCGTAAGTCAGAATGCCAGCCTCCAATTCAGCCAACTGAGCAGCGGAATTACGGCCAACATCAACGTTCGGAGAGCGGGGAGCGGTAATCGCTACCTCGTACCAATCAGACGGAGCATGGTTGAGCGTTGGGTCAGTCTTGATAGCGTACTCCATGACGTATTCATAAATACGTCGAGCCGCCGAAGACATCACTTGATGCCGAGACTTAAACCACACAGCAGACATATCTAGCGCACCGCGATAGACAGTTCCCTGCATGGACTCGGGATAAACAAGAACGTAAGGAATACCAACGCCAGCACAGACTTTCTCAGTCAATTGCCGCCAGTACTCACGCATATTTACACCGGGACGCTCAGTCGCAAACTGCTCAAATGAATCACCGTTCTTCAGTACTTTAACAGACGAACCAAAGACCTGCTCGTAATAGTTCTCAGCGGTGTTCTGAGTGGTTTGCGAGATTCCACCGGATCGAAGGCTGGAAGCTTGAACCTCACCGGAGACGGTTTTGACGATCTGAGCGACAGAAGCACCGAGTTTGCAAGCTTCCATCTCCAGCTTCTGCAAGTCGTCGAGATCGTGAAGATCATTGATAACCGCAGAGACAAACGGGAGTCCGCGAAGCTGTGCAGGACGGTTAGGCTCAAAAATATGGACAACCGAATCAGCAGGAATAGACCGGACATCAACTAGATTTCCCTGCGTCTTCTCTGACCCGATAAAATACGAGATTGCGCGTCCAGTCTTTGGATCAAATCGGATACCGTCAAACACGGTCTGGTCTGCCTCCATTCCAGCAGGAGTCGCAATCGATTGAGCTTCAATAAGCTGCAATCTCGGCTTTCCGCTCTCACCTTTGGTCAAAAGGATGAAGCTCTCGCCATCAAAGAACCAACCGCGAGCCGCTTGGCTCATCAGCGTTGCGAAAGACTGACGCGAACCAATATCGGGATAACGGCTCCAGACATCGAACCACTTCTTGGCTTTGAGATTCCAAGCTGGATCGCTTGAAGCAGGTTGAACCGAGAAGCTAGAGCCAACGGTGTAGCTCTCAAACAAGTCGCCAAGCCTATTCAGAACAGCGTTGTTCTGCTCAAAGAAGCGGGACTTACGGACAATCGCTTGTCGGGTTGAACTCGTTACATCAAATCGAGCGGAAGTGTAGGACGTATCAAGATACGAACGACGCAACGACTGACCGGCTCCTTCGTACTTATTAACGGGAGCGGGAAACAACTTATTAGCAATGGTTTGAAGGATTCCCATTAGCTCATTCGGGTTGTGGCTTCACGACGGAACTGTGTGAAATCACCGTAATAGCGAGTGACTGCAACCAGAATGGTCCCAAGCATTTTGTTATAGATCTGGAGGTCTGACGGATTAGTGATTCCGTCTCCAGCCAATAAGGTCACGGCAAGATCGTAGTCTGACAGCAGTGATTCCCACATTTCCAACATTTCACCAGCGGAAGCGGAACCTTTACCGGGTTCAGCGAACTCAACGGAAACGTCAGAACTAGAAGTTGAGCGGACAACTTGACCAGACTCTATAGCGTTTGCAGCAACAGTCAGCTTTGCCGTCAAAGCTTCCAACAAGCTCAAAGCGGCTTTGCTTGCGTAGGTAGTACGCAAATAACTCCGCTTAGTTGCTACGGTGTAGGTCAACACTTGGGCGGACTATTCACAGACCAACTGTGAAGTCAACTACTAGAATTTTCAGAACTAGTAGATGCGAGATCGTTCCACAGCATCACCATCGCCAATTGCATCAACTCGCAGTCATGCAAATGGTCCGGCCAGCGAGTGTTTCGCTTGAACCACAAGTGTTTGATTCGTCCCGCTCTGTTAGCCGTTGGCTTTAGAACGTGAGAGTCCAAATGCTTCCAGTATGTATCAGAATCGCTTGCAAATGCCCCTTCAGCCTCAAGCGGTGCAGGAAGACTACAAACGGTCCATTGATGATTCTCGGAGCCTTTACGAAGCCTCTGAAGAACTTCCCGCATGTGTTCACTATCGAAGACCAGAAGAGGCTGGACCGCATCAGTCCGCATTGACGTTGAAGTCGTAATGCCGAAGGGATGGATTGCGCCAGTCTTGCTGGTGAATCGCGCTCCGGTTTCTCGGCCTTTCATTGGCATCCAACCAATAAGCATTGGCTTTCTCAGCCCTCCTTCTGGTGGATACCGGAGACCGCAGGGATATGTGATTGGATTGACGCTGCTTTGTGAGAACTCAGCACAAGCATCGTAGACCGCTTGGGTGTTGAAACCGGAGTCGATGCCGACGTCCATATCATGCACGTTGTATTGAAGTTGGACCCGTCGAAGTGCAGCAAAATCGTCAGCATGACCGGCGGCAACAAGACGCGAATTGCCTTTGCTCCACTCTCGGCAAACCCACCAGACAAACGGAGCAGCGGCTTGAACGTCAGCGGTCAGGTAACGTCTGGCTTCAGGAAGTCCAGCATCAGACACGATCTCAACTCGCTCTTGTTGAGATTCTTGGTTTTCCCACGGTTCCGACAACATTCCGTTAATGAAACCCTGCAATCCCATCATTGAGCTTTTGGCTTCCAAGAACGAGACCGCCAAGTGTCCCCAAGTGCATTTACGATCCGGTGAATAGAGGCTCGACAAATGGTAAGACCTAACGCTTGGAAGACTCGCTTGATTCTCTGGAATCCATTTCCCGTGTCTCAACGCTGCCACCTTATGGGAATCCGAGATCTTACCCTGACAAAGCTGGCAAACGTAGTGCGCTGACGACCGGATACGCTGCCAGTCTGGCTTCCCATCTTCGGTCTTAGCGTTGTCCCAAGTGACTTGCTTCCACTCCAACTTGATGTATTCCGCGCAATGCGGACACGGGATGTAATACCGTCGCTGGTCCCCCCTAAGATAACGCTGCCAGATTCTGCCTTCTGAAGTTGTCGGAGTGCTGGTGAAGAAAGCTTTGGAGCTTGAGAATGCTTTCAGTCGTTGCTCTGCAAGATCCAGAGCGTCTGCTTCTTTTGCTGTTGCTTCAGCGAATTTGTCCACCTCATCTGCGACCAAGATTCGCACCGGACGGGACGCTAGGTTTGCCGGTGAATTGGAACCGACAAAGGTCAAAGTGCAGCGATCAAATTGCTGCTCAAGATTCGTCATCTGGTCTGCGTCCGAAGGAAACCGCGCAACCAATGCGGGACAATCCTCCAGAAGTGGCATCCAGCGGGATTTGCTGAACGAGCGAGCCAGATTCTCACTCGGCATCAGCCACAGTGCGGGACTCGGTTCTGTGTCGATAGCCCAAGCCAAACCAGCCATTAGGGTTGTCGTCTTGCTGGTCTGGGAACCCCAACACAACGTGACCTCAGAGACTGACGGGTCTTTCCAGCACTCAAGCGGTTCTCTGCAATATGGTCTGACCGCCGTGGAGAATGGACCGGGGTGTTCGGTCTGTCGTTGAGTAAGCGTGAGGTTTGACTCGCTCCACTCGACAACCGTTTGCCGTGGAGACGGACGGTAGATCTGACGACGGAACTCTAGGATTTCGCGTTGTAAATCAAGCATCAGAACAACTCGGTATTTAATTCTTCGATCCGGTGCTTTCGAGCTTCACTCATATTCAAGAACGCCATGCGTTCGTTCACTCCATCCATCAACTTGTCCCGCAACTGCACGTTGCAACCCCAAGTTGCGTTCTCATTGAAGATTTCAACCATCAGCACCAGACCGTCTGGCTCCAAGTGCAGCACTCCCCAAAATGGCAACTTAGTGTGCTTTGTAATCTCAAGAGCGGCTTGCAGCTTACTCCATGAAATCATCCATTGGTTGCCGTAGGTTGACTCAAGCTTTGCTAGTCCGTAAGTCCGAGATTTCACCTCATAACTTCCGGTAATTACGCCAGCGTTTTGGTTCCAGATGAACCCATCAATGCGCGACGGCTTATCGTCTGCGATTGGCAAAAACCGCAGAACCGTGTCACGCTCGATGGCTTTGAGCGCGATCTTGTTCTGACGGAGTGCTTCTAGCCCTCTCGGTTTCTGGCAGTTCAGGATTTCCATTACACCTTTTCAAGAACCGCTTTTTTGCCGGTGAAGTCTTCCCAACGCTTTACGATCACGTCGCAGTATTTGGGATCTAGTTCCATCAGGCGAGCTTTGCGACTGAGACGCTCACAAGCGATTGCAGTGGTTCCAGAACCTCCAAAGAGATCAAGAACAACATCATTGGCTTTGCTGCTATTTCCGATCTGGTATTCGAATAGCTCGACAGGCTTCATAGTTGGATGAAGCTCACTCTTCGCCGGTTTCTTGAAATCTAAAACCGTCGTTTGGCTTCTGTCTGAACCCCAATAATGAGACGCACCGTCTTTCCATCCATACAGGCACGGTTCGTGTTTCCAGTGATAATCGCTTCTGCCGATTGCAAACACCGATTTTACCCAAACCAAACACTGTCTGATTTTCCATTCTACATCAATGCAAGCTCCTCTGAAGTTGTATCCTTCTGAGTCTGCATGCCAAATGTAGAAAACAGCACCGTCCCGCATCACCGAGTTTGCTGTTGAATACACATCCCGAAGGAATTGACGAAAATCGTCATCAGACATTTTGTCGTTTTGGATTCCAAAAGTTGACTCGTCTTTTCTAGCCTTACCTGCCTTTTGTAGCATTTCATTCTTTGCTGTCATGTCCACATTGTAAGGTGGATCAGTTATCAACAAATCAGCCAAGTCATCGCCCATTAAACGCTTTGCGCTTTCGATTCTTGTAGAATCTCCGCACATCAGCCGGTGATTCCCTAGAATCCAAACATCTCCAAGCTTGGTTATTGGCTCGACCGGAACTTCCGGTGTCTGGTCTGGATCGGTTTCACCTTCAACAACTTCTGGTTCAAGCAACTCGGCAAGTTCCTCGTCCGAGAATCCAGTGAGGTCCATGTTGAAACCGTCTTCCTGCAAAGACTCCAGTTCAGACCGCAACATCTGGTCGTCCCATCCAGCATTCAAAGCCAGCTTGTTATCAGCAATGACATAGGCTCGGACTTGAGATGGAGTTAGGTGTCCAAGACGGATGCACGGAACGGTTTCAAGTCCAAGCTTCTTTGCAGCCATCACTCGACCGTGACCGGCAATGATTGTTCCATCTGCATCAATCAAGACTGGATTGGTGAATCCAAACTCTCTGATTGAACCGGCAATCTGCGAGACTTGCTCGTCAGAGTGTGTTCGGGAGTTGCGAGCGTAAGGGATAAGGCTGGAGACCAGCAGGTGTTCAATTTGATTCATTTCCAAGGATCGGTTGAGTGCAGAGTTTTCAGACATACTTCTTGAACCCAACGCTCTAGTTCGCGTTCAGCGTGTTCTGGATCGTGGGGAGCAATTCTACCGGCAAGCTGTTTCGGCATCGACTTAAGCAGTTGAGCCACGGACCCGTCATGGTCTTGCATTACCTTTTTGACCCAATCACCGGAGACTAACCGCTTTTCCCGTTCGGAGAGGTCGAGAACGTCTTTGCGAGCGTTGATTAGGTTCTTAGCTGCGGTCGCGTGAACCGAGACCATACGGGCAGCGTCGAGAGACTTTGAGCGTAGGGATTGAACCGCAAGACCGTAAGACGCTCGCTCAATCTGCTTCTGGCGTTCGTATGCTCCCTGTGGAGTGCTTTCAGCAACAATGGAAGGATTGACCGGAGCTTCTGATTCTGGGGGCCGATACGGACCTTCAGAATGCTCTGACCGGATATGGCTTGCTTCAATAGCAGCCTTCCTTCTTTGCGCTCCAGATCCACGCCAAGCGTCGGCGGCTTCAGCGGAGTCCAAAGGCATACCCTTTGAAACCAACTGAGAGACTCGGCCTTTGGTTAGACCAGAGTGCTTAACGTATTCGCTTTGGGTCATCGGAGACTTTCGGGAAGATCTTCAGATTTCGCTTTGAGCAAGTCGGCCAACCCTTTGCAGATTGTGCGCTGCTCTGGGTCTTTTGGATTTGGCTGGTAGTAACCAGCAATCTGATCAGCCGTAGAACGTCCAGCGCGGATCTGAGCGAGATGCCAGCGCAGTG
>Ga0208723_1000119_pt1 | contig 30479 bp, 30 predicted proteins | sample LakMenEpi31Aug12_FD_150750 | JGI IMG/M metagenome (GOLD analysis project Ga0208723, IMG submission 150750) | Freshwater microbial communities from Lake Mendota, WI - 31AUG2012 deep hole epilimnion (SPAdes) | ecosystem: Environmental > Aquatic > Freshwater > Lake > Epilimnion/Euphotic zone ...
CTGATTGCCGCCACACTCGTCGCGGCTAACGTCCGCGGTAGTGCCGCGCCCGGGTGGGTGAGGAGAAGCGCTGCCGGGCTCGTCGGTTTCGCTGCCGCAGAGCTGTTCCTCGCCCTTGCCGGAGGACTGCTGGGTGAGTCCGGAGGGGCACGCGGCGAGGAAGAGCCACTTCGACTCCTGCTAAATGTTGCGCTGCTCATCCTTGCAGCGTTCATTGGCGCGCGACGCCGAGACGCGCAACTGCGAGAGCGGCCGCTCGATGATCGACTCGGATAACACATGAGTAGCACTCACGTAATTCGTCGACCACTTCGCTACATCTCCGCCGTTGTCCTTACGGCGTTGATTGGCGGACTCCTCAGTGTGCGACTCGTTACGGTGCAAGCGAGCGGTGACGGCGCAACGACACGCAGCATCACGACACTGAGCGACGGTAACCGCATCATCGAAGAGATCATTGCACCACCGCGCGGGCTGATCCTTGATCGCGCAGGTCGCGTCCTTGCAGAAAATATTGCAACGTACGCTGTGCAGATTCGACCAGGAGATTTACCGCTCACGATTCGACCAGGCGTGGTGAAGCGTCTTGCAGAGATCCTCAATATTGATCCAGTGCGAATCACCATGACACTTGATCGCGCCACTGGATCTATTTGGGAACCTGTGCGCATTGCAAGCGTCGTCGATGAGCGCATCACACGATTCATTGAAGAAGAGCGCGCCGCACTGCCGGGCGTTGAGACGCTCTTTGAAGCACGACGTGCATACCCACTCGGAGAGCTAACGAGTCAAGTTGTGGGCTACGTTGGCCGCATTGATGCCCTTGAGCTAAGCGCACTCTCTGCAGCGGGATACAACGAACTTGATTACATCGGTCGCGCAGGTGTGGAGCAGAGTTATGAAGAGGTGCTGCGCGGCACGCCGGGCATTCGCCAAATTGAAATTGATGTCCAGGGGCGAGAGATCCGTGAACTTGGCGTCACTAAACTTCCAGTTGCTGGAAAGAGTGTGGTGTTGACGATTGATGCTGAGGCGCAGCAGCGGGCGTTTGATGCGCTTAGCTGGGGAGTGAAGGCAGCGGGAAACAGGCAGGGTGTAGTGACGAGCATGAACCCACAGAACGGCCAGATTATTGCAATGGCATCACTCCCCACCTATGACAACAATCTCTTCTCGGCGGGCATCACCACGGAGCAGTACCAGAAGTACCTTGACAACAAGAATGCTCCACTGCTGAACCATGCAACCGGATCCCACTTTCCGCCAGGGAGCACGTACAAGCTGGTGACCTTTTCGTGTGCGCTTGACGAAGGTGTTGTTCGGGAAGAGGAGACGCTCGCCTCCCTTCCATACCTAGAAGTTGGCGATCAGAAGTTCTACGAATGGAATCGTGCCGGATTTGGCCGCAGGCTCACCCCAGCGCAAGGCTTCTCGTATAGCTCGGCGGTTGTGACCTATCAGCTTGCGCAACGTCTGAAGATCGATCGGCTCGCCGACTGCGGACGAGCGTGGGGCTTCGGACGTCCAACTGGCATTGATCTGCCGAACGAGATTGGCGGGCTTGTTCCAGATCAAGACTGGGCGCGAAGTGCGATCAGACGCACCCTATATGACGGTGAAGTGCTGCAATCGGCGCTCGGGCAGGGGTATGACCTCGCCACACCGCTGCAGGTTCTGAACTCTTTTTCAGCGCTCGCAAACGGTGGGACACTCTGGAAGCCGCATGTCGTCCTTGAGATTCGCGAACCCGACGGGACGCTTGCTGAGACCGCGGCGCCTGTTGCTGCAGCGAGCGTTGAGATGCGAAACAGCACCATGACTGAGATGCGTCGGGCGTCGCGACTTGTGGTGACGAATGAGTTCATGACAAAGAATCTCGGGCAGCTCCCACTCTTCCTTACAGGGAAGACGGGAACGGCAGAGTACGGTGTGCGCGATAAGCAGGGTCGACTCCCATATCACCACTGGATCTCAGGCTTTGTGGCCCCAACGAATGATTGGAGCCGCACCGATGCTGACTTCGCCTATGTGGTTTTCATGCACGGATCAAACACCGCCTCCAACGCAGCGATTGAAGTCCTCAAGCGGTACTTGCAGCTGCAGTACGATTTCAGGCGCGACTATAGAATCCCAGGCGCAATGTCGATCGGAAACTACTATGGCGAGTAGGTGGCGAAGGGCGAGTAGGCGGCGATGAGTCTCGGATCTTCAGTTACGCGTGGGCCGTTCGGTGCAGCTGGTTGGATCGGCAGCATCGTCCGTCGCATGGATTGGCTTGCAACCTCTGGGATGTTGCTCTTGATGCTCTCCGGAATCGGCATGGCGTGGATCAATGCACGGAGCTACGACCAAGAGCTGTTGAGCCTCTCGTCAATATTTTTACGCTCCATCATCTGGACACTGCTCGGGCTCGCCACCTTTACCGCCGCCACTGCAATCAACTGGCGTTGGATCCGCACGTTTGCATGGCCGCTCTACGCGGCAAATCTACTGCTGCTGGTTGCAACGTTGATCTTCGGTCAAGACTCGGGGGGAAACTCCCGCGCGATCGCGATCTTCGGGATCGCCATCCAGTCGAGCGAGGTTGCAAAGATCCTGACGCTTGTGGCGCTCGCCACTGTGCTGACACGTGATAATGCACAGCCAGACGATCTGAACGCAACGCTCCTCGCTGTGATTGTTGTTGCGGCACCGTTCCTCTTGGTTGCGGTGCAGCCAGACGCAGGGACCGCCGTGATCATCCTCGCCGCACTCTTCGGCGCGCTACTTCTTTACGGTGTGGCTACGCGCTGGGTTGCCGCGCTCGCCGCACTCGGCGTGCTGGCGGTGCCGTTTGCTTGGGCCTTCTTGATCGCGGATTATCAGAAGGAGCGACTGATCGCTTTTATTGATCCGAATGCAGACCCTGCAGGGCCGAAGTATCAACTCACGCAAGCGCTCGACGCGATCGCAAGCGGCGGGCTTTTTGGGATCGGCTTTGACGGAACTGGGAGCATCGCGCCACTCCCCGTACAAGAGAGCGACTTCGTCTTTGCGGCGCTCGTTCGAAGTTTCGGAGCGTTTGGCGGCCTGCTGATTATTGCGCTGCTCGGCCTGATCGTGATCCGGCTGATCTGGCACGCGTGGGAGGCTGAGGATCGCTTTGGCATCGTCCTTGCGGGAGGGCTCGCGGCGATCTTCCTGATCCAGGCGGGGGTCAACATTGGAATGAACCTCGGGATGGCGCCAATTACAGGGATCCCCCTCCCCTTTGTGAGCTACGGCGGCGCCTCACTGATCTCGCTTTCCTTTGGGCTTGGCCTCGTGCAGAGCCATCGGGTGCATCAGGGGGGCGGCGCCTAGGGGTGCGCCAGGCGTGCCGTGAGCACGCCCTGAGCGTGCCGCGGTTGACGAGGGAGCGCGGGTACACCTAGACTCTCCCTCCCGCGCCTGACCTCTTCGTCAGCCCGCGACACGGCGGCTCGGCCGCCGCGGAAGTCTCGAATAAGAAGGGTGAATCAAGCATGTACGCAGTGATCGAAACCGGTGGGAAGCAGTATCGCGTGGAGCTCGGCAGCGAGCTGCACGTTGAGTTGCTCGACGCTACCCCAGGTAGCGAGGTCACCTTCGATCGCGTCCTCCTTGTGCGCACCGCAACCTCAACAGAGGTTGGAACCCCAGTCGTCAGTGGCGCAAAGGTCACCGCACTCGTGGTTGGCCAGGAGCGCGGCGTAAAGACGATCAGCTTCAAGTACCGACCAAAGGCGCGCAGCCGCATCACCAAGGGCCACCGCCAAGAGCTGCACCTTATTAAGGTCACAGAAGTTGCAGTGAATGGCACCAGCGCAAAGGCGCTCTGGGAGGCCGGCGCTGCAAAGCGCGAACAGGCGAAGGCTGCATCAAAGGCCGCCGCCGCTGAAAAGGCGAAGGCCGACGCTGCTATCGCCGAGAAGTTGAAGGTAGAAGCGCCTGCAGAGAAGAGCGCACCAAAGAAGACGGCGGCGAAGAAGCCAGCTGCAAAGAAGACGGCGGCGAAGAAGCCAGCCGACGCTGAATAATCAAGTAGTCGCAAGAAACCAAGGAGGACGTCATGGCACATAAGAAGGCAGGATCAAGCAGCCGCAACGGACGCGACAGCGCTGGTCAGCGCCTTGGCGTGAAGGTTGGCGACGGCGAGTTCATCAATGCGGGCGGCATCATTGTGCGCCAGCGTGGAACGCAGTTCGCCGCAGGGCGCGGCGTTGGCCTTGGTAGCGACTACACCATCTATGCAACCGTCACAGGTCGCGTGAAGTTTGACTACGCGTCGCGCTTGAAGAAGCGCGTCAACGTGGTCGCCTCCGCGCCGGACGCCTAGAGAGCCGCTGATGAAGCCAGAGATTCATCCCAAGTACAACCAGATCGAGATCACGTGTCTCGCATGCAGCACCAAGTTCAGCGTTGGTTCAACGCGCACGAGCGAGATGAAGACCGAAGTCTGCTCGAACTGCCACCCGTTCTTTACGGGGAAGCAGATCTTGCTCGACACCGCTGGACAGGTGGAGCGATTCCAGAAGCGCCTCGGGCGCTCGCGCTGATCTCCATGCGACGCCACTGTGGCGTCGTTGCTCGACGCGCATCACACCTCATCGCACTGGCGCTCGCGGCTGTCGCTGCGCCCACTCGCACGTTGGCGTATGGCGGACAGGCGCTTGTGGACGGCATCCTGATGCGCGGACCGATGCACATCGGTGTGGCGATTCGCGTTCCAGACGGCAGCATCCTCACCACGAGCGAGCAGCTTCCTAACGGACGAGTGCGCCAGCTTGCGGCGCGACTCCCGATTGCGCGCGGTGTGGTGATCCTTGTTGAGACGCTGATCCTTGGGAGTCGATGGTTGATGCACAGCGCAGAGATATCGACTGGCCAGGCGAGCATTGGCGTCAAGAGCAGCAGATCCGACCGCGCGATCTCAGGCGTGACGGTGGTGCTTACCTTTGCCTTTGTGATTGCGCTTTTCAATATCATCCCCGCGCTCGGTGCGTCGTTTGCGCTCGGCGCTGCCGGGTTTGATTCACTGCTTGCGGAGCGCGTGTTGGACGGCGTGTTGCAGATCGGTGTACTTCTTGCGTATCTCACGCTTGCTGGGCGTAGTCGCGACATTGATCGAACATATCGATATCACGGAGCAGAGCACCGGGCGATCCACGCGCTGGAGAACGGCGCCGCGTTGACGCGCGCCGAACTCGCTCGATGGCCAACAGCGCACCCGCGTTGCGGCACCGAGTTCCTCGTTGTGGTGATCCTTGTCAGCCTGGTGAGCTTCTCGCTTCTTGGCCGACTTGATGCGCTCGCTACTGTGGCGAGCCGCGTGATCGGCATCCCGCTCGTTGCGGGAGTCTCCTACGAAATCTTGCGACTCCTTGGGAAGTACCGCACCAATCCGATCGCCCGTGCGTTGGCCGCCCCCGGACTCGCCGTTCAACGAATCACCACGCGCAAGCCCGACGACGAGATGCATGACGTAGCCATTGCCGCGCTCACGGTGGCGGTAGAGGCGGAAGGCGGAAGTGCCCCCGTAGGATCCGAGCGCCCGGCGTGGGGGAGCCTGACGGCGGAGGCGCCGCATGGCTGACCTCGCACAACTTGAGGCACGACTAGCGATCGCACTGCGCACCCGAGCGGAGCTAGAGGAGCAGCTCACACAGCCAGAGGTGCTTGCAGACCACACGGCGCTTGCACGAATCGGGCGCGAACTTTCGCGCACCGCACCGCTCGCAGAAACGGCGGCGGCTCTCACAGACGCACGTGCACGTCAGACGGATGCAAAGGGGATGGAGCTTGACCCTGGCGCGGACGCGGAGATGCGGGCTCTTGCCGCTGCAGAGCGAGCCGCCGCGGAGGAGATTGAGCGCGACATTATTGAGCGACTCCCCGCACTCCTCCTTGATCCAGATCCGAACGACGGAAAGGACGTGCTCATTGAGGTTCGTCCTGGGGCGGGGGGTGACGAAGCGGGGATCTTCGCCGGTGAACTCTTCCGTGCGTATTTACGGTACGCCGAACGACGCGGCTGGAAGGTTGAAGTTGACGGGCTGAGCGAGACGGCACTCGGCGGCGTGCGCGAGGCGATGGCCGAGGTGAGTGGGACCGGTGCATGGGCCGCGTTCAAATGGGAGTCGGGGGTGCATCGCATTCAACGCGTCCCCGCCACCGAATCTTCTGGACGCATCCACACCAGTACCGCCACGGTGGTGGTACTCCCAGTCGCGGAAGCGGTGGACTTTGTCATTCCAGAGGGTGACATTCGCATTGACGTGAAGCGCGCCTCCGGCCACGGCGGTCAAGGCGTCAACACCACAGACTCCGCCGTTCGCATCACGCACATTCCGAGCGGCACGGTGGTTGAAATGCAAGACGAGCGCAGCCAGTTGCGCAACAAGGAGAAGGGGCTCGCAATCTTGCGCAGCAGACTCCTGGCCGCAGAAGAGGAGCGCAAGCGCAGTGCGAACTCTGTTGCACGCAAGGCGCTCATTGGAAGCGGTGATCGAAGCGAAAAGATTCGCACGTACAACGGTCCGCAGAATCGCGTAACCGACCATCGCATTGGACTAGACAAGTTTGATGTTGATGGCGTGTTGAGCGGTGACCTCTCCGTCTTTCATGATGCACTTGCTGCCGCCGAGCAGGCGGAGCGTCTGGCGGGCGAGTGAACGACCGAGATATCCAAAACGATCGACTCATCCAAAGCGAAGCGGACGGCCCAGCACTGCTACGCACCGCCACGGACGCACTTGAAGTTGCAGGGAGTTCAAGCCCGCGCCTCGATGCAGAACTTCTCCTCGCCGCACTGCTCGGTACGCGTGTTGCCACGTTGCGCACCGCAGTCGCTGCTGGATTTCCACTCCCACTACCGAGCAGCGCACTCCTGCCTGAACCAGAACCACTTAGCGAGCGACACCCTGAGCTTTCGGAAGCGCTGCGCGCTGCACGCGCCGCGCTCGCCGCAGGTGACGCACCCGCCGCACTCGCGGCGCTGGTGAGTGAACGCGCGAAGGGGCGACCAGTAAGTCATCTCACCGGCACGCGCGGCTTTCGTGCACTCGAACTTCTTGTCACACCAGATGTGTTGGACCCGCGTCCAGAGAGCGAACTCCTTGTTGAAACGGCACTCGCCTATTTGGCTGACCGCGCCGCCGCCGCGCGCACGTTGGGACGTGCACCTCAACCACTGAACGCCGCAGAGATTGGCACGGGGAGCGGGGCGATCGCGCTCGCACTTGTGACCGAATCACCCGTCCCGCTGCGCTTTACCGCCACCGACCTTTCGGGGGATGCGCTTGCAGTCGCGCGCGCAAACGCGCTTCGCTCTGGAGTTGCATCGCGAGTGACGTTCTTGCACGGCGATCTTGCTGAGCCACTCCTTGCAGGCCGCGCCCCTGGGGATCCACCGCACCTTGATCTCCTTGTCGCCAACCTCCCGTATGTGCCGACGGCCGACGTGGATGCGGCAAAAGACGCCGCCCGTTTCCAGCGTGCAGGACAGCGTGACGAGACTGCCGCCCCGCTGAGCCTCGCCGAAGTGGCGATCGCCGCCGAGCCGCGCATGGCGCTCGACGGCGGGAGCGACGGCCTTGAGTGCATTCGCCGCCTGATCGCCGAGCTTCCACGACTCCTTCGCCCAGGTGGTGCGGCGGCACTCGAGTTTGGCGATGGTCAAGCCGACGCGGTGAGCGCACTCGTCGCCGGCCTCGGCCTTGGGTGGCGCTGCAGCATTCGCGGAGATCTCTCGGGACGCGCACGCGTCGCGGAGATCCGCCGTAGCGGCTAGGTTGAGCAGATGAGTGGCTCACCGATCAAGTTGCTGGTCATGGATCTTGATGGCACGCTGCTCCCCCATGGCGGTGCGATCTCCGTGCGCACCGCTGCCGCAATCCGTGCGGCACGCGAGCGCGGGGTGATCACCACGATCTCCTCCGGTCGCAACATCCCAAGCTTTATTGAGTACGCACGTACCGCGGGCGTGAATGGACCGCTCATTGGCATGCAAGGGGCGATCGCGCGCGAGCTGCCAGCACCTGGTGAGAGCGGGAGCGGCGCGCTGCTTCGGCACGTTCCGTTCACGTCAACACTTGCCGCACGTGCCGTTGAGTGGTGCCGACAGAACGATCTCTGGGGACACGCCGTCATCCAAGACGACTACGCCTTTGATGCAACCGACCCGCACTACGAAACGTATCAAGGCTGGCTCGCTGGCAACCCTGTTGAACGTCTCCACTCCATTAAAGATCTATCTCACCATCTCCGGCAAGAGCCACAGGAGATCTCAAAAGTTGTTGCGCACGCGCCCGCTGGTCACCCAGAGACGGTGTTGGAGCAGGCGCGTGAAGCCTTTGGTGGAGAGCTCGACATCACGATCAGCCACCCCGAGTACTTGGAGTTCACTGCACCCGGCGTCAATAAAGGGACGGCCCTAGCGTGGCTCGCGGAGCGGCTCAACATCCCGCTCGCGGAGACCATGGCGATCGGCGACCAGCACAACGACCTTGAGATGCTGCTCGCCGCAGGTCACGGCGTGGCGATGCATGGCGCGCCTGAGCCGGTTCAGCGTGCCGCACGCTACCTCGCACCGCCGAGCGAAGCGGACGGCGCAGCGCGAATGATCGAGCGCCTGATTCTCGGTTTGGACGGAGAATAGGGGCATGAGTTCTCGGCGCACACCTGAGGAGATCCAGGCGCAGCGTGATCCGCGTGCGGATCAGTCGCTGCGCGAGGTTGACCCTGCGCTGAACGCGATCCTTGAACGCGAAGCGGTGCGCCAGCGCGACCATATTGAGCTGATCGCCTCTGAGAATTACGCCTACGCCGCAGTTCGAGAGGCGCAGGGAACGATCCTCACAAATAAATACGCCGAGGGATATCCCGGGAAGCGTTACTACGCCGGCTGTGAACACATTGACTCTGTTGAAGATCTCGCCCGCACGCGCGCGCTACAACTCTTCCCGGGGAGCGAGCATGTGAACGTGCAACCGCACTCTGGCGCTTCGGCGAACATCGCCGCATTCGATACCCTGATGAAGCCAGGCGATCCATTCGTTGCCATGAGCCTCTCCCAGGGTGGTCACCTTTCGCACGGCGCCTCTGTCAACGTCTCAGGGAAGTGGTTCACGCCGCACTTCTACGGCGTGCGCGAAGACGACGGCCTCATTGATTGGGAGGGAGTCGAGCGCGCCGTCGTTGAGGCGAAGCCGAAGGTGCTCATCGCTGGCGCATCCGCGTACCCACGCACGCTCGACTTCAAGCGATTCGCAGAGATCGCCCACGCAGCGGGGGCAAAACTGATGGTGGACATGGCGCACATTTCAGGTGTGATTGCGGCAGGGCTGCACCCTTCGCCGTTCCCGCACGCAGACATTGTCACCAGCACCACACACAAGACGCTGCGCGGTCCGCGCGGTGGGATCGCCTTTGGTCGCGGCGCAGACGGCGCCGCAATTGATAAGAGCGTCTTCCCAGGGAGTCAAGGCGGACCACTGATGCACGTCATTGGTGCAAAGGCGGTCGCCTTCTCACTCGCACTTGAACCGGAATTCCGTAGTTATATGAAGCGCACGCTCGAGAACGCGCAGGTGCTCGCCAGCGCACTCAAGTCGAACGGATTCGGCGTGGTCACCGGCGGAACAGATAACCACCTCATTCTCTGCGACGTCACACCACTCGGTGTCACTGGGAAAGAGGCGACCGCCGCGCTAGAAACCGCAGGGATCACGATCAACAAGAACAGCATTCCGGGTGAAACGCGTTCGCCGATGGTGACGAGCGGCGTTCGATACGGCACGCCTGCAGCGACCACGCGCGGCATGGGCTCCGCTGAAATGGAACAGATCGCCGTCTGGTCTGCGGAGGCGATCGCGCGCCGCGAAGATCCTGCGGCACTTGCACGCATTGAGGCCGAAGTGATCAAGATGGCGCGCGCCTTCCCAGTCCCTGGTGCCGACGCGTCAGCGCTTGCACAAGCAGGCGACGCGCAACCTTCACGCAGCACCACATGATCTTCGCTGCCGCAGCGCTTGTCGCTGCGTTGACAGCTGGTATGGGAACGTTCGCGATGCGCGCGATTGCGCGGAAGTACAACATTGCCGATCACCCGAGCGAGCGAAGGATCAACACCAAACCAGTACCGCGCGCCGGCGGCCTCGCCGTTGCAGGTGCGTTCGCGCTGATCGGAACACTTCTTGTGATCTTCTCCGCGCAACTCGGACTCAGCGCAGGAAGCGGTTCGGCGGAACTGACGAGTGATGGCGCCGCTGCACTCTTGCTCGGTACGGTGATCGCTGGAGTGATCGGACTGATTGACGACCGTTACGATCTGCGCGCGCGCTGGCAGATCATTGGACAGTTCCTGATTGCGCTGATCCCAATCGCCTTTGGCTTGCGGATCGCCTTCATCTCAAATCCGCTTGGCGCGGGCGACCTCCTCTTCCCTGACGCGATCGCGCTCGGCGTCACGATCTTCTGGACGCTCGGCATGCAGAACAGCATGAATTTCATTGACGGACTGGACGGACTCTCTGGAGGCATCTCGCTCTTCGCCGCCGTCACACTCGGCGTCATCGCACTCCCAACAAGTCCGCTACTCGCCGCGCTCAGCTTCACGCTCGCGGGCGCACTCGCCGGTTTCTTGCGCTTCAACTTCTACCCAGCATCCATCTATATGGGGACGAGCGGCATTCTCGCGGTGGCGTACGCGCTGGCCGTCCTTGCACTTCTCGGCACGGCGAAAGTTGCTGCGGCGCTTCTCATCCTTGGCGTGCCCATCATTGATGCGCTCTTTGTCATCGTTGGGCGGATCGCCGCCGGACGATCTCCATATACACCGGACGAGAGCCATATCCATCGCCGCCTCCTGAGCTACGGCTTCTCGCACCGCGGCTCCGTCCTCGTCCTCTATGCCCTCACCGCAGCACTCTCCATCCTCGCGCTCCTCCTGACTGGAAGCGCCACGCTCTACGCCTTCATGGGTCTCCTTGTGGTGCTTGGCGGCGTGATCGCCTACCTCTCTCGTGCAACCGAACGGACCCCTGAGTGAGCCTCCCCGAGCGTGCCCCCGGAGAGCAGCACGAGAGTCAGACCCCTCGGCTAGAATCGCCGCGGAACCCCAACGAACCGCCCGCGGAGGCCGCCTTCGAAGGGAAGAGCGCCTACCTCGTGCTCTTCTCGCAGATCGGCGCAATGCTCCTCGTGGCGAACCTCGGCGGGGCACTCCTGGGGAACTGGCTGGATGGGCTCATCGGGAGCGGACCACTCTTCTTGGTGGTCGGCTTCCTCGGAGGGTTTGCGGTTGGCTCCATTGGGGTGGCACGCACCGTCCGCCGGGCGCTGAACATGATTGACGAAGAGGATCGCCGGCGACGAGAGAAGAAACTAGAGGCGCGAGTCAACGAGAAGTCTGGAAGGAGCGAGTAGTGAGCATCGCGGCTCCCCGCAAGTCCACGACACGACGCACCCTCTTGATTGCAGCGCTCGGCGTCCTCCTGCTCGATGCCTTCGCCATCGTGATGTTTGGCGGCGTTGGACTCAACGGTTTCCCGGGCGACGTGATCAAGCGCGCGCTTGAACCAATTGTTCCCTATACGGTGATTGATCTTGGTGGCGACCCAACGCATGTTGCGTCGCTCTTTGACTTCTATCCGAGCATCACCGGCTCAATCATCATGAGCTGGATCATCATGGCGGCGATCATTATTCCGCTGACGATTGCGGCACGCCGACTGAAAGAGGTCCCAGGGAAGGTGCAGAACACGTTGGAGTTTGCAATTGAAAGCCTCTCCAACTTCGCCATTGGAATTGGTGGCGCAGGCGCAAAGCCGTTCATTACCTTTTTCCTCGCCTGCTTCCTCTTCGTTGCCGTCTCCAACTGGTCAGGCCTCATTCCGGGCGTTGGCCGCGTCCACGAGTTCCGCGCCCCAACCAGTGACGTGAACGTCACCGTTGGCCTTGCACTCGTTGCCTTCTTCTACTTTCACTACCAAGGATTCAGAGCGCTGGGATTCGGCGGGTATCTAGGGAAGTTCTTCTCGCTAAAGGGCGGCCCCATTGGTCTTATTGTTGGTGTCCTTGAATTCTTCCTTGAGTTCGTCAAGCCGATCACGCTCGCCATGCGACTCTTCGGCAACATCTATGGTGGCGAGCTCGCCCTTGCCGTAATGACAACAATCACCATTGCATTCATTCCACTCGCGCTCTATGGCCTCGAGCTCTTCGTTGGGCTCATGCAGGGCCTCATCTTCAGCGTGCTCATCTTGGTCTTCACCATGCTCGCCATGGAGGGGCACCACGAAGAGGGGCACGATGAGCATCACGAACCTGCCGGAGCAGGTGAAGGCTCCGCAGCAGGAGCAGAATCGCGAGTTGCGGCACACTAGCCGTAGCTGAGAGACAGCAGGACCGACCGAGCGGAAGCGTCCGGGCGGCGGTCACAGTAGGAGGTACAGAAATGGACAAGCTCCAGGCGGGCCTCGCGGCCCTCGCAGTCATCGGGCCGGCGATCGGCGTAGGCATGGCTGCAGCGGCAGCGGTGAGCGCGATCGGTCGAAACCCAGAGGCGGCCGGCGCAATCCGCGGCGTCTTCATCATCGGTGCAGCATTCGCAGAAGGCCTCGGCGTTCTTGCGATCGTGCTCGGCATCCTTTCGCTCGTTCTCTAATCAGTCACCGTGCAGATCGTTAGCGCGCAGATGATTGAGTTGATCCAAGGAGTGCTTGGGGTACTCCCGCACGCAACGGCCGCCGCTGGCGAAGCCGAAGGTGCGGGCTTGAGCTTCAATCTCTTCTGGATCTTGATCTCTGCGGCGAACTTCGGCTTCTTTATCATTGTCTTGCGTGCAGCAGCGCTCGGTCCCATCACCAAGATGTTGGACGAGCGACGCGAACGCATTGAGCGCGGCCTCCGCGACGCGGCAGACGCCGCACTCGCAAAGGGGCGCGCAATTGAAGCGGCCGATGCCTCTTTGGCAGAAGCACGACGTGAGTCAAACGAGATTCGCGCCAACGCGGAGAAGGCGGCGGCGCAGATTCGTGAAGGTCAAGTCGTTGCACTGAAGCAGGAGCTAGAGAAGATGCGAGCTGACGCAACCGCAGAGATTGAGGCGGCGCGCGTCAGCGCACTCGCCTCCATTCGAAGTGAGGTTGCTGACCTTGCAATCAGCGCCGCGACCAAGGTGGTCGGCGCGTCAATGGACGGTGATCGTCAGCGTGCACTCGTTGGCGAGTTTCTGGATGAGCAGCGCGGGAAGGGGAACTGATCGTGGATCGACCGCTCGGCTCTGCACGACGATACGCAGCGGCCCTCCTCTCGCTCGCAGGTGATGGGGCGGCGGCAGAAGCCCTCGTGGCTGAGCTCGATCGCGTGGCGGAGGTAGTGAACACCCCAGGGGCCCGCACAATTCTGGATGATCCGCGCACGCCAGCGGCGGCACGCGTCGGCGCGCTTGAGGCGGCAACCGGAGCAACGGTGAGTCCAGCCGTGCACACGCTGATGGGAGCGCTCGCTTCGCGTCGAAAGTTGGGACGACTTCCTGCGATCGCAGAGGCAACGCATGAGGCGCTGGACGCTCGCAACGGGATCGCGACTGCGCGCGTGAGCACACCTTCAGAGATCGGCGCAGACGAGCGCAGCAAGATTGAGGCGCAGGCAAAAGAGATCGCTGGTGGCAGCGTGCGCGTCAGCTATGACATTGACCCAAGCCTTGTTGGAGGCGTCACGCTCCGCGTGGGTGACCTCCTCATTGATGGAAGCGTCAAAGGAAAACTCGCGCGCATGCGTGAGCGCATCCTTTCGGCAGCCGGCTGAACCGGCGCAGCGCGTAGAGCAGCGAGGAGCAGAGAACCATGGCAATCAAGTCAGACGAGATCATCAGCATCTTGAAGTCGCAGATCGCGGGCTTTGACGGCGGCGCCGAGTCGCGCACCGTTGGCACGGTGGTCGAAGTGGGCGACGGTATTGCGCAGGTCTATGGACTCTCTGGCGCACTCTCGTCTGAACTTCTGGAGTTCCCTGGCGGCGTGGCCGGCATGGCACTCAACCTTGGCGAAGAGACGGTCGGCGCCGTGCTCCTTGGTGATGCGAAGAGCATTAAAGAGGGCGACACCGTTAAGACCACCGGTCGCGTTGTTGAGGTGCCGGTTGGACCAGAACTCATTGGTCGCGTGGTTGATCCGCTCGGTCGTCCACTGGACGGCAAGGGTCCAATCAATGCAAAGAAGAGCCGCCCCGTTGAGCGCATTGCGCCGGGCGTGATCAGCCGCAAGTCAGTCACCACGCCAGTGCAGACTGGTATCAAGGCGGTTGACGCACTCATCCCGATCGGTCGCGGACAGCGCGAGTTGATCATCGGTGACCGCCAGACCGGTAAGACCGCCGTGGCGATCGACACGATCATCAATCAGAAGGGGAAGGGCCTCATCTGTATCTACGTTGCAATCGGCCAGAAGCTCTCCACGGTGCGCACCGTTGTTGCCATGTTGGAGAAGCAGGGCGCCATGGGACACACCGTCGTTGTGGTCGCAGGTGCTGAAGATCCAGCACCACTGCAGTACCTTGCGCCGTTCGCCGGTTGCGCGATTGCAGAAGAGATCATGGAAGAGGGCGTCACCGTTGACGGGAAGGAAGTGCGCGACGCACTCTGCGTCTACGACGATCTCTCCAAGCACGCGGTTGCGTATCGCGAGATGGCGCTCCTCTTGCGCCGACCGCCAGGACGCGAAGCGTATCCAGGCGACGTCTTCTATCTGCACAGCCGACTCCTTGAGCGCGCCGCGCGACTCTCGGACGATCTGGGCGGCGGTTCGATTACGGCGCTTCCAATCATTGAGACGCAGGCGGGAGACGTTTCGGCGTACATCCCAACAAACGTCATCTCCATTACGGACGGACAGATCTTCCTTGAGACCGACCTCTTCAACGCGGGTCAGCGACCAGCGGTGAACGTTGGTATCTCCGTCTCGCGTGTGGGTTCCGCCGCGCAGACGAAGGCAATGAAGAAGGTTGCCGGACCGTTGAAGCTCGACCTTGCGCAGTACCGAGAGCTCGCGGCATTCGCGCAGTTCTCTGGCGACCTCGACAAGTCAACGCGCGATCAGCTGACGCGCGGTGAGAAGCTCTCCGCCATCACACGCCAACCGCAGTACGCACCAGTGGCGGTGGAGAAGCAGGTCGCCATCCTCTACGTCGCGTCAAAGGGGAAGTTGGACGACATCCCTACACCGCGCGTGAGCGAGTTTGAGAGCGGCTTCTACACGTTCCTTGATCGCGAGCGCCCACAGGTGCTCGCCGAACTCGCCAAGGAGCAGGCGTTGACGGACAACGCCGCGAAGGGACTCGACGAGGCCGTTGACGTCTTCCGAAAGAGCTTCCTCGCCTAATGGCAAGCCAGCGCGAGATCCGACGACGCATCGGCGCGGTGAAGAATATTCGCCAGATCACGCGCGCCATGCAGTTCGTTGCCGCCTCCAAGTTGAAGCGTGCACAGGAGTCCACGCTCGCAGCACGACCGTACGGTCACTCCATTGACGAAGTGATCGCGGACCTCGCCTCTGTCCTTGGTGAAGAGGGGCATGCGCTGTTGCGCAAGCCGGCCGAGGGCGGCGCAAAGTTGGTCGTACTCTTCACCACCGACCGCGGACTCGCTGGGGCGCTGAACTCGAACCTGATCCGCTTCGCCATGAAGGAGTTGGAGAGCGCAGGGCCTGGCACCCGCATCGTCACGATCGGAAAGAAGGGTCGTGATGCCCTGGCCCGGGGCGGCTATGAGATCGCGGCCGCCTTTCCTGGATACGGAGACAAGCCCTCCTTCGCGGATGTCACCCCACTCGTACGCCTCCTCACGGATGACTTCCTTGGCGGTCGCGCCGTGAACGTCACGCTGATCCACCCAACCTTCGTCTCCACGCTGGTGCAGCGCCCAGAAGGGGTGCAGCTCCTCCCAATTCAGCCAACGGTGGATACGGCAGGGATCCCTGGGAATCAGTTCCTCTTCGAGCCAGATCCCGCCACGGTGCTGGAGGCGCTCCTCCCTCGGTACGTTGCCACGCGCATCTTCCAAGCGGTGCTGGAGACCACGGCGTGCGAGCAGTCGAGCCGCATGGTGGCAATGAAGAACGCAACGGAGAGCGCAGGAGATCTCATCAGTGATCTCACACTTACCTATAACAAGGTGCGACAGGCGAACATCACCCGAGAGATGATCGAAATTGCTTCGGGCGCAAGCGCGCACTGAAGCTGAGAGCGTAGGAGGAGTCATGCCGAACGCAGGAACAAAGAGCGCAGGAGCCGTAGGAACGGTCGTACAGATCACCGGACCAGTCGTTGACATTGAGTTCGCCGCACGAGAGCTGCCTGCGATCTACAACGCGGTTCGCGTTGACCGCGCAGACGGATCACTCGTTGTTGAGGTGCAGCAGCATCTCGGCAACAACCGCGTTCGATCCGTCGCCATGACAACAACCGACGGCCTCGCACGTGGCGCAAAGGCCACAGACCTTGGCGCACCAATCTCCGTCCCTGTTGGCGCTGGAACGCTTGGCCGCGTCTTCAATGTGCTCGGTGAAGCCATTGATCAGGCGGGTGATGTGAAATCAGATACGCGACTTCCAATTCACCGCTCCGCACCACCATTCGATGATCTCACCACTGAGACGGAGCTCTTCGAAACCGGCATCAAGGTGATTGACCTGGTCTGCCCATTCAAGAAGGGTGGAAAGATCGGCATCTTCGGCGGCGCCGGCGTTGGTAAGACGGTGGTGATCCAGGAGCTGATTCGCAACGTTGCGCAAGAGCACTCCGGCTACTCCGTCTTCGCGGGCGTCGGTGAGCGTTCACGCGAAGGGAACGACTTGATTCACGAAATGCGTGACTCAGGCGTTATTGACAAGACCGTGATGGTGTTCGGGCAGATGAACGAGCCACCTGGAGCGCGTCTGCGCGTTGCGCTTTCCGGCTTGACGATGGCGGAGTACTTCCGCGACGAAGAGGGCCGCGACGTGCTCCTCTTCATCGACAACATCTTCCGCTTCACGCAAGCAGGATCCGAAGTGTCCGCGCTGCTTGGGCGCATGCCGAGCGCCGTGGGATACCAGCCGAACTTGGCAACGGAGATGGCGGCGCTCCAAGAGCGCATCACCTCCACCAAGAAGGGGTCGATCACGTCACTGCAGGCCGTCTACGTGCCAGCAGACGACTACACCGACCCAGCACCGGCGACAACGTTCGGACACCTTGACTCCACGATTCGCCTTGAGCGAAGCATTGCGGAGTTGGGAATCTATCCGGCCGTGGATCCGTTGACGTCAACGTCACGCGTGCTCGACCCGAACGTGGTTGGCGCAAGCCACTACGAGACGGCGCGCGAGGTGCAGCGTGTGCTGCAGCGCTACCGTGACCTGCAAGACATCATCGCCATTCTCGGAATGGACGAGCTTTCGCCAGATGACAAGTCGCTCGTCTCACGCGCGCGACGTCTGCAGCGCTTCATGAGCCAGCCGTTCTTCGTCGCGGAGGTCTTCACGGGCCGCCCTGGCAAGTTCGTCAAGATTGCAGACACGGTTGCATCGTTCCGCGAGATTCTGGAAGGGAAGGCCGACGCACTGCCAGAGCAGGCGTTCTTCCTCGCCGGCACGTTGGACGACGTACGCGCGAACGCCGCCGCAATGGCGAAGTAGCGCATGCCATTCTCGTTGGAGATCGTGACGCCTGAGCGACTCACCTGGAGCGGTGAGGCAACGGCGCTCGTCCTTCCAACAGTTGACGGAGAGATCGGGATCCTGCCCAAGCACGAGCCGTACGTCACCGTGCTCGGACTTGGCGAGGGTCGGATCACCTTGAAGGACGGGAGCGTGGAGCTCCTGGCGATCATTGGCGGGTTCGTGCAGGTGCGTCCAGATCGCGTTCTGGTGCTGGCAGAGTCTGCAGATCTCGCCGCGGACCTTGATGTGGAGGCGATTGAAAAGGCAAAGGCGGTCGCCGAGCAGGCGCTCGCGCAGGTGGACCAGGCAGACCCAGGAGCCGTTGCTGCGGCCCGAGCCAGCATGGCCCGCGCACTCCTTCAGTCGAGCCTTGCAGAGCGCCGCCGCCGCCGCGGCTGATCTCCCTGACGCCTCGCACAACGCCTCGCATCACCCTGCGAACAACTCCCCAGCGAACAAGAAGCTGCTCGGTTGGACGCCGTGAGGGGAGAGGGGCGAGAATCCACGCATGAGTAAGGAACCGATGCCCAAGCCCTTCTCCTGGGAGTACCGCCCCACGGTGCTCGCCAAAGAGGCGTTCCACATCACAGGTGGTCGTCCGCTCAGTGGCAGCGTGCGCGTATCCGGCGCAAAGAATGCCGCGCTCAAGATGATGGCCGCGTCGGTACTCACTGGCGAAACGCTTCGACTCGAAAACGTTCCAGAGATCCTTGATATTGAGGTGCTGCGCGACACACTCCGCGATCTTGGTGTTGCGGTGGAACGCGAAACAGATGGCACGATGGATCTCACCGCGGGCGACGTGGAGTGGCTCTTCGTTCCGCTGGAGGCGGCGGCCAAGATGCGGGCGAGCTTCATGTTGCTCGGCCCACTCCTTGCGCGATTCGGTCGCGTCATCATCAGCAATCCTGGCGGCGATCGGATTGGACGACGCCCCGTCAATCTCCATGTAGATGCAATGCGCGCGCTCGGCGCAGAGATTGATTATCGCGATGGCTACTACTTTGCAAAGAGCAGCGGTAGACTGCGCGGCGCAGATATCACCTTCCCGCACGTCACCGTGATGGGGACAGAGAATGCAATGCTCGCCGCGGTACTTGCAAAAGGGACGACGCGCATCCAGCCTGCTGCGCAGGAGCCAGAGGTGGACGATCTCATCACGCTCCTCAATGCAATGGGCGCGCAGGTCCAGCGCACTGCACCAGATGTGATTGAAATCCAAGGCGTTGATGCGCTGCACGGTGCAACACACCGCGTGATGCCTGATCGAATTGAAGCGGGAACATTCGCAACCGCCGCCGCAGTGATTGGCGGCAGCATTGAGATTACGGAGATTGAACCGGCGCACCTTGGTGGTTTCTTACAAGTGTTGGAGCGAATGGGCGTTGAGCACAGCGTGACGGGAAAAACTCTACGGGTCAGCGGTACGCCACAGGGTGAAGGTTCATACAAGGCGGTAGACATCACGACCGCTCCGTATCCAGGGCTCGCCACCGACCTCCAGCCTTCTGCAGGACTGATCCTGACGCGCGCGTCGGGCATCAGCAACATTCATGAGACGATCTTTGAAGATCGACTTGAATGGCTGGTAGGCCTGCGCAACTTTGGCGCACAGGTGGAGATCCTCGACCCGCGGCACGCGCGGATCAGTGGGCCAACCACATTCACTGCTGCTGAGGCGGATATCCCCGATCTGCGCGCAGGAGCCACGCTCATGCTTGCCGCACTCGCCGCCCCTGGCGAGAGCAGGATCCACGGCGCGCACCACGTCCGCCGCGGCTATGCCACCATTGAGGAGAAGTTCCGTGGCCTTGGCGCGGAGCTGACGCACGTCAGCGAAGAGGAGAAGAGCCCAGCATGAAGATTGGAATTGACCTCGGCACCGCCAACGTGCTGGTTTTCGTGCAGGGTCAAGGAATCACCGTGCGAGAACCGAGCGTCGTGGCAATTGACGCCGACGACCGGATCGTTGCGGTCGGCACAGAGGCGAAGGAGATGGTTGGACGAACCCCAGGCTCCATCACCGCCATTCGCCCACTCCGCGACGGAGTGATCGCTGACTATGTGGTGACCGAAGCAATGCTTCGCTACTTCATCAAGAAGGGGACGGCGGGGAAGATCTCCTTCGGTCGCCCCGACGTCCTCGTGAGCGTTCCCGCCGGTTCCACCTCCGTGGAGAAGCGCTACGTCTTGGATGCCGCGCGTCAGGCGGGTGCTGGCAAGGCGTATCTGATTGAAGAGCCAATGGCGGCGGCGATCGGTGCACAGCTGCCAATCAGCGGTCCGTCGGGGAACATGATCGTGAACATTGGTGGTGGTACGGCTGAGATTGCGGTGATCTCAATGTCTGACATCGTGGTGGCCAAGAGTCACCGTGTTGGTGGGAATCGTTTTGATGAAGCGATTGCCCTCTATATCCGCCGCAAGTACAACCTCATGATCGGCGACCGCACCGCGGAGCAGGTGAAGCTTGAGATTGGAAGCGCCCTTCCGCTTGAGGAGGAGTTGACCATGAGCGTCAAGGGCCGAGACATGATCGCCGGTCTCCCCCGAGAGGTTCTCATCACCTCAACGGAGATCACGGAGGCGATGGAGGTGCCGCTGCGAAACCTCACCGACGCCATCCGTGGCGTGCTCGAGCAGACGCCACCAGAGCTCAGTGCAGACATCATCGACAAGGGGATCGTCCTCTCGGGCGGCGGCGCGCTGCTACGCAACATTGACCGCCTCATCACCAACGTAACCGGCGTTGCCGCCCATGTGGCACCAGATCCGCTGAGCTGCGTGGCGAAGGGGACAGGGATTGCGCTCGAGCACTTTGACGTCTTCGCCAAGTCGCTGACGTCACAAGCCTGATCCGTGCCTCTGCTCCAGCGCGAAGGCTGGCCGCAGGAGGGTGCCCCTAAGGCATTCGTTGACCTCCACTCCCACTCTTCGTCCAGCTTTGACTCACTGAGCGATCCCATCGCGCTCACGCGCGCCGCTGCAGCTCGCGGCATCACCCATCTCGCAATCACCGATCATGATCGCGTTGACGGCGCACAACGGGCACGTGACGCGCAGATCCCCGGCATCACCGTCCTTGTTGGTTCCGAAGTGCGCACGCGTGATGGTGACATGATCGCGCTCTTCATTGAGCGACCCATCAAGGTTGGACTCCCGCCGGCGGAGGCCATCGCAGCGATTCGTGAGCAAGGCGGCCTCGTTGGAATTCCGCACCCGTTTGACGGCACACGCGGCTCGCTACTCCTCAAGGAAGAACATGCAGAACTCATCACGCTCGTTGACTGGATTGAAGGGTGGAACGCGCGACTGTGGACGCCTGGTGGCAATGCGCGCGCAGCGACGCTCGCGGCAACACACGGGATTCCAAGCGTTGCATCTTCAGACGCGCACAGCATCATGGAGATTGGAAACGCAGCAACGGTGCTCGCTGGCGATCCATCAACGCCAGCACTGATGCGCGCGGCGCTCGCTGCGCCGCATGAACTCATCACTGGTCGTGGTGCGCTGCTCGCGCGCTTGGTGATGCCGTTTGTCAAAGTGATCAATGCGACACGTGGAAACCGACGCATCAAGCCCGGCGTCACCTACGGCGAGCAGGGATGATCGGCGAGACGGAATGAGCGAGGCGAAAACCTCGTTCAGCATTGGCGAGCGGATACGGCGTCCCTCAACGATCGCAGGACTTCTCTTTACCGTGGTCCTGCTGGTTGGACTCTGGCGCGCTGCGAGCGCGTTCAACCTTGATCAAGTTGCAACACTGATCGGATCCGCGAATCCACTCGCGCTGGTTGCAGCGCTTGCGGCAACACTCGCCACGCTGCTCCTTCGTGGACTGCGATGGCGCGAACTTCTCAGTGTGGTGAACCTCTCAATCTCGCGTCGTGCCGCGATTGAGATCCTTGCACTCTCCTTCTGGGTCAACGTCGTGCTGCCCGCAAAGATCGGTGACTTCTATCGCGCGTGGCTTCTGAAGCGCAATGGAGGCCCCTCGTTTGGTCGCGGTGTTGGCACCGTGGTCTTGGAGCGCGCGCTCGATCTCATCACGGTCGCACTTCTTGGTGCGCTCTCTGGCGCCGTCGCATTTGGTGGTGAGCTTCCAGCCGCTGTGTTGGTGCTGATGGTGTTTGCCCTCGCACTCGCACTGGTGGGAATTCTGGTGCTTCTTGCAGCGCGCGGTCCAGCGAGCAGGCTGAGCAAGCGGCTGCCACTTCCCAGGCAGGCCGCCGAACCACTGGAGCGCGCCTTTGACGCGCTGAAGGAGGGGAGCACGCGCGGCGGGATCGTGCGCGTTGCACCGCACACGTGTGCGATCTGGGCGCTCCAAGCGCTGCGACTCGGCGCTGTCGCCGCTGCACTCGGACTCTTTCAGGTCGACCCAGCAGCCGGTGCGATCGGCCCTTCCGCGGTGCTCTTCACTGCGCTCGCGTCTGCCGTGTTGAGCACCGTCCCGTTCACCCCAGCAGGCTTGGGCATTGTTGAGGCGGGGAGTGTTGGCATCTTGGTTGGGATCTTCGGAATGACTCCTGAGTCGGCGATCGCCCTCATGCTGCTTGACCGCATCACAGATATCGGCTCGCTGATGGCTGGCGGGGCCGTTCTCTTTGCCGTGTCACCATTCCGGCGCGGTGCCGGAAGTCTCCGCTAGCGCCCCTTCACACTCCGCTTCGCAGCAGGCTTCGGCGCCTTCGCCGCCTTCTTGGCGGGCTTCGGTAGGCCTGGAGCCTCCGCAGGGAGCGGCTTCAGCTTTAGGTTCCCCTGCGCAAGCTGGATCGTGCGCTCAACGTTCAGCTTGTCCCAGCCCGCCTCCATCCCCGGGGTCTCCAGGTAGTACGCGGCATGGGCGAGTTTCGGATGACTGATCAGCGCGGCGAGTCCGCGCGCGCCAACCTCGCCGCCGCCAATGTGTTGATGTCGATCCAGCTTAGAACCGTGCGCCGCCTTGCTGTCGTTGTAATGAATCATCACCAGTTTCTCGAGGCCAATCTTTCGATCAAACTCTTCAATGACGCGATCAAGTTCATCAAGGTCAGACATCTCAACACCAGCGCCCCAGAGGTGCGCCGAGTCTAGGCAGTAGCCCACGCGCGTCATATCAACTCGGCGCTTCCCCATTGCTTCATGAATGGCGATCAACTCATCGATGCTTTCACCAATGCCATTCCCTCCGCCCGCAGAGTTCTCAAGCACCAGGAGTGCATCGCTCGCCGTTGCTGGGACGCCATCAAGGATCTGATCAACCGCCTCGGCGACGCGCTTCACACCCGCCTCAATTCCAGTACCGAGATGTGAACCAATGTGCACGTTGATGAACGACGCGCCGTATGCGGGAGCAACGCGTAGTTCGTGCTGCAACATTGCAATGCTCTTTTCGCGAACTTCTGGTCGAGGTCCTGCAAGGTTGGCAAGATATGCGGCGTGCACCGCGAGTGGGCCAAAGCCGTGCTCTTTCATCCGCGCGCGGAATTCTGGAAGCTCCTTCGGCAGCTCTGCGCGACGCGCCCAGCCGGTTGGGTTCCCAGTAAAGATCTGCAGTCCCATTGCGCCAACAGCGGCGGCACGGTCCGCCGCCTTGACTAAGCCAGGTCCAACAGCAAGGTGCGCGCCGAGCATGCGATCGAGTCGCCCTTCGGCGGCGGGTGGTGCGGAACTCTTCCTACTCTTGGCGGCCATGCGTGCATCCTCCCACAACGACGGGTGTTGACGCGCGCGTTTATACGCGCGTGTACTTCCGTGCGGATGCGATTGCGGAGCAGTTACTCCGGGAAGGCGGTGACGGTGATCTCGATCCCAAGGCCTTCCGTTAGCTCAACGGAGGCGGCGCTTGTGACGAGTTCGCCCATGACGCGGATTTCGGCGAGGCCAGCGTTCACGGCATTTGGAATCGTTGCGTTCGTGCTGCGGCGCCAGATCTCAAGGAAGTCGGCAAGTGTTGCGAGCGTCTCGTCTGGGGCCTCTACGTGAAGTAGGCCGTCTGGGTCATGGGTGTGCAACCAGTACATGCAGTTCTGGTTGATGCCAATGTTTGGCGGAACTTCAGCGGTGGTGCCATCTGGCAGCTTGATCGTGAGCTGCGAGTGAATGTGATACGCCGCGTCGTGCCCGCCCGAATCGCAAGAGACCGCACCCACCTTCTCACCAAATCCACCAACGGGATCTGTAATCGGTACGCCGTCCTTATCCGTCCCCGAGCATGCAGCGACCAGGAGTGCCGCCGCGAGAGCTCCAAAAAACTTCTTCTGCATGCGGCAATGATAGCAAGTTGTTCAGCGACACCTCAGCGCTCATAGGCCACGCTCACCACAGCAATCCAGCGGACTCCTGCCACTCGCAGGGCTCGCGCCGCCTCACGGGCGGTCGCGCCACTCGTCTGGATGTCATCAACCAGCACTACGGCACTCGGTAGCTCCACGTCCTCCCTGCACGACATGGCCCCCTGCATGATTAACGCTCGCGCGGAGCGAGTGGCGCCATGAAGGGGTTCGGTGCTTCGAACACGCGCGAGGAGTGTCCGAACGGGGAGGTGTGCAGCGGCTCCTGCCGCAGTCGCGAGCAGCGCCGCATGGTCAAAGCCGCGCTCGTGCACGCGGCCCTGGTCCGTAGGGATTGGCACGAGCGCGACCTGAAACGCTGCTCGTGCTGACACCTGCTTGATTGCGGGCACGAGTGCCACGCCAAGCTCACGCGCGAGCCCCTGCACACCCCCGTATTTCATGGTGCGAATGGCCGCACCAAGTCCGCCCTCATATGGACCAAGCGCTGCGGCGGCGGAGAGGTTCCCTGCCGGGAGTGCCACAGCGCGGTCCGTGATCCACTCAGCGCGACACTCCGCGCAGAGCAGCGCCCCCTCGCACTCGCAGATCCCGCAGCGGGGCGGAGCGAGGAGTTCAACCAACGGCGCGGCTGCCGAGCGCACGAGGAGTTGGAGCTGTAGCGAAAACGTGCGCATGCAGCGATCCTCCACGCTCAAGCGTACGGAGCGCGTACGATACGGAGATGACGACCCCAGTAGGCTCCCTCGCCGTCTCCGCGACCCCGCTGGCTGGGGTGAGCGAAGAGGAGTGGTCTGCGCTCCTGCAGGCCAACTCGAGCGCAAGCGCCTTTTCGCTCCGCGCATTTCATCAGGCGTGGTGGAGCGCACACGGGGGTGGCGCGGAAGACGTCAGCATCGCTGTGCGAAGTGCATCAAGCGGCGAACTGCTCGGCTATCTCCCGCTGATGCGCCGACCGGACGGCGCGATCCACTCCGGTGCAACGTTGCACATTGATTACGCCACCATGCTGCTCGCGCCATACACGGGCGCGCAGAGTCAGCAATCCGACGCGGTTGCAGATGCACTTGCAACGGCACTCCTTGCGCTCAACTCGCCAATCAACATGATGCGCATTCGCCCCGCTGATGCCGCGCACGTCCGGATGGTCGCCGCAATCCAGCGCGCCGCTTCGGTTGCATCGCGCGCGGCAACATATGCGATTGAAGAGCCGGCGCCATACATTGATCTTCAAGGCATCCGCACGATCGATGAACATCTTGATCGCCTTGATAAGAAGCAGCGCCACGAGATTCGGCGCAAGGTTCGCCGCGGTGAAGCGGCTGGCGTGCAGATCAGCGCGAGCGAAGATGTGCTCGCTGATCTTCCAGAGTTCGTTCGCTTGCATCGCGCGCGCTGGGGCGAACGCGGGCTCTTTACCGAAACACCTAAAGGCGCGGAAGAGGAAGCCTTCCTGCGCGAGCTCTTCGCCACAGCGCCGAGTGGCACGATCAGTATGTTGATGGCGCGAAACGATGAGTTTGGAACATTTGCAGCGGGCCTCTTCTTGCGAGATGCTGGTGCACTTAGGTACTGGAATGCTGGAGGCGACGCGGCTGCGCGCGCGCTCTCACCGGGTGTGCTTCTCTTTGTGCACGGGTTACAGATGGCGATCAACGAGGGACGCGCCCAGCTTGACTTCCTTCGTGGCAACGAACCGTACAAGTACGAGTGTGGCGCGGTTGATGCGCAGGTAATGAAGTGTGAGGTGCCAGCGTGAGTCGCAGCCAACACGCACAGCCGTGCACCGGCCGAGCTCCTGCAGGCCCGCTCCCTGACGGCTCGCGTATCCGCGTGTTGCAACTGCTTGCTACGGGCACAAATGGCGGCGCGCAAGAGAGTGTTGTTAACACGGTGCTGCGCATGGACAGCTCGCGTCACGATGTCCGCGTGGTGTCACTCTCACACGGGAGCACGGTGAAGCGACTGGAACGCTTGAAGGTTCCTGTTGAGGTGATTGAAGACGAACATGATGATCGCGCGGCGGCGGCACTCGCCGAGCGAATGATCACGCTGAAGACACAGGTGATCCATGCGCACATGTTCCGTGCAGAGGTTGTTGCGGTGTATGCGGCGAATATCGTCAAGGAGCGAACGGGCGTCCGCCCACTCGTGGTCTCTACGCTGCACTCGAGCCGCTTCCGCTCCGCGGAAGATCGCGAGCTCTTAGAGCGGTTGACCCCGCAGATTGATTGGCTGATTGCGGTGAGCGACGCCATTGTCAAGAAGATCGTGGCGGAGAACCGTGACCGCACAGCCGTTAGCCGTATCTATAACGGTGTTGATCTGGAGCGATTCGACGAAGCGCCTGGGCGCGACGTGGTTCGTAAGGAGTTCGGGATTGCGGCTGACGCTCCCGTGGTTGCAGCCATCGGACGACTCGAGCCTGAGAAGGGCCACCCCACACTTATCGAAGCGTGGCCACTGGTTCACCACCACCTGCCGACCGCACGCCTGCTGATCGCCGGTGAAGGGTCGGAGCGTAACCGCCTAGAGGGCCTCGCAGCGGCACACCTTCGCAGTGAGCTCTGCTGTGAGAGCGTTGCGTTCCTCGGCCGACGCGATGACATCCCCGCAGTGCTGGCCGCGGCCGATGTGGTGGTGCAACCGAGCTACCGTGAAGCCCAGGGGATTGCCATCTTGGAAGCCCTCGCCGCAGGGCGAGTTGTTGTGGCAAGCAACGTCGGTGGCATCCCAGAGATGATCACGGACGGCGAGAACGGCATCCTTGTTCCGTCACATGACCCCTCTGCACTCGCGTCGGCCATCCTTTCACTCTTCACACACCCCGACCGCGCCGCACAACTCGCCGCCGCCGGACACGAGATGGTGCACGCAGAGTTCTGCATTGACTACATGCTGCGAGACATTGAAGCGATCTATGCCACTGCGGTAGGGGGAGGCGTGGGAAGCATCCCAGACCGGTACGGCAACATTGCAGAACGATCGTGAGCTCAATCAGTAGGGGCGAGCAAAAGCCTCCTCAAAGGTTTCGTCTGCGATGGAGGTACTTTGTTCTGCTGATCGCCGCATGTGCGCTGCTTGCCCTTACACCAATCGCCTTCGTTGCCGTCTCGTTTGCGTTGAGCGGCTTTCAGGGGAACGCATTTGACGAAACTGGATACGGCGCGGCGTTATGGCTTCTGCTGCTCACCGCACCGTCTGGTGTGCTCATTCTGGTGACGGGAACTGCTGGAGGGCTACTCGTTGAGCTGCTCCGCTATGTTCGCTATCGTCGCAACGCGCTCCAGTAGCGTTCGGCAGATCCAGAGCGACCAGCATCAAGCGCCACGCGCGCGCCGTGTCCACGCACCGCGTCTGCCATCTTCTCTAAAGAGCCAAAGAGGTGCGGTGTTTGCGATTCGTAGAGTGAGATCCCCTGAATCTTTGTCTCAATGACCGCACTCGTGTCCACAATCTCAGGCGTCAGCGCAACATCCGCTGGAAGCTCGGCGGAATACTCTGCAGGGAGTCCGCCCTGTGCGTTGAACTCACTCCACCACGCGTATGGGAAGTCTTCATAGAACGAGATGCGGCTCGCCCAGTCTGGGCCAGGCATCTCCCACTTACGCGGTTCTGCCAGCAGTGCCGCACCAACCTTGCGTGCGAGCTGATGATCAACATGTGATCCAATGCCGAGCGGGAAGTAGACCTGCTGCGGCTCAAGTCGCGCGATCTCCTGTGCGAGCAGCGCAACTGGTGCCACATCGCCGTCACGAACACGGCCAAGCAACTGCTCATCACCTTCGTAACCACGGAAGACCGCGTCTGGGAGATCAAGGAAGATCACTGCGGCTTCGCTGAAGAGTGCGTAGCGCTCATCTTCCATCTTGCGCTGTGCCATGGCGTCGCCCGCCGCAGCTGCTACGGCAATTGCGCCGGGTGTTGTTGTCCCCTGTCCGCCAACCGCATCCACATCTTTTGCGTGTGGGAGTCCGCCGCCGCCACTGATATCTGCTTTGCGATACCAGGATGCGCGCTGCCAGAACTCTTTTGCGCTCGCGTCTGCCTCCTGCTGCGTTGCGGCGAGCCGACCGCGCTCCGCCTGCCACGGCGCAAGCTCATGTTCCGTCTCACCGGGAACGTCCACGTCCGCAGCAACAGAGCCGCGATCGAAAGATTCCGTTGAGGGCCAGATCGCCTTGCCACCGAATCCGAGCGCCTGGCGCTGGTATGTGGACATGCGCGCGAGATCACCGTGACCAGAGAAGACGCTGATGATGATCACGTTCTGCCCGAGTTCGCGCAGGTGGGCGATCAGTCCGCCGCACGAGAGTGCCGCGTCATCTGGGTGTGGTGAGATGAAGATGTGGCTCATGGCGTGCCTTCAGCGCAACATGCCGCGCGCGGTAACTGCGCTACGGGCTTGGCGAGACGGTCGGCGACTCGGACGCGCTCGGCGCGGGGGTCGCGGAGAGCGCCTTGGGGAACGTCTTCAAGAAGCCATCACGACCAAAGATCATTGGGTAGGCGATCACGGCCGCAATGGCGATCGTGCAGATCAGCACGAAGGTTCGGGGTCCGCGGTCTTTGGTCATGCGGGTGATTCTAGCGGGGTCAGCGGAGAGAGGCGTATCCGGTGAGTTCCACGTAGGCGTCGCCTCGGACTGGGCGGCCGTTCAGGCTGCCGCGCACCACGTTGGATCCCTCCCAGTAGATGACCCCAGTGGTCGCTCGCGTGTCGAGCTCCTGATCCTTCACATCTGGGGTGATCGTGACCTGCAGGCCACGCGTGGGGATCTTCAGCTCCCAGCCGGAGGGCCAGGTCGCCCCCGTGTGTGGGCTCGTCCACTCGCCGGTCGGCGTCAGCTGGATCTCGCTCCCGTCGATCCGGTCGTAGTCGCCGTCTCCGTTGATCCATGTGCCGTAGATGAGCGGGTACCTGCCGTCCGCGGCACGCACAAAGGAGAGGGTCACCTCAATCCCGCGTGCACTCCCGTCATCCAGTGTGAGTGCGAACCAGTCCCAGCCGCCTCCACCCACTGCGATGAAGTCGCCCCACTGATGGTCAAACCAGGATGTCCCCTGAACAGCGAGCACCTCACCATCAACAGTGAGCGTTCCACCGGTTGGCATGCGCGTGCGCGAGTAGTAATAGGAACCCCCCGCAACATCGAAGTCCACCCAGCCGTCGTTGTCATGCAGCACGGGCGCTTCGGGTGCGGCGAGCTGCAGGTTGAACCACTCCGCGCCAATCTGCATGGAACCATCAAGTCCAACGATCATGCTCCAAGGATCGTTACCAAACGTGGCGGGACTCAACGGATCTGCGCCAGTGATGGCAAACGCTGCAGCGATCGGCGCGTCAATCATCGCCGTGATGTCCACCTGCGGACCAATCTCGGCACGCTCGTAGTAGGTAAACGAACCTTCGCGTCCAGCACGCGGCTTCTCTGTCAGCGCCATGTGTGATGCCCATGTGACAGGGAAGTCACCACGAATTGCGCGGAAGATCACCGCCTCATATCCAAACGCGCGCGAACCATCCAGCGTGGTCAAGTGTCCTGTGACGTACCACCACTCGGTGAGTCGATCATGCGGCGCATCGTCGCGCGGGAACTGCACCGGTTGCGGATCGTTGCGCGGCGGCGGCGGTGTTGCCTTGACGATCGGCACGCCAGCAACTGCAGGTGGATTCGCCAAGATTGGACCGCTACATGCGCTCACGGTGAAGAGCGCAAACATCAGTGCAAGCGCTTTCATCATCGGCTGCGCGCCTCCGCTTCTGCTTCACTGGCGATGCGACCGGCGAGTAGACGTTGCATCCACTTCGGTGACCACCAGTTCCAATCACCAAAGAGACGCATCGTTGCGGGAACTAAGAGCGCGCGAACAATCGTTGCATCGAGTGCCACGGCGATGGCAACACCAACGCCGAGCGCTTTGATCAACACGATCTCCGCAAAGATGAACGATGCAGAGACCACGAAGACGATCAGTGCGGCAGAGGTGATGATGCGTCCGCTGCGCTCGAGGCCACCCGCAACGGCGGCCACGTTGTCACCGGTGCGATCGTAAATCTCGCGCATGCGCGTCAGCAGGAAGACTTCGTAGTCCATAGAGAGACCGAACAGCACACAGAATAAGATGACTGGAATCGTGGTCTCCACAAATCCGAGCGGTGCGAATCCAAGGAGTGCAGAAAGATTCCCATCTTGGAAGATCCATACGAGCGCGCCGAAGCTTGCAAGGATGGAGAGCATGTTCATGAAGACCGCCTTTATCGGCAGCAGGATGGAACGCAACAACACCGCAAGGATGAGCAGTGTGCTGATGATCACCACTGCGGCGGAGCGTGGGAACTCCGCGGAGATGGTGTCCACCACGTCCACGATCTCCGCGGCGCCACCACCAATGAGCGCGTCAACACCATCTGGTGGCGTGATCGCACTCGGTTCTCCCGCGCCGAGCGCGTCTGGGCGAGCGGCGCGCAGCTCTGCAACAAGCGCGCGCGACTCTGGTCGAT
>Ga0208723_1000122_pt1 | contig 29694 bp, 29 predicted proteins | sample LakMenEpi31Aug12_FD_150750 | JGI IMG/M metagenome (GOLD analysis project Ga0208723, IMG submission 150750) | Freshwater microbial communities from Lake Mendota, WI - 31AUG2012 deep hole epilimnion (SPAdes) | ecosystem: Environmental > Aquatic > Freshwater > Lake > Epilimnion/Euphotic zone ...
TTTGCGTTTTGAGAATTTTTGATCCGGGCTGGAAAAATTTCATATGTCATATACTATCACATATCTGAATTAGTTTTGGAGTTTGAGAATTTTTGATCCACACTGGAAAAATTTCATGTCATATTAATGGGTATTCAAATCGATCCATTCACGAGAGAGTCGGCGACGGCATGCGAGGTGCGAGGGGTCAGTGATGCACCGTCGCCATGTCCGCTGCAAGACCTGTGCATTGTGGTTCGCCATGATCATCTCGGTTCGCAGGTTGGCGTAGATGACGCGATTATAGACGGCCATGGCGTTATCTATGACGGCCATCATATAAGCGTCGGCATCATCGTCATGTGGTCGTGGTAAATTCATAGAGGCCCATACTACATTTTGGATCAAAATCCGGCAGTGCTCGAGAATATCCATAACGGACCGGGAGTTCTCATACCGGTGCATGAGATAGGTGAAGGAGCCATCGATAACCTCAGCAATCATCCGGTTATCTTCGTCGGAAAATGCATCCGTTTCTTCCCAAAATTCGTTATCGATGAGAGGGACCATCCGAAGTTCCAATAATTGACGCAAGTCCATCTCGAACTCTGCGAGTTGGACATCGACACAACCTGTAGACTTGCGCGGGGCACGGGGGGCGGACATGTTTGTTGTTGAGTAATAGGTGCATTCATTAAACTTGGCAGGAGCGGCACACATTTTTTTACGCCTCAATGGGGTCGTAGTTCTCTTGCTCCGTGTCGGACTCTCCATCCTCGTGGCCACCACGCCACTGCTCCTCCTCGAGAATCTCATTCTCGAGGCGGTCAACCTTTGTACGGTTTTCAATCACGAGTCCGCGCATAAATTCCGTGTACTCGTGGTTGATCGGATTGTCAGTCCCAAATGGAGTAGTGTCATCGAGCATCGCATCGATAGCTGCAGCCTCCTTCGCCTCTGCAATCGCCTTTTCGTTATGCAACTGGGTGAGCATCTTTTCGTGCAACTCAATCTTCTTGATGATAGACATGTCAAAGTAGGCGTTGACCGCATCCTCTTCTACTCCGCCAGGGCAGTAGTCTCCACCCTGAATGTCATACAGTTCATCCTTTGAGATGTTCTTGTGAACATAATCAGCCATGAATCGGTACATGGATGGTGTTATGCACTCTTCGAGGTGGTCCTCAAAGTCATGATACGTCCATGTGAAACTGGGTTTTTCACCCTCTTCTTCACCAGGGTATCCACACAGAAGACCATTCTTGAAGCATACATATGCGTTGGGTGACATTTTGTTTTTGGTTGATTACAAAACTCTTTTTACCAGGCGTGCTCAACACTTCTTTTTTTACATACGCCACATCTCCTCCTCGTGAATCTCTTTCTCGTAATGATCAAGTTCATTCATGAGCCCGTGCATCTCGTCTTCGTCATCACACGTGTCAAACATTCGGCTGACACGCTCCCATTGACATTTCATATTCACGAGTTCCTGGTGATGCATATCGATACGAATATCAATAGGCACTTCGTAATACGCATTGACAGCCGCCATTTCCACATTCTCATCACGAGGATGTTGCAGAACATAACTCGCCATGTAATGATACATGGACGGAGTGATGCATTCGTGACAGTGCCGCTCAAAGTCGGAGTACGTGTATTTCCTCACGAGCGTGGGACCGTTCCACGAACAGAGCATACCACGATAGTCCCAGTCCAGGTGAGACATTTTGTACGTACTCGTGAAGTATGTGAGATAGTTATGACACGGTCATTACACGTTTTTTTCTGGTTGAGTAGTAGTAGATGTCAGACTCTATAGCGAATGGCTATGGGTGTAGACCGTGTAAACAAGTCCAATTGAACGTCACAGATGCAATTATTCACTTTGTCGGTGACGGGTCTTCACTCTCGCACCTCAACGCATCAAATGTAGATTTCGGGAGGCTGACAACATCAGTCCTGCCTTTATCTACAGTGACACCTGGCCGATACGGCGACTTTTCGAACGTCTCACAGGTGACAATTGATCAATATGGACGAGTCATAAATGCAACGAATGTCGCCATGACGAGTTCACAGTGGACAGGGCTTGCAGGTGACCCTATATACTATGTGCCCAACGTGAGTATAGGTGCACCTGTACAGGCATCTGCCAAGCTACAGGTTACTGGAAATGCCTACGTGTCTGGTAATGTCAATGTCGATGACACACTCGTGGTCACGGGTGCAATGACATCAAACGCCTCAAACACAACTTTTTTGTTTGACACATTCACCATACCGTACATCAATACACAATACCTCAACGTTGCATCAAATATTGTTTTGACTGGTAATTTATCGGCTCCGTTGGCAAACATCACAACACTCAACGTGAACTACTTGACTGTAAATTCAGCCGTTGTGTATGGAACAAGTACTCTGAATGTATACGGTGTATCAAATCTTTCCACTGTGACGGCACAGACCATGAATGTGTACGGTGATTGTTTTATAGGGAACACTGCAATTACGGGTTCGGTTCAGACGACAACCGGACCAATGTCCAGGCTCACGTTTGATAACACAGCAAACACTTCAATCTATCCTAACAAAATTGTTCTGTACGCAAACACAGCATCATCACAGTACTGTGGGTTTGGTGTGACTGGTATAGGACCAACTGGCGGTGCGTCTATTTCTTATGGGGCACGCGCGAACCATATTTTTTACACTGGAACAACACTAAGTACTGAGGTTATGAGAATAACCTCGGGAAGTACAGTAGGTGTGGGGACGACAACACCTACCGCAAAGTTCCATGTCGTAGGTAATATTTACGCCTCGAATTCCGTAACGACCACGAACCTCCATGCGAACACGATGAGTCTCATAGGCACGACGGGTCAGACAACCATCGACGTCACTGGTAATGTGTATGCATCGAATGCAATCACAACCACGAATGTGTTCACGACCAACGTGACGGCGACTGGAATACAAACCATCGCGGGTCTCGCGGGTCTGACGAGTCTCAACGTCACTGGTAATGTGTATGCATCGAACGCTCTCACAACGACGAACGTGTTCACGAACAACGTGACGGCGACTGGAATACAAACCATCGCGGGTCTCGCGGGTCGGACGAGTCTCAATGTCACGGGTAATGTCTATGTGTCGAATGCAATCACAACCACGAATGTGTTCACGACCAACGTGACGGCGACTGGAATACAAACCATCGCGGGTCTCGCGGGTCTGACGAGTCTCAATGTCACGGGTAATGTCTATGTGTCGAATGCCGTGACAACCACAAATGTCTTCGCGGCGACTGAAACCTTGACTGGCACAACTGGTCAAACAACTCTGAACGTCACTGGTAATTTGTACGTGTCGAATGCAATCACAACCACGAACCTCACATGTGCAGGTTTTACATCAAATGTATCAAACACTATTTTCAATTATTCGACTCTGACAATTCCATTTGTGTACGCAACGACCCTTAACGTCGCCAGTACATCGAATTTGGATGTGGTGACAATAACAGGCGAACCCGGGCTGACGAGTTTGAATGTTACTGGAAATGCATTCGTGTCAAACGCATTGACGACGACGAACGTATTTGCATCAGATATCATTCTTGCAAGTTCGACGCTAGGAACGGTTGTTGCGGGTCAAATGGAGTATAATACGTATTTATATGGCACCATCAACACCACATCTGGTCGCGGGTCTGTTCCTATTGATTATATATATAGACTCACAACTCCAACTGCTGCATATGGTATAGCTTCAAATAATTTTTTTACGGGCACTGCCACTGGTACAGGTGCACGTCTAAACCTGGAAGCTTCTTCCGTTTACGATATTGAAGCATATTGTTATTTCACAAAAACCACTGCAGGTACTGTTACGTGGATATTGGCTACAAGTTCAGCACCTACTCTCATAACAGCGGCTTATACAGCAAGTCCTATTACGGGTATATCAGGTGGAACACCCGTCACGTCTTACGTAGGTGGTGTCACAACAGCTGTGACATTTCAAACAACAGGTAGTTTGTCAAGTGGTGTTAGCCATTCTTTCTTGTTTAAAATTCAAGTCCTCACAAACTTGGCGACAACTTTTGGTATAACGGCAACTCAAAGCGATGGCACGATGACATCACTCGCCGGCAGTTATTACAGAGTGACTAAATTATCAACAACTACGGGAGTATTCGCCTAATTTAAGTTCCGTATACGCCCAGTTGGTTCTGGTAAATTTGGGTGACTTGAGTTTGATCTAGTGCCGATGTAAACAGCAAAAGTTCAAAGAGATTTCCTTTATAGTAATAAACACCCCCTTGATTACCATTACCGATCGAATAAGAATACCCGGTTGGTGCACTCATCAAACCGCCATTCACATTCGTCCCTCCGAGTGTATCATTTTGATAAAAAACTCTCGAAGGAATAAGCCCTCCTGTCATGTAATAAACCGGTTCATTGGAAGCGTTATACGCAGGAATAGTTACATCTGTTGGACCGGACGTCACGTTCATCGAAATGATCGTATCACTTTGAAATCCAAATTGAAATCTCTGATAATTTACACTCGGTGTGTTTGTTCCAAAAAACCAATTTTGAGTTGTTTTTGTCGCAGTTCGTAACGCAACAGCATTTACAGTTATGTTTGTCCCGTTAAGGAATTGAGAATCTGCCGAAAGTGTCACGAATTGTGAAGTTCCGTTGAAATTGACCATGTACCCAGGTCCCTTCGTCGCGCGCTGAATTATAGGCTGATTCGCGGCCGTGTCCTGGATCGCGTGGTTCGTGCCCGATTGGTCGTACCATTTCGTGACGTATCCGGTCGCACCCCCGAGCCAATTCTGTAAAGTCGTTCCGACGACCGGAGCCGTCAAGAGATTGCCGCGCTCGTCGGCGTAAAAGTCTTGGGCTAAACTCGGGACGGTTCCAAAAAATTTTACATTGTATAACAAAGGATAATTGATTGTTGAAGTTATAACGACAAACCGAAAATAACTATATCCAGCAAAATTCAAACCAGTGCTTGTTATAGTTGAACCAACTGTTATAGCCGACTTGGAATCCACGAGAATCCAGCTACTCGTCGCACCGGTTGTTGATGCCAACAAAACCACTGATGTTAAAAAACCAGTACCCGCAGAATAACCGGTTAAATTAATAGGAAAGGGTGTTTGAAATTGTAACCATTCTCCGTTATAATTTGTTGCGCCCGCTGTCGTCGTCGTAGGAGTTGAAAGAGAACCACCTCCTACAGGATAATTTCCAACCTGCCATATATACTGGTTACCGCTGTTGTTTAGAGCAAATGCTCCCGGTGCACCCCATCCATATGCAGAAGTGCTCGAAGAAGCTATATAACTTCCTTGAAATTTCCCACCAGTTCCTAAAGTCTGAGTGGATGAATTGGTTCCGGTCTGTGTCATCGCACTTGGCGGGAATGTTCCACCCGGAGCCACATTCACAGCCCTCGTCGAGACTCCATTGACTGCACGCAAGCTGAACGCGCCGACCGCCGAGCTCGTGGCGCTCGGGGACAACTGATTGAAGAGGGGGGCGCCCGTGAGGGTTGTAGACGGCGGACTGAAATTAGCCGGACCTGTTGTGTTATACAAACTCACTATTGCGGGTGTTTCTAATCCATATTTATAAAGACGCAAGTCGTCAAACTCACCACTGAATGCGTTTTGGTAATTGGGGTTGATTGCAGAAGTTCCAACAAAAAATGAATCTACTCTTGAGTTGGTGGGTCCTATGTCACGCAGTCCACAATTCTGTCCAGCCGCGTATTCAACACCATTAACATAAAATGATATACTGCCATTAGGTTTTATAGCGATTGCGAGATGGTACCACGTGTTTGTAGAAAGCACAGGTCCAGCATTATATGCACTCGCACTCGATGCACCTCCACCACTTTTACCGTTCCAGTAGGTCATAGCAAATCTTCCACTGAAGAGATCGTACCTAATTTGTCCTTGATATTGTGCTTGACCTCTAAAACTCACCATAGTTTGAGCCGTTGTAACATCCGTCCCCGTTCTGACCCAGAATGCACACGTCAGACCAGTCACGGCTATATCAATCGTTTTTCCGTATTGTAGGTAATTTGTAGCGTTCGCCCCGGGGGTGTTGGTTACTATGAGGCTCTGTGTATACTTGGCGTTCACAGTGTCGTACGACACTGAACCGGTCAGGGTTGGAACTACAGAATTAATAGAATCAGTTGTTGTTCCGTTAAAGGGTGTGTAAAGTATGAGACCATCTCCATTTTGGACCGCCCTCCCCGGCATCCCCTGTTGGTTATAGATTGACTGAACCTGTGAGGAGGTCAGAGCCTTGTCGAATATGCGGAGGTCGTCGAGTTCTCCATTCACGAGTACTCGACCAGCATTGGTAGTAGATCCTCCTAACGTAATATTTCGGTATTGAAAAGCCAAGGTGTCGCAAGGACTCGGACCGGCAGCAATAACACCATTCAAGTATATAGTTTGATTATACCCGTCTATGACCGCTGCAATATGGTACCATTGCCCCGCGGTCACGGTCGAAACTGTACTGATAGTGGTTGCTACTTCACCCAGAGCTTGAACCCTAAAAGCAACTGTATTATTAGAGTTAATATATATGACGTATGAGATTCCACCACTCGTTCCCCCAAACTGGATGAAATATTGATTGCCAATGCCGATTGTATTAAGTTTAATCCATACCGCCGTAGTCAGTGTACTCGGGTAATAAGGTGTGTTATAGTTAACGTAGTTGGATGCCACCAAACCGGCCGTATTAGTTATTACCAGACTCTGACCGTATTTCCCAATCGAGTTGTAAGAAACCGAACCGGTCGTCGCCCCCGTCGTCCCACTCACATAATCCGTCGTGGTCCCGTTGAAATCCCATGCCAGATTCGGCTGGGGCATCACCCGAAAATTCGACGCGGGCGCGCCGCCCTGTGTGTAAATGCTCTGAATTTGTGCCGCTGTGAGGGCCGTGTTGTAGATGCGGAGGTCGTCGACGAGGCCGTCCATTCCATAATAACTTGAACGTCCCGCATAAACAGTATCCGTAATCATTGTTCCATTTGTTGGATAACTAGCCGTTCCAGTCAAGACTCCATTTGTATAAAATGTATGAATTCCGTTTAAAATTGTCGCAGTATAATGGACCCATGTGTCATATGCGGGCATAGAACCACCCACGCTGTAAAACGTCGAATTATACGCAAGTACTGACGAACCACCAGCAAAACGCAGACGCCCTCCATTAACCGCACCCACCGTCGGGATTTCAACTGCACACGCGTCAGTTCCTCCTCCCCCGGGAGAGTTTGAAAATTTTACCCATACCGCCATTGTAAACCCAGAATCCATGTTTATAGTCGACGTGAGTGTGTAAGTTATTGAATTTGAAACTGAAGCGAAAGGATTAAAAAATGAAATAGCCTGATTGCTTTTCCCAGACGTATATGAATTTGTCCCACTGATATTCGTTGCCGAAAGAGACCCGGTATATGGCGCTGTAGTCCCATCGAACGTCCACGCCAGACTCGGCTGGGGCTCGCTGAAGTCCGTCAGACTCATCCCTGCTCTATGTCAAGGAGTTTATTAAATGGATTGTTGCCAGGTGTCGAGAAGGGCAGTATCGGCGTCGCTGATGGCGTCTTTGAAAACCATGATGTTCTTCATCGTTCCGTTAAAAAATTCATTATTACTCGACGCCTTGCGACCTATGACGAACCAGAAATTGTTCAGTGAAAGGGTGGCGTAATTGCCGGTAGACCCAGAATAGTTTGTTCCGTTGCTTCTAACACGTAAATTTGTAGAATTTGTATTATCGAGACGCATAACCGTAGACACTTGTGTTCCGAGAGTCAGTGGTGCTATATAGTGCGCGTCGTTAGATTCACCATTGAAACCATATACTGTTCCGAATGCTATAAGTGCCGAAGCCTGATTACCGGTAAATGTTAATGAATTGTGTTCGCAGATCCTACCAGTCCCTGATCCAGCCGCCTTGTTCCACGAGGCCGTGTACGTATACTTTGTGCCGGTCCCTACACATGCCGCCAGCAAACCTCCAGTTGTAGCCGTGTTCGAAAAGCTATGTGTAGACCCGTTGAATACTATGGTTTTATTCACCGGATCGATCGTCGGTTGATTCGCCGCGACGGTCGCCGAAACGTCTTGTCCGGACTGGATTTGATTGTACCACGTCGTGACGTATCCGGTCGCGCCCCCGAGCCATTTCGCCAAGCTTTGCCCAGTGACCGGAGCCGTGAGCAAATTGCCGAGGCGGTCGGCGTAAAAGTCGGTGGCTAAACTTGGGACGGTTCCAAAAAATCGTACATTTGATATTAAAGGATACGCTTGTGTTGACGTTATAATTACAAAGCGAAAATAAGAATACCCGACAAAATTCAAACCAGTTTTTGTTACAGCCGTGCTAACTATACCGCTTTGAGAATCTATAAGTGTCCAGCTACTCGCCGCACCAGTTGTTGAGCCCAGTAAAACAAAGGATGATAAAAACCCCATATATGCAGAATAACTGGTTAAATTAATAGGAAAGGGTGTTTGAAATTGTAACCATTCTCCGTTATAATTTGTTGCACCAGTTGTCGTCGTCGTAGGAGTTGAAACAGTTCCTCCCCCCACAGGATAAGTACTAACTTGCCATATATATGGAGCATATCCACCATTATCGAATAAACGAAATGCACATGCAGGTTCAGTGCCATACGCAGAACTACTCGAAGAAGCTGTATAACTTCCGTTCAATTTTCCAGTTCCTAAAGTCTGAGTTGATGAATTTGTACCAGTCTGTGTCATTGCACTCGGTGGGAATGTTCCACCCGGAGCCACATTCACAGCCCTCGCCGAAGTTCCATTGACTGCACGCAGACTGAACGCGCCGACCGCGGAACTCCTTGCGGCTTGGGAAAGCTGATTGAAGAGTGGGGTTCCTTTCAAGGTTATCTGAGGAGTTGGTAAAGGCGTAGCAATTTCATCAGGGGTCAATACACGGTTGTAAATACTCAGGTAATTAATGTTTACGTTGGAGTAGGCGTCACTCCCCCAGTTCGACCGCCCAACATATGTCTGTGTGAGAGTCCGTGTATCGAGTGCGACTACAGCCGGTATGGAAGATGTTAGAGTTCCATTGACATATAAACTTAAAAGAGGCTTGGAAGGATCGTAAATTGCAACAACCGTGTAGAGTGTATTTTGTGCAGGTATAGAACCAAATGCGGTTACATAATATTCAGTACCACCTATACGATAACTGAATAACAGATTCGTACTAGTACCGGTACGAGTTAGAAGTATATTATTATTGTTTGTTCCTATTCCGAAATCAAGAATTCGTTCCCAAACTCCAATCCCATTCGTCCATGCAAATTGACATACTGCTGAAAACCCACTGGACATGTTGAATGTCTGAGAACTGAACGCGAGGTATTGACCAACGGTTCCACCCGACGTTCCACCAGAACTATAAAAACTCACGTTCGATGTATTGAACACTGGAAATTGAGCTCCGGACGTGGGTGTATACGTGGGGTACGTACCGACGGGTGCGACATATATCTTACGCGAATTTGAAGTCACCGCCCCCCTCCCCGGCACGCCCTGCTGTTTGTAAATAGCCTGAACCTGCGAGGAGGTCAAGGGACGGTCGAATATGCGCAGGTCGTCGTAGATGGCACTCGCTGGTCCATAATTACCATTTCCGCCCAAATACAAAAACCCCGAAACATCTAGAGGGTTTGAGAATGCGACCGGGCTCGCAATTTGAACCCCGTTTTGGTACCCAATGACGGTACCGGCACCGACAACGACCGTCAAATGGTACCATACACCAGTGGAGAGAGGAGCAGAGGATGTGGGCCCGTAATAATTAGTTCCGTCAGTATAGACGGCACCCCAATTCGTCGGCGTTAAACTTATATAAACAGCGGAATTCACCGCGGATCCTCTCATCCACAAAGGGATACTTTGCTGCCCGGACGCCGGAAGAGCGTTTACATTTATCCAGAAACATACCGTCACGCCCACCGACGGGTTGAATGTTCCATAATTCGTCCATGTGATATATTTCGTACCCGTGTTTGGAGTTCCGGTTGGAGTGTTGACGATATTCACAGCCTGGATGTACTTTCCAGCCGAGTAACTCACGCTCCCAGTCGTCGTCCCCGTTGCGGACCCTATGTACGGTTCCGTCGTCCCGTTGAAATCCCACGCGAGCTTCGGCAGAGGCATCGCGCCTCCGGCTGAGTACACCAGGCTCATCTACTTTTAATCTCCGGTAATTATAATGGACACGTGGACCGCGCTCTTTTGGCTCGGCTTTTTCATTCTGCTTCTGGCTCACATTAAGCTCCTCCGTGAGCACATGCAAGCCGCGACTCGTCAGCACGCAATTGTCGCGCTGACGGGTCTTGTGTTCATGTTTGTAGGCTCCAAGATTGGTCGCGAGTTTTTGGGTATCAGTTAGTCACAGGAGTCATGTGAATGAGGTTTGGGTCATACCCCCACGCCTCGAGTAACTTCTTTTTCTCTTCTATGAATCGCATCCCGGGACGAGGGTATCGCGAATAAATTTGTACAAATGAATGGTCACCTGAACCTTCAACGAGTGCATAACTCGAATAATCAGTCTCAAGGACACGATACGTCGCTGGTGGAACGTATGGTGCCGTTGGGAAACGTAATGTGCAATCGGCGATTCCTTTCGGCGATTTGCTCACAGGACACTTTACAACCCCCCGAATACCGCTGATGCGTCCGTCCAAATGTCTACACTGTGTAGCCACGTCAGTTTCATCCCGGTCTGGGTTGTATTCGTAAATTCCCCTGGTATCCATGCAGTCGTACTGGCCGATGCCATAAAAGCCCGCCTTGTGACTCGCCACCTCGTACCATGAACCTGAATAATTGGATGGATCAAAAGGAGTGACGTTCAAAAGAGTCGCAAGGAACATCTCCATAAATATATTAAACATCTTTAGTAACATGAGTTTTACTCGCTCAGCAGGAACCCCGCCGCCGTGGTATGGTGTCAATCCCATTCAGACTGGCGTCTCGAGCAATTACTCTGCTCAGCCGTACGATTACTACATCGGCGTCAACGGCACGAACGTCACCGTGACCCTGCCTGTCGGGACCAGCGTCGTCCAGGGCAAGACGTACGTCATCAAGGATGAATCTGGCTTGATTTCAGGAAATGCTTTGTACCGAGTCACAATAGTAACGTCCGGTGGAAATCTCATCGATGGACAGACGTCAATAACGATGACTCAGAGTCGCACAGCGTTGACTGTTTTCTGGACTGGATTATTTTGGTCCATCATATAAGAGATGACGTATATCCCAGTGGCTACGGCAACAGTATCCACTCTAAATTCGACATCGGCAGCACTCGGTGCAGGTGCCACCTTCACAGGAACACCCGAGGATGTCAGTCAGTATGCATCCCTGAGTGTTTCTTATTACGTTCAGCCGTACACGGCGACCGGTAACATCTTTGTTCAGTTTTCAAACACGGCGTCGCCATTCTACCCGGTTTCAAACGTCGTCACACCCGTCACGTCAGTCACGTCGAACGGGTTTACACTCGATTTCACAATGACGTGCCAATATTTCCGGGTTTCGTATGTCAACGACTCGACGCCCCAGACGGCACTTATGATACAGTCTATTTATCACCCACAGGCTCGTATCGCCGTGAAAACAAACAGAACCGCCGAACTGTTCACGGATTACACAGACTGCATCGACACGCGTTCGCTCCTCTGGGGCAAGACGCTCGGTGGAGGCAAGTACGAACAGGTGGCGACCAACGGCGATAATTCGCTGGTCGTGTCTGTCGTGGAACCTCGTGGTGCGTTCGGTGCGATGGACGTCAGTCAGGATACACCGACCGCTCAGGTAGATTTCATCTACGGAATCAATACGAACCTGACGAGCAATACGATTGTATCGGGTGGTGTCGTCGGATGGAATGACGGGCTAGCGAACGTCACCACGGTCGCCACTGTGAGTAGCTCGGCATCCCTCTTGTCCCAGCGATACGTTCGGTACCGTCCGGGCGAAGGCGTCAAGGGTCGATGGACCGCCATGTTTACGACGGGCGTCACCGGAAACACGCAATTGGCTGGTCTCGCATCTGGAACGACCGATGGTCTGTTCTGGGGATACAACGGAACGTCATTCGGTATTATGTACCGGAACCGTTCTGTTGATACGTGGGTCCCACAAGCCTCGTGGAACATCGATCCGATGATGGGCGGTCTGAAGAGTGGTTCGGGACAGATTCTCGACCCGACAAAACTGAACGTCTACCAAATCAAGTTTCAGTATCTCGGCGGCGGGAACATGTTCTTCTACGTGCTCAATGGAATCACGGGTCGGTTCGATCTCGTGCACGTGATTCGGAACGCAAACTTGGCGACACAGACCAACTTTAGGAACCCGTCCATGAACATGCTCTGGACGACGTACAACAGCCCGAGTTCGACAGCCGTATGTAAAGTGTCCGGTGGGTCGTGCGCCTTGTTCGTCGAGGGCATGCGTACATTCCTCGGTCCGCTCGTGTCAGAGGATGCCTATCTGACGGCGACGCCGAACCTGACTCTGACGTCAGTGCTCGCTGTGAGGAATGCAACGACATTTAATGGGATCCCGAACCGGGCGTTTCTCCATCTTCGATCCATCTCAGTTGCGATTAACGGCGGAAGTACAGCAACCATCGTCATTCTTCGAATCTTGAGAAATTACACGTCGGGTCCGACCGCATTCCTTGCGACGAACGGTACGACCGGAGATAACGGCGTCACAATCACGAACGGTCAGTCGTGTACATCGACGAGCGTTCCAGCTCCTACTAGCTATGTGACAGTGTCCGGTGGGAAGCAGTTGTTCTCGACAGTCGTATCAGCAACGTCGCTCGCTGTCATCGACCTGACACCCTATGAAATTTCAATCTTCCCAGGTGATACTGTATCGTTCGCGGCATATGGAACAGCAAATACACCACTGGTCGGTGTGACGGCTGTGTGGAACGAAGATATTTAAGTCTCCGTTGTCCGCCGTCGGACAACGGGCACTACGTGCCCGTTGGACTTTCACGCCCGCGAGAATCGGATGTGTCTCGCAGTCACATTCTTGGCGGCGAGCGGGTGGCGGAAGAGCGCCTCGTTAGGGAAGTTGCGTCGAGCCATGCGGAGCCAGTTCCGGACGTTCGTCGGGGCGATGTTGACACGTCCTGAGTTCTTCATGAATCCTGTGAATGTGTTTGGGTTCAGGTAAATCGTACCTGCGCCTGGTGTTTTGACAACCAGGTGCGGGCGATTCAATGGCATGTAGATTGCGTTCACGTTGACGTTTGCAGGTGCGGGTGTGGACCGGTTGGGCGTCGCAGGCATGGCACGCGCCCGTGGGGTCACGGCACCCGTCAGAGGCTTGACGGCGCGTAGACCACGAGTGTATGCACGGACAGCGTCATCGAAATAGCCGACACGCTCGTTTGCAGCGGCAGCTTTGGCTCTGAGAACAGCGGCACCGGGTCCAGTGACACCCGTGTTTCTCAGCGTCTGGCGAGCCCTTGCTGCCTCAGCCTTTTTGGTGTTCCGTTGCTGTTTGAAATATACAATGGACCCACCGAGACGTCTGGCGAGCACGTTACGTTCCTCAGCCGTGTACCGACCCGCGTTGATGTTCGATCCACGGCCGCCGTTGTAAATCTGATTCATCATGTTTGACAAAAGTACCGGTGAAGCTCTTCTCGGAAGAACAGGAGGTGGCGAGTCTGGTGGGATGGCGCCACGAGGGTAATTCGGACGCGCCCGTCCGACGAGTCGTTTGAGTTTCCGGAGTTCGTTCGGTTTCCCGTGGAGGCTGTAATACGTTCTTGTCATAGGGTGATCAACTTTGTGCTTCGTGCCGTTGAGTGAAATGTAGTACAAATCTCCGTTTTTGTTAAAGTAAACCTTCTTGTACACACCGGTGTTTCGTCCGTCGTACGTCTTACCTTGTTGAAGAAGAGTCGAGTTTTTGAGCTTGAGTTTGGTCATGAACGTCTGATTCGGTCGATGGGCACCAATGTAAGGGATGTGAGATTTCCGCAAAAAATTTGAAGACTTGTTGAAAGCACGGACCGCGGCATTGTTGTAATCTTGATACTGTAGACTGTATTTCACTTTCGCTTGATTATTGTACAATAAACCGTTTTTGTTGATGTACTCGCTGTTTGAGAGTTTCAGAAACTTGGAGAGTTTCTTGGCAAGAGCTGCCGCTGCTCTATCGCGCGATCTCAAATAAGTCAGTGTATTTTTGTACTTGTCGAGCGCCGTCCAATTTGCTAGTGTCAGATTGCCGGCTCGTGACCGAAGGTAGTCTTTGCGCTCCTTAATAGTCTTGAGCGTGTTCATGTGAGCCTTGGCGTTGTTGAGTGCCGTTCGCGCAGGGGGTGCTGCCGCTGCTGCCGGCGCCCTGGTGAACGACCGAATCTTCCGACCACCTGCACCAATCACATATTCGCCTCCACGTGGACCACGGTAAATGACGCGCCCGCTTGTGTTTCTGTTCCCTGTGTTCCCTGGGAGGGCGGCAGCTGCCACGGGCGCTGCCGCGGTCGCAGAAACTTTTTTGAAGCTTCGTATCTTCCGACCAGCTGGGCCGAGGACATATTCACCGCCACGCGGTCCGCGGTAGATCGTGCGACCTTTAGTGTTTTTCTGGCCGGTATTCATATGTTACTATTTGCCAATAAAATTTTCCCAGCGCACAGTAATAGATGGATGATTCTCAAGTCATCAAGTACGCGTATGCTGATTCGACAAACAGGGACGTGACAATTTACCCATCAGGAAGCGAATACACGCTTCATTTGACAAACCCGATAAAGAACATCGTTCGGATCGATCTCGTCGCTGCCAAGGTTCCAAACACAATGTACAACGTGACTGACGGAAACAACTTTATGAGCATTGACAGTACAAATGTATCCATCGCACCGGGGTACTACTCGGCCAACGGACTCGCCAATGCCATCATGAACGCATCTGGGAACGCAATCACGATGGAATTCCAGTGTGACGAAGGTAAGTACCTATTTTCAGAGACGAGTCCTTTTACAATCACGGCACTGACCGCCGAGGCGAAAAAGATGCTCGGTTTGACGAGCGTCACGTCGGACCCTGCATCAAACAACCCGATCTATGCCCTCGATCCGACGTACGGAACACTTAATATCGCAAAGTCAGAAAGTATCATCGATCTAGCAGTCAATGAGTATGTGTTTCTGGACATTCAAGAGTTTCGTACGACGAGTGTCCTCGATGCGAAGAAACTCGTGAATGGTACGACGGAAGGTTCATCCATTCGGAGTTCGTTTGGTATGATTCCAATGGATGTACCTGGAGGGTCTATCAAGAATTACAAAGAGACGAGCGATTACAAACAGTATGTCGAATACGATTACCCAATCGTGAAACTCGATCGTCTGACGGTTCGCTGGATCAACAAGAGTGGTCAGTTGCTCGATTTCAACGGGTTTGAAAACAACGCGTTCACGCTACGATTCAAATGCATCTTCGTCAAGCCGGATCCACCACCACCACCTCTGCGTGACGTCGAACTCGATCGAATCGTAGATGCGCTGCAAAACGCACCGCCACCACCGAAACCACCGCCGGAGAAACAGGCGTGGGGACGATGGGTCATTCTGTTGCTCGTGATTTTCTGTATCATCGTGTACGTGGGTTACGTACGGGTCATCAAACCGCTGCAGGAGAAAATCACAGAGGCACTGACAGTGAAACCTCCACCGCCTCCTCAGATGAGATTGTTTTAGCCGATTATAGTAAATGAAGTGGCCCGTGAGGTACTTTTCGGGTCTGAGCCCAACGATGAAAGCCACGCGCAAAAAAGAACTCTTGAAACGACGTCGTGTACCGTACTCGAAACTCAGTCTCGGTAAATCCGACGTCAATGCGACGAAACGCAAGTCAAGGTGGACCATGCAGTTTCATCGCGTGTACCCGGGACTCAAGTTTAACAAGGAACTGATTTCGAAACGGACTGGAATTTCGAAATCAACCCTGAATACAGTATATGACAGAGGGCTTAAAGCCTGGAAGACGGGTGGGAGTCGCCCGGGCGCAACTGCACCTCAATGGGCTATCGCGAGAACATACAAGTTTATTTTGGTTTCAAAGAAAAAGGCACCCAAGGCATGGTATGCGACCCGTCCAGATCCAGACCAAAATCTGCGTCGGTGATCGCCGCGTAGCGGTGATCAGCGCGGCGCAGCCCGATGGCAACTTTCGACCTGTGGTCGAAAGGATTTTAGTACACCGACCATGCCTGTTCGCGACGCAGTTCGCTCCGAATACGGTTCAGCTCCTTCTTGTGAAGTGTGATTCGCTCGCTCGGATCCATGGATGAGTAAGCACGTAGAGCGTTCCGAATCAGTTTGTCCGTCTCTGTGTAGTCGCCGTGTTCGATAATCTTCATATCTTCAGAGGTTGTGTTCCGCTCGATGTAATCCCGGACAAAGTTGCCGAGATGACGTGGGATGCGGTCCGTTCCCATCACGAACATGATTTTTCGGTCGTTAAACTCGTAAAATTGATATTCGGGTGTTCCCCAAGCCCGACAATCCTTAGGATCGTGGAGCATCAGCATGTTATCACACTCACGACGATACAGGAAGCACCGTTGAGTTGCCATTACATGATATGGAAATAAAATCTTTATGTCATATAAATGAACCATAATAATTGGAATCCAGCTAATTATGGTAAACGTCGTCCAAATAACATAGATCCAGTTTCGTTGAATCGTATTCTTCCTGGAAGCGTCTATTTCACAATTCCTACGAATTCGAATAGAGCCCGTGTATCTCTGAGTAGAAACACGTTTCTGAACTTGGTACGGCATCAACATCCTCACATCAACAGGTTGACTCCGTGGGACCTATATAATTACAATAAGAATGCAATTCTTTTTCGGAATCCAATCACGCGTCAAAATGTAAAGGTTGGAAATGTAAGAGTTCACACGGCTACCGCTTAGAAAAAGTGAACAAAACAAGGAACACGATGACGCAAATCAAGAATACGACGATCCAGTTTTGTTTCGACGGACCGCCTGAGCACTTGGTGGACCAGTACCGAAGCGCGTGGTCGTAGTCAATCTCAGGCTTGTTGAGCTGTGAATTCACGAGGTTGTGCAGGTCGACGGACCACCGGAACGGGTCGTCCCGGTCGAATGGAAGGAGTGCCAGGTTTTCACGGAGGTGTTTGCCACACTGCTTGCACGGCAGAATGCTAGGCATTGAATCAAAAAACTGGGTCATAGAACCCGCCTTTTCATCTGACACGTCTTTGCCTGCACTGAGACATGCCATGTGAATCACAGACCAAAAGTATGGACCAAACGTCGTCGGACAGATGTTCATTTTCTAATTATGCATGAGAAAAAACGTGTAAAACACCGACGCACAAAAAAATATCAACTAGTACTAAATGAAGTACGACTACGAACGAATTGCCATGTGGTCTATCGTGGTCGCACTCGTCATCGTGGTGTTCTTCCAGCAGAGACGTTCAGGGTTTTCAGTCCAGCCTGGCGCAGATACTTCTAGCATTTCTATGCTTGATATGATGGAGTTTACATATATTCCAGAAGAGAAGCGTACAATGTACAAAAACATGCTCACAAGTAACGCAACTACACTGTCATCTACAACAGACGGTAGGACGTACAAAATGAGAGTTGAAGACATTATGATGACCGCTTTGAACATGCTACCTACACCAATGCCAAACCCTGAGCCTAAACCAATGCCAAACCCTGAGCCTAAACCAATGCCAAACCCTGGGCCTAGACCAACTCAACCAGGTGTCCCACGGGGTTGACGACACGAACAATCGGAAATATAAGACATAAAAGCTGACAGCGTGAAATAACAAATGTACAAGTCACTGTTGCTCGACATTGATGGCGTTCTCGTGCGTGACAAGTTGCTGATGGAACACGTCAAGGAAAATTGCGTCCGGTATGTCGCCGCCAAGTTGCCAGAATGCAAGAATCCCCGGGAGACGAATCACCTATTGTACCTGAGTCACGGTCACACGGCTCGAGGACTCGATATGGCTTTTCAGATGGACACCAGCGATTTCAACGAAAAGGTGTATGACAAGCGGCTCATGGAACACCTGGCCGAAGTTATCTACGGCACAGAGTTTCAACAAGAAGCGAAGCAGATCCACGAGTTGACTGAGAAGGATTGGAAGGTGACGCTGTTCACAAACAGTCCAGTTGAGTGGGCGGTACCTATCGGCCGTGCGATCAGCGACAACGTGTATATCGATTGTGCAGGACATAACATCAGCAAAACGCCCCTGAAACCTGAAGTAACACGGTACGTGAATTTCTCGAAGCATCTGACACACATTTACGTGGATGATTCGTTGAAAAACCTGGGCACTTCCCGGTGGATGCCGAACTGGCACCCGGTGTATTTCAACGAGGGTCCGAAGGAGGATCGTCTGTGGTGTCCCCAGGTTAGTTCCATTTGGGAGTTGGTGATGTACGTTAATTCCGTTGACCAGTGGATCCAAGACGGGAGTCATACATAATAAAAAAGTATTGTCTTATAATAAATGGTTCTTACGCCGAGACGGGCACTGGCAATCCTTGGCTTAAATGCCAGCAGAATAAACAGACAAAAAGTTATAAGTGCGTATCGCACCCAAGCTCTTAAACATCATCCAAATAAAGGAGGTAACCGTGAGAAATTTCAGAATGTAAGTAATGCAAAGAATACACTTTTGAAATATATTGAGAACCATACCGTGTATTCACCACCGCCGCCTCCTGTATACGTCAACAAGAGTGTATACAAAAATTTTGCAAACAGAAAAAACTATGCAAGTTGGAATAAGCTCAAGACAAAACTAGGAAGACCTTTAAAAAATAATAACATAAACCCTTACAATAACGAACAACAGGTCCTTAGACGTATAATTGCATATTACACTGCTCTTAACAATAAGAAGAATGAGGCTATGTTGACTAAGAAGAATGAGGATATGTTGAACTATTTATACCATTCTGCATTCCTTGAATACCGGCGTAAAAAGAATGGATCACTCGTTTTCCCGCGTCGTTCCGCAAAACAGAAACTATAAGTTGTCTTCCCTACGACCTTCAAAGTACGCTTTCAAGTCCTTTTCCATGCGTTTACCAGACGGTGTCAATCTGAGACTCATCGTCACGTCTGTAATGGGGTCAAATGCGTGTCGTACGAGAACCTCCCAGCGTTCTTTGTATTTGCGGTCCTCGAATCTCCCGTGCCAATGATGTAGAATAGTTCCAGGGACGTATGAGAGTTTAAAATTTTGACACTTGTGTTGATACTCCATGAGCATAATCTTGTAATTCATGTGAATGTTTCCTGGACAACTGTCCAAAACGCGTCCGATCCACGACATCGCCATGTGTCTGTCGCCCGATCCGAGGATGGCCCAGTCTAGGAGCGAGCTTCCCATCGTCCGAAACGCTTTGCGCGTACAGGCCCATGCATACCCGGGGTGCCAATACCCGTACTTATCCGTCTTGACGTAGGGTGTGCCGCTGTCTGCGTGCATGTACCCGAACCCCTTGTCAATCTTGATCGCTTCGTTGTTCGGTCCGAGGTTGACAGCCGTGCGAAACATCTGAACGATATCATTCGCCTGGAGTGCCTCTATGGTATCCTGGACCCAGTCAGGATTCAGGAACGTAATGTCGGCGTCGATCCATGCTGTGTACTTCCAATCCTCTGGAAGGTTTTTGATGCCTACGTTGACGAGCTTCTCCTTCATCCACACGGGACTGTCCGACCTGTTTTTGATGTGCTTCCAGACAGGAAGTTTGGGGAGTGGCGCCGGTCCGACGAGTTCAGACACGACGATGCGCACCCCCTTGACGTTCTGAATCTCATGCACAAACTTGATGAACAGTTCTTGACGTCGTTTGAATCCACAGTAATTAAAGTATGGAAGGACGACGTAAAGAATGTCACTGGCTCCATGGCACCACATGTCGACTACTTAATTGTCAGAACTTTATTTTGAGATAACGACACGGTACTTTCCACCGAGAACTCGCTCCGTCTCACGGGCTGCTCCGCGCAGACTGGGTTTGGACCACAAGAGCCAACGGGACCAGAACCCCGCCTTAAAGCGACCTGATGGACTCCAATTTTCACGCTTGACATGACGCGTCAGATAACGCAACATACGCGCATGGTCTTTGTGAATAGTATAATCTGAATATCCACGGAGACCAAAGCTGACTGACTTTCCATTGGGAAATGTTGCACGCCATTTGTGTGGTGGGGCGGCGCGACTGATGCGAATCACCTCCTTCATACTACGAGTCAAGAATCTTTTTGCATTCTCGACGAGAATGATTCGTTTGTTTCCCAAATTATATTCTGTTCATCGACTGGTTCATCGATAAAATCAAGTTCTATCCAGGTTTTACGAAGATGAAGCATCATTTTATCAACTTGATTTAATGCATTATTAAGAGTCGAAAACGTTCCACAAAAAATTTCGTCACCGTGATGACCCATAGTATACAGCTGATACACTGACATCTAATTTAAAGTTGATGTTTTAATCTCTAATAGTCTCGCAGACACGTAAATGGCAAGATCCAAAGCCTCCTCGAGCGCCTCTTGAACCCAATCATACCCTGCATTCTGCCTCAACCCGTGACCGTACGCCTTTTTACCTTTTTCCATACGCTCTGCAATAAGTGATTTGATCTCCTCGTTACAGTCCAACAAATCTTTGTTGTCCAACGGCGTGTCGTTGTCCATTACACACTCTTCACTCCTCCTCCTTAGGTGGAGTGAAATGCTTCAGGGCCACCTTATGTGCATGCACCTTGGCAATCTTCTCCGTGACATTGTACCGCTTGTCCTCCATGGCAGCCTGTAGAATGTCGCGGTAGACATCAGTGTCCTCGAGGGCCAGCTTCAGCTCCTCGTTCGTCTCCTTGGTGCGAGCCTTGAGCTCCTCCAGCTTCGTAATCAGCATCTGGATGGACTGCGTCATTTGTCTTTCAAGTGTGCGTCGTTTTTAAGTCGTCAGAACTCAAGGAGCTTTGTGACTTGTACTCCTACGTTCAACATGATCGACTCTTCTGCCCATCGCAACCCTCTGCACGTAGGGGAATTCCATGTGAAAATCGAGTTCCATATTCCCGTGCAATGTGTGTAATACGCGTACTCTGCTATACACCGCAAGAGATGAGAACACACTACGATACCGAGAAACGTAACGTATTTGTTCATTGGCTTAAGAACGTCGCGCGTGTTTAGTTCATGTATCGTAAACTCACTCACGTAGAGCACATCCTTGCGAGGCCTGATTCCTATGTGGGCTCTTTGGCCCGTGAAACCACTGAAACATGGGTCGATTTCAAGAGGGCCAACGTCTCGGTATCACCTGGACTCGTAAAAATCTTTGACGAAGTGCTCGTCAATGCCATCGACCAACACTCTCTCAACCCGAAAAAGACGACACGTATCGACGTAACTTTTCAGGGTGACGTGTTTTCTGTGCGGAACAATGGCGACGGCATCCCAAACGGCGTACATACAGAGACGGGTGTTCGACTTCCCGAGCTCATCTTTGGACACTTGTTGACCTCGAGTAACTACGACGACACACAGGAACGTACTACGGGTGGACGAAACGGCTACGGTGCGAAACTCACAAATGTCTATTCGTCAAAGTTTGCGGTCAGGATCCTCCACAAGAATCAAAAGTACGTGCAGAAGTGGTCGAAGAACATGACTGTATGTGAGCCACCAGTCATCACACAACTGGCAGCCAAGGGTGGGTACGTCGATGTCGAGTTTCAACCCGACTGGTCCCGTTTTGAGGGTGGGTCAACACAACTTCCCGATTTGCTGAAAGTTCTCACGAAACGTGTCTGGGACGCAGCGGCGTGTTGTCCCAAATGCCACGTGTACCTGAATGGGACACGCCTCGATGTGAAGAGCCTCGAGGATTATGCGAAGATGCACTTTGGTGATGTCCCTCTGGCGACGCTCGGGAGTGACATTGTCGTCGGACATTCGACGACCGGTTCATTTCAGCACATTTCATTTGTGAATGGCATCTCGACGACACAGGGTGGGACGCACGTCGACCGGTTCGTGAATCAGCTCGTGCCTAAGTTGGCGACGGGGATCCGACCGGCACAAATCAAGGCATCCCTGTTTGTGATGATGCGTTCAACGATCATCAACCCGACATTTTCGAGTCAGACCAAGACGGAGTGTACATCCAAGGTGACCACTGATTATGAATTCAAACCCAAGTTTATCAAGGATGTTTTGGCGTCTGGCGTCGGAGATGAGCTGACGGCTCTCGCAGTGTCCAAGACTGAGAAGGAGCTCAAAAAGACGGATGGTGCCAAGAAGAACAAGATTACAGGCGTTCCAAAACTGGATGACGCCAACTGGGCTGGAACGGCCAAGAGTCACGATTGTACTTTGATTGTCACGGAAGGAGACTCAGCCAAGACGCTCGCTGTCGCTGGACTGAGTGTAGTAGGCCGTAATGCCTACGGCGTCTTCCCACTCCGGGGGAAACCGAGGAACGTTCGGGATGCTAGTGTAAAGCAACTCACCGAGAATGAGGAGTTTTCGAATCTCAAGAAGATTTTGGGACTTCAACATGGAAAGGTATATACTTCTCTCCGAGAACTTCGGTACGGTCGTTTGATGATCATGACGGACGCCGACCTCGACGGGAGTCACATCAAGGGTCTGGTGCTGAACATGATCCATCACTTTTGGCCGAGTCTGCTCGACCTGGGTTTTCTGGTGGCTATGGTGACGCCTGTGATCAAGGCGGGCAAAGAGTGGTTCTTCACTGAGGAGGCGTTCCGTACACGGGCCGGTCGGTCGGGTGAAGTCAAGTACTACAAGGGTCTGGGAACATCCACGTCAGCAGAGGCCAAGGAGTATTTCAAGATGATTGACCGTCTGACTGTGAAGTTCACACCGGATGCCCGAACCGGTGAGTCGATGACACTCGCCTTTTCCAAAGCCATGGCGGATGCGCGGAAGGGATGGCTCGTGGAACACATGGCGACTACACCACCGGGTGTTGATTACGGGAACGTGAAGCAGCTCACAGTGACTGATTTCGTCCACAAGGACCTGGCCAACTTTTCTGTCGAGGACATTAAGCGGTCGATTCCACATGTAGGGGACGGACTCAAACCGAGTCAACGCAAAGTTATTTACGCGTGTCTGAAACGTAACCTGGTCAAGGATGCCAAGGTGGCGCAGTTGAGCGGGTACGTCGCAGAGCACACGGCGTACCACCACGGTGAGGCGTCTCTCCAAGGGACGATCATCGGCTTGGCACAGACGTTTGTCGGTTCGAACAACGTCAACCTACTCGAGCCGAGTGGTCAGTTTGGAACGCGTCTGATGGGTGGCAAGGATGCAGCCAGTCCTCGTTACATCTTCACACGTCTGGCTGAAAAGACGCGTCGGATCTTCGACCAGCGTGACGACCCTGTACTCAAGTATGTTTCGGAGGATGGTCAGAATGTCGAGCCGACATACTACTTGCCCATCGTGCCGATGGTACTCATCAATGGCGCGGAGGGTATCGGTACTGGGTTTTCTTCGTACGTTCCACCGTATGACCCCAAGGTGGTGACGAAGAACATCCAGCACGTTCTTCGTGGCGAGGCGATGGAGCCCATGAAGCCACACTTCAAGGGGTTTACGGGGACCACTGAAAAGACGGGCGAACACACGTGGACTCTGACGGGGACGTTTGAGCGTCAGGGGCCACGTATTCACGTGACTGAGCTTCCTCCAGGCAAGTGGATCCAGGACTACAAGGAGTTTCTGGATGGGCTCGAGGTCAAGTACGAGAACCACTCGACGGAGAACAAGGCGGACTTTTTCGTCTGGACTGAGATTGACGACCCCAAGCAGCTCGGACTCGTAAAGACGATTCACACGAGCAACATGTATCTCATTGGGCAGAATGGTGCGGTGAAAAAGTATGCGAGTCCAGAGGAGATTTTGGTCGACTACCTCGAGATGCGTATCGCACTGTACAAGACACGCAAGTCCTACCTGGTCAAGGAACTCAAGCGCCAAGTGAATGAGAATACGATCCGAGCGCGTTTCATCACTGAGGTGGCACACGGACGGTTGGAGATTTTCCGACGGACCCGTTCGGACATCGAAACAGATATGACGCGTCTCGGGTTTCCACATGAGCTGCTGGTTTCGGTCCGGACGTATCAGTACACAGCTGAAGAAATCAACAAGGCGTTGACGCTTGTGAGCAGCCTCCAGAGCGAACTCGCGACGCTCGAGGCAACGACCGTGTCGAACCTGTGGAAACAAGACCTTGAGTCTTTGTAGTGGACATAAAGGGCCAAACGATACACTTCATTTCTTTGTCGTTTATAATAAGGGTGTCATATACATATGAGGACTACTCTTGACCTCCTGAAACTTTAAGTTCGGGTTGAAAAGTACGCACCTCGTCGAATTTTCGACGGATATGTAAGACTCCTTTCTCTGTGATGTAATCGACGATACCGTTGACGATGCACCAGCGAATGAAATTCAACTGAGCAACCGTCGTCGTAAACCCTTGAAATTCAATACGCTCCGTACGACAAAACGGATCAAAAAACTTTTTCGAATAGCCATCCAATGATGACTTGTATGCCACATGAACCGTAAACTGACGCCCCGTTGGCGTCTTATACGTCACGTTCGTCTGACGAGAATAGTTTGTCACGAACCATTCGAGGTTCCTGAGAGACACTCCGCGTCGGTGTTCGAGGATATCCTTGAGTTGCTGAGCATGCTCCGGGACTTCAAAAAATCGCCGGAGTGCCTCGAGAAGGAGGTCACTCCGTGTCGACATGACTATTTAGACTCTCTTATGTTTAAGCAAATACCATGTCGCCGCAGCCGCAACCAGGGTCCACCCTGCGAGATGGTCCACCCGGTCCATGATGGCAATCTTTTCCGATGGCAGGTCGTCGAACGCCTGTTTATACCCTTGAGGTTTGAAAGGCAGCCAGATGTACCGCCCGAACGGAACAGCCGTCGGCTGCAGTTTGTTTTCGCAGTTGTAACTCCAATCATACCACGCCAAAGCAATGTACGGGAACCACAGCAGGAACACGAGAATCCAGAGGTTTCTGTGAGGTGAGTACCAGTATCCGAGCGAAAGAATCAGCGAAAAAACAATACACTTGACGTTGAACTCGAATGGTTTGCCTGGGAAGAGTCCACCAGCCATTACAACTATTCGAGAACTTTTTTCATGGCGAATGTGTTGTTTGTATTCACGTTTGTCACGTTAAACCCCATTTTTTTATAGAAACCTACTGCATTCGGGATGGAATTCACTCGTAACGTTTTGTAACCCGCCTTTTTTGCATCATTTTTGATGCGATTCATCAAAAGTCTGCCGACTCCTTTTTTTTGAGTCGTCGCAATAGTCATGACATTAAGATTATTCCCGTTTCCACGGATAACTGCAAAACCGTGTATTTTGTTGTTTGAACGAACGACATAGTTCTTGTATGAACCTTTACCGACTAAATCAAATACAGTTGACGCATACCCTTTTCCCAAGTTTCTTCCACTTAAAAGATTCAGTGCATTTGCTCTTTTATTCGGATTATTTCGAAAAAATAAACCAGGTCCGTTTATCATTATATATCTATTCGAGAGTTTTTTCCACGTTCACACGCTGGACACCCCGCGAGAAACATTGGAGGCAGTGAGTGTGTATGCACCGGAGTCGGTGCCATGATTGAAAGCTGAGACCTCGAAGGCACGATGACACGCTGGACCGGCTTTTGATCTTTGTGGCACGCACAGTACCCCGATCCATCCTTGACACCGCGTTTACACTTTTGCTTTGATGACTTGCTCAGTCCGTGACACACGTTTCCGTTCCAGGCACTCGTCGAGTTTTCACTCGCCGTTCGAAGCAGCTGTTGCAAAGAAATGTCAAACGTGCGACTAATCTTTTCAAGAGCTGTTGACATGCGTTCTAGCACACGGCGCTCCACCTCCGACTCAATAAGCTGAGCAATCTGTTGTTCCATGGTTTCTTAGGGTGCCTTCGGTTTAGGTGTGAAATAGCTTGAAATTGGCGGTGTCGTCAGATAGTCCACAGACTTGAATATGGTCTGAAACGGATTGGCACCTACCAGCGGTTCGAGCAAGTCACACACAGGTTTGATCAACTGATGTTCAAAGTAGTACACGTAATCCAGCGGAATCTTATTGTCCGTGACCCACGAAGGGTCCTCCGCCTTGTCACACAGTAAACCTGGCACCTTTGTAATCAAAAACGCGACCCGGTCCCCATTCTGGGGCTCAGAACCCGGTGCGCGTTTTCGAATCTTGTCACGAACCTCGACGTGTGGTACACGTGTCTTGTAGTCTGATCCAAGTTGTTTCGACATTGTGAGTTCCTTCGGGTCCACCTTGCCTTTGAGAAGAGTCTTTGCAGATGACCGTGCATACTCGATGGCGGGTCGCGGATCCTCAGAGTTTAGCACCAGGTTGAGCAAATGTTTGAGAACGCCTCTGACGTACATACATGTGTCACGCCGAACCACCTGCAAGCCCTTGACGTCAATCTTTTTGAACACGACAGCGTCCCCTTTCTTTTCATACATCTTGGCGGCGTACCGCTTTTTCGAGTACAAAAAGTACGGACAGTACACCTTTTCCAACTCCAAGTCGTTCGGCGCCTTGAACAACTTTGAACACTGTTCCGATGCCTGTTCACCGAGTTCCCATGAGTAATCAATCGCCTCTTGACCCTTGCGTCCCTGGACATCAAACTCAACCATCACTGAGTCCGTGTCACCGTACCTCACCTTGGCGCCCGGGAAATGCTCTTCGACATAGGTCTTTGTCTCTTCGATCATCTGTCGACCGCGCATTGTCACAGTCGATGCGATGGCGACGCATGGAAGCATACCCTTCGTGGCGCCCGTGAACCCGTAAATGGAATTCATGGAAATTTTATACGCAAGTTGTTGACCGTTGTACACCGCCTCCATGGGTGTTCCTTCTGCTTGAGCCATGAGTTTCTTCGCCTTTTTGCGAAACGCCGCCAGCTCGTTCAGAATGGCGGGAAGTAGAGATGGTGTTCCCTGAGCGAATCTATAAGGGCCGTACTGTTCGTAGACAACTCCGGGGACGTTTGAAAACTTGGGGTCGATAACCAGGCTTGAATAGCATAGGTTATGAGCACGCATGATGCTTGGGTACAGAGACGCAAAATCAAGTGCGGTGATTGGGCCATAATATGCACCAGTCTGAGCATCGAGAACGGTCGCCCCTTGATATTTATCGTCACTCGTAGCTTTAGAGTACATCGTCGGAACCATAAATCCCAATTCACGCGCTTTGCGACAAATCTGAGAAAACACCTTGATTTGCTGACCGCGTTCACTGAGATAACTCAAAGGCACCCATGTCGCCTTGGCCATCTCGATGAGGTTTTGAATCAGACACAATTTGTGTGCAATTCTGTGCGGAAGCTCAGTATCCTTGATACAGTAATCCGCAACCTCCCCGAGCAAGTCCGGGTCACCATCCTTGAATCGAGTAAACATCTCTTTGATGGGCATGTCAATCTTCTGATCCTTGAGGAATTCCTTTGAAACGTTGTTCAGTGAGTAACTCTCGAGCTTGTGTTCGCGCTTGATGTCTTGGAACATATCAAAGACGTACCGCCCAAGCATAGGGACCATCTTCAGGTCGTTTGAACCGAGTGCGTTGGACGCCAGATGTTTTACGACGAGTTCGTTTGGAATGCCACGTAGGCGACCCCACATGTGTGCATCCGGCCCAGCGCCCGTGACGACCGCACGAGTGTACAAGTACTCCAAGTCGAACCCGAAGATGTTCCAGCCAGTGACAATGTCTGGATCAATTTCACGGAGGTACCGACCCAACCGTTCAAGCATCTCACGCTCCGTCTCAAATGACTCGCACTCTGGGCCGTTCGTCTGCTTGACACAGAAGCATTTGCGATCGAGGTACTCTTGGTGTCCGAATTCCTTTGTGGTCACAGCCACCTGGAAACATGTGTCCTTCTCCTTGAAGGCGTTGGGAAATGCACCTGTTTCCGAATACGACTCGATATCGAGGCTTGCGATTCGAAGAGGTGCAATGTCATCGCGGTCGACGGGTTTCAGTGTTCGCCAATCCGCTACACATACGTCGATATCACATGACGAATCGTGACCGGGGCTCACTCCCTTGTCTGGAACTTTGACCCACCCGGTCGACTTGATCTCCGAACGATGCATGAACCGCAAAACTGGATCGAGATTCTTCTCGTACACCTTGAGTCCTCGAGGGCGACATTCCTTGAGGTCTGCGAGTGTCCGAAACCCGAGTTTCAGAAATGTGTACTCTTCCTGGTTTCGAAACCCCCATAGGTCTTTGCGTCGAATGACGGCTGAGCTCCAAGGCTGAATCTCCTGAATCAGCGCCTTTGGACTACGATCGAGCGGTACCTTGACGAAAAAGTACGGCTCGAACGGTGTTTCGACGTGGACAGACTTTCCATCCTCCGTCCGTCCGAAGATGTGGATGACGTATTCAGAGTCTGTGTCCTCGCCGTACCACGCAACGGCTTGGAAGCTCACCATACGTTTTTAGTGTTTTTAGGTTTTAAGTCCAATGGGCACCGCCCGTTGTTGCCGGTACGTCGGCGGCATTTCCACCTGACTTTTAGGTCGAGTCACTGTCCACCATGCGATGGACGAGCTCCACGAATGAAACCTTTGGTGCCCACCCGAACGCCTCGCGCGCCTTAGTCGCGTCACCAATCAAGTGGTCCACTTCGGCAGGTCGGTAAAACTCAGGGCTGATACGAATGAGAACGTCTCCCGTGATGAGGTCCGTACCGTACTCTGATTCACCGGACCCATGCCATTCGATACGTTTGCCGATATGCTCGAACGCCATCTCGACAAACTCCCGGACCGAGTGCGTCTCACCGGTCGCCAGGACGTAATCATCCGGGATATTCTGCTGCATAATGTGCCACATACCCTCGACGTAGTCCTGGGCGTGGCCCCAGTCACGCTTGGCATCGAGATTCCCGAGCACAATGGGAAACTGGCGGGCCCCGATCGCCTTTGTGATTTTACGCGTCACAAACTCTTCGCCGCGACGCTCGGACTCGTGGTTGAACAGGATCCCGCTACATGCGTAGATCCCATAAGACTCTCGGTAATTCTTTGTAATCCAGAACCCAAAAAGCTTAGAGCACCCGTACGGACTTCTAGGGTAAAATGGCGTGGTTTCAGTTTGTGGAGTCTCAAGTACCTTTCCAAACATTTCGGAGGTTCCAGCTTGGTAAAATCGGAATCGGTCAAGTGGATATCCACTGAGACGAATCGACTCGAGCCATCGGACCACTCCGATGGCGTCGACGTTGGCAGTAAACTCAGGCTGCTCAAAAGAAACTTTAACATGAGACTGTGCAGCCAAGTTATAAACCTCAATACGCTCGTAATCACCAGAAGCCACATCGCGAATAATTGTAGCGAGACGCGGAGAATCTGTAAGATCACCTCGAATGATCTTGAGACCCTGA
>Ga0208723_1000123_pt1 | contig 29183 bp, 47 predicted proteins | sample LakMenEpi31Aug12_FD_150750 | JGI IMG/M metagenome (GOLD analysis project Ga0208723, IMG submission 150750) | Freshwater microbial communities from Lake Mendota, WI - 31AUG2012 deep hole epilimnion (SPAdes) | ecosystem: Environmental > Aquatic > Freshwater > Lake > Epilimnion/Euphotic zone ...
AAATGAACTTGGTAATGATAGGAGTATCGAGTTAACGAATCTCAAAGATTTTTTTATGTGGCGCTGAGTCACAACTCGCTTCAAAACTACTATAGTATGATCTTTGCTTTGGCTCAGCATCACAAATATTCGATAACTGAGATCGAAAACTTAATACCTTATGAAAGAGATCTCTACGTTGATTTATTAATGGCTCATCTTGAAGAACAGAGACAAGAAATAGAGAGTAGAAGAAAGTAATGCCTAGGTTATTTGAAACACCGGTTTCTGCTGCAGTAAAATCGACCATCGAAGGTACTTTCGGTCTAGCAGGAAAAGTAGTAGAAGCTGCTGGCAATGCCGTGCGCGGCGTTGGAGAAGCGGTAGGAGGAGCTCTCGAAGGAGCTCTTTCTCCTGCACCGGTAACTGTTATTAATGGTGTTGGTATGGCAGGTCAAGCCGGAAAGTCGAAAGTGTCTGGTTCAGGCACTATTCCCGCTTCTCCTAAAAAGTCTGCACGACCGGCTGTCAATCCAAATATGCCTACAGAAAAACTGTTAGTAGTAGCAGTCAATTATCTTTCTTCGATTGAAAAAACTCTTGAGCAACAACTTCAGTTTGAAAAAAGAGCATTTCAGCAACAAGCTCAAGCAGAAAAAGAAGCGTCGATCGAATCCGGTGGAAGTTCATTTCAAAATCCGTTTAGTAATTTAGGAGAAAAACTCGACGCGATAAAAGATAATGCCAAAGAAAGAGCTGGAACTGTAGGAAAGCTTTTAATCGGTGCCGGTTTGCTTGGTACTCTTGGCCTCGCTGCTCTTGGAAATTTAGACACATCACAATTAGAAGAACTAAAATCGAATTGGGCGGCTTTTACTGATAAGATATCTCCTATCATTGATTTCGTTCAAAATTTTGCAGCCGCATTGGGCACAACAGCAATCGCAGGAGCGGCAGTAGGAAGTGTTTTCGGTTGGAGAGGAGCACTCCTCGGATTAATTGGCGGGAAAATATATGAAGATGCTTATGGAACATTTAATGAAAAAACAGGACAAAGAGAAGGTGGTCAAGGACTGCTTTCATCGATAGTTAGTAATTTTCCACTCGCAGCGGTAGCTATAGCTCCTGTCACCGCTATTAAATTTGCATATAAAGGACTTAAAACTATAGCAGGTGCACTTACTGCTTTTACAAAAAAACAAGCAGCAAGATTTATGGCATGGTTTGCAGAAAAAGCCTTTATACGTTTCGCTTTCTCTGCATACGGTAAAAATAGATTGTGGAATCTTTTCTTAAGATACTTAGAAAAGAAAGCTCAGCAAAGACTTCTTGCTCAAATTGCTGCTGTGGCCGCTACGACCGCCGCTACTACTGCTGCTGAAGCTACACTAGCTGCCACCGGTATAGGTGCACCAGTGGCTGCGGTTTCTGCCGTGGTAACAAAGCTAATAGCAGCAGGTTTTACTGCTTGGTTGCTATGGGATTTGTATCAAATTTGGGTAGAATTCTCGGAAACAGCAGAAGCGAGAGCACAAGAAGCTACCGACGATGAAAGAGCAAATGCATCGCCTGTATCTACAGCCGCAACACCTGACGCGACAGCAACATCCGGATCTGCAAATATATCAGGCGCTCCTGTGGCTTCTGCAGCTCAAACACAAAATCTTCCTTCAATTCCTGCAGACGTAGAAAAAATCCTTGCTACTATCAGAACACGCGAGTCTGGTGGCAATTATGGTATTCCACATCCTAATGGCATGCCAGGTCAAACTGCATCCGGCGCTTATGCATTTACAAATGGATCTTGGAGAGGATTAACTAAAAAGTATAATATAGGAACAGAATATAGTAGCGCCTATCTTGCTCCGCCGCCTATTCAAGATGCTGTTGCCGCAAAATACGTTCAAGAAATATTACAAAAAGCCGGCGGTGATGTTTCGAAAGTTCCACTTGCCTGGTATACAGGCAATATACAAGGAAAGATGTCTGCAAAGGCGCTTGCTATAAACAATGGTATGACTCCACAAGCATATCAAGCAAAATGGATGGCAGATTATACCGGTGGAAAATATTCGGCTTCTTCTTATGATTCGCAAGGAGCAAGTTCGCAAGAATCAAAAGGTGTTATGGGTTCTCTTGCTGATTTAGGCAAAGGCGCAATTGAAAGCGCCGGTAAAGTGTTTCAAGCCAGTCTTGGAGAGATGAGTCTTACAACCGGTTCGCAGTTATCTAATAAATTTAATAATAATATGCAAACTCCTGTAAAATCAGAATCTGCGGCAGCTGCCAAAATTTCTAAAATATCTACAGAATTACAAAACACGGTTGATTTAGGGAAATTAGATTCTACTAAAGCAGCAACCGAACCAGCATCTGCAAATATATCTCCTATTGGAAAACCCGGATCTTCAAACGATAGTAAGCGAGATCACTTTGATCCGAATTACCCAAGCGATAGCTTGCTTATGGAAAAATATATGCAACATCAAAAATTGGTAATTGCATAATGGCTGAACCGGTTACGATTGGCGGCCAAACCTTCATTAAAACTGGTGATGGATGGGTAGATCAAAAAACAAAAATAAAAGCGCCCGAAGGCTTACTTAAGCTTCTGAATAATCTTCAATCTGAGAATTCTCTTTCTGAAGGCAAGAAGAAGCGTGTTCGTATTGATCCTTCTCGACCTGTTATAAAACTCGGTAAAACAGAATATGTATGGGATCTCAACGGAAAAGTATGGATCGATAAGAAAACAAGAGAAGCTTCGAATCCGCGTTTTAGCTTATTGATTGAAGCAACATATCAGTCGACACTCGGCAGTGATCAGTTACAAGATCCCGGTACACCAACTCCAAGCACTGCGGCCGCAAAAGCAGCAATGAAAGATGTGCTTGCAAATAATATGTTTGCAACAAATCAAAAAACAAAAACTTCGAAGACAGGAAGCGGCACACTTCCTTCAATGAGTAATATTAAAATTAATTCTCCTATCGTTCAGATGATAGAGAAGCTAGCTACGATTGACGGTTATCTCAAGCAAAGATTAAATAACAATATATCTTCATATAATACGCGCAGTGTTTCTACAAAAGAACAATCGATAGAACAAGGTGCATCGCAAACAGATGCTACTCCTAATTTAGAACAAGAAAAAGTCGATGCTGAAGTAGAAAAAGCAAATAAAGAATCGAATGGTATATTATTAGGTGCAGCTGTTGCAGCTGGAGCTCTTTTTATATCTCAACTCGATCCGGTAAAAGAAACTTTTAATGCTATTGTAAACTTTGCAAAAGGTGTTTATGATTTTGCATCAGGAATAGCTGGAGTTTTTAATGATGGCCTACGCAATATTGTAGGAACTCCAGAGTCAAGAGCAGCAGAAAAATTATCAACTGAAACTGGTTCTTCTGCAACAGGCGTAACACAACCTTCCGCCGAAATGCAACAAACCAACGACCAATCAGAAGATTCCACAGCATTTTCAGGTCCAAAACAACCTGTTACTTCTGGCAATAAAGCTTCAAGTGGACCGAATTCACCCGAAGAAATTTTAACTGCTTTTCCGGGGCCTAAATCTTCTTCAAAATCCGGTACTTCCGGTGGCACAACAGGGTCAAAAGGTTCTGATGCTACTCGCGCTTCTTCTGCAACCGCTGTAACGCCTTCTTCTTCTGCAACCGCTGTAACGCCTTCTTCTTCTGCAGCTACAACTCCTTCTTCTGCAGCTACAACTCCTGCTTCTGCAACTCCTGCAGCTACTCCAGCTACTACGGCACCAGCTAATGGTACAAAATCTACGGCGCCGGCACAAGCAACTCAAACGGGTGGATCTTCTCCTAGCGCAACTTCTAATCAATCATTGAGTAAAGCTACTCGACTAGCTGCTAGTCAAGTTGGTATTGGTGAATCACAAATAGGCAACTATTTAAGACAAGGTGGCGTCGGATTAGATCCGCGAAATGAAAAATGGTGCTCGGCATTTGTAAACTCTACACTCGCTCAAGTTGGATTAAAAGGCGCAACTAACATAGCTAATAGCTTTCAAAAGTGGGGAGATAATGTTCCAGTGTCTTCTGTTCAAGAAGGCGACATTGTTATTCAAACTCGTGGTTTAGGTCCAGATGTTGCTGGTGGCCATATAGGTATCGCAACAGGCGTAAGACAAGGAAACAAAGTCGAGCTCATAGCCGGTAACACTAGCAATAAAGTTAAGAGATATTTTTTAGATAACAATGCTAAAAATGGATTGCAAATAAGAAGATATAACCCGCAAAAACCATATGGCAAAGGAGCAGTGGGAGGAGCGCCATTAGGAGGAACCGGAGATAGCGCTTTGGAACAAGCGGTTGGAGCCGGCGTTGATTTAACGGAGGGCGCGATCAAGGCAGTTGGAAATATTCTAAGTGCTGCTTTAGGACCTATGAGTATTACTACTGGATCACAACTTCAAAATAGTTTTAATAGTACAATGTCAAGTGATATAGGAAAAGCAGCAAGAGAAAAAACAAATGCGATTGTCGATTCAAAAATTATAGAATCTGCAGCTGCTACGATAAAGACGAGTTCAGCAGATACAAAGGCTTCTGCGAGTTCTTCTCAAATGCAAATCGCTGAGTCGACTGGAGATAACGCCAGCATTCAATATTACTTAACTCGTATGGGATTTGCGCCGCTCGATTATAAACAAGCGGCAAGAGCATAAAAAAAGGGCGACCGAAGCCGCCCTTTCCCACCTTATCAATCTTCTTCGGCAAGCCGTTTGAAGAAATCGAGATCATCGTCGTCTTCATCGACCGTAGAAGCTGCAGCAGGTGCAGCAGCCGCCTTGAAGGTAGGCGCAGGAGCTTTATACTCCTCTTCATCACGATCAACTCCGCGAATCTTGGCAGGTTCCGCAGAAAGTGCCAAGACAGTGTTCAGACGAGTCTTAAGATCCTCATAAGACTTGAATTGCTTTGCATCTACGAGCTCAGCGAGCGGATACTCTTGAGTGTAGACACGTTCAAGCTCACTGTCATCATCGAACAGTGGTGCGGGAGAGTCGAATTCTGACTTATCGTAATTAGGCCAACCTTCGACCTTACGAATTTTGAGCTTGAAATTAGCACCGTTCCAAAGATCGAAAGGATTTACTGGCTTCTCGTCCTCAAAACCTGGGTTCATGAGGTCGTTCAGCTTATCGAAGATCTTCTTTCCGTACTTGTACAGGAAGACCTTACCTTCGTTCGCAGGATTGCCTGGATCCTTCACAACATAGATGTTGCTGTGGTATGCCAAGCGGCGCTTCTGCTTGCGTGCGATCTCCTTATCAGAGTCAAGACCAGTGTTCCAAAGAACGCTGTTGTATTCTGACACGGGATCGTCTTTACCGAGAGTCGTAAGCGACTTCTCGATATACCAAAGACCTGTTGGTCCTTGGAATCCATGGTCCCAGATGCGAGTGAAAGGAATGTCTTCGTTGACTGGAGCAGGAAGGAAACGAATCACGGCGTATCCATTACCAGCTTTATCAACGGTAGGCTTCCAATACTTTCCCTCGTCGGGATCTGAATATGTGGTATTTTGTTTAGCAAGTTCTTTGGTGAGCTTCTCAAAAGAAGAGTTGGAAGAACGCTTAAGGTCTGCAAATGACATAGTAATCTCCTATATGTCGGTATGTTTCGAAGTATTTAGATTGCAGCGAACTGCAATTGTATTTATCATGAAGTAAAGGCAGCCTTGACAATTTTTCTACATTTAAATGCATCATAATGAAAGAAAGGCTTATACTTCAGCAGCTTCTTGTGGATGCTGGGCCATAGGACACCATCCTCAATCTTCTTGTTCCAATGACCGAAGAACCCGAAGATATCATTGAGGATAATCACCGTCTCGATAGAAATCTCTCGACGAAGATATTGTTTCAGTAAGAAGGGATGTTGCCCATTCTTTACAATAACACAATCATTGAAATTTGTACATAGTTTTTTTACGTCTTCTTCGAAGATATAAGAAAGAGACTGCTGTCTCTTCAACCATTCATTGTACACTTTCTCTGAGTCATCGCCGAACAGATCGCCTATCCATTTTAAATCGCCATCTACAAAGTTGGCAACAAGATATTTGAGTGGATCTTTATGTTTCGACAACTTATAGAACTGATACTTGTCCTTACGTACATCAAAGCTCGAAGGCTTTGCGCCTATCTTGCCGTTGTATTTGATGTAGTCATAGCTGTCTGTTGTGAAGTGGTTTTTAAGGGCGAGGAAAGTGGTGTAGCTCTCGAATGGAGTCATACTGGTAGCTTAGCCCTCTTTGGCATGAAGTTGAGTTCTTCTGCTTCGTCTTGAAGCTTTGCCTTGATACGAATGTTACTACGAATGATACTCGCAGCAGCCTCGATCTCGATGTTATTCTTTTCACAATAGTGGACGACGGCATCCATATAATCTAAATCATAATTAATAACCAGTCGTTCAATTTCTTTAATGAACTTTTCAGAAGTCAATGCTTTCGTTGAAATGACGTCGTCCACCATAATAATCATCCTCTATAAAAAATGTGTGCACCAATCTTAGTCGTACGAGCAAACACTCTACCCCATGACGGACTTACGTAGTCAGCGTGGTAAAACTTTGCTCCCTTTGTTACGTCACCGTAATTTCCGAGATACACATGTTCGGCGATTTCCCTTGCTTTTGCAAAGGCTACACCATCACGAATTCTTTTTCCACCCTCACACTTCCATGAAAATTGGCATACGCGCGCAGTTCTCTGATTGATAACTCCACATGGCGTGCTTGGGAAACGATCGTCTTTTGCGCGGTTCAAAACAACATTGTTTACCGCAATCCTACCTTTATAAGGTTCATGGCCTGCTTCGAAGTATGTATTCTCGGCCATGCATTGGATTTGTTTTTTGTCGTAGTTGCTCAGATAGACTGGCTTCTTTACGACTTTTTCTTTTTCGATTACCTGAATGACTGGGACCTTTACGATCTTGACTTCAGGTTCTTTGTTTGGTGTAGCCAAAGCCACGCCTGTTACTGCAATGATACCTATGACAAAGCCTTCGGCCCAGCGTAGATACGGGAAATCTTTTCTAGTTTCGAAAAGTTTCATGTTCTTCCTCTTAGTCTCAATGACTTTGGCAAACAGAGACTACTTTACAGGCATCCCAGCCATATAGTTTTCTGCCGCTATAAGAAGATACACAAGAGAATAACGAAGTATCTTCCATCCATTTCCCTCTTACTGGAAATGCAAAATCATTAGTGTTTTCGTCGGTGGCATCCGAATGATGCCGCTTTCTAGCCATCTAAGACTTGAAGTTTTGCAAGAGTCAATGGAGGATTCTAACCTCCGTCGTGATATTTTATTTATACTACCACCAGCAGTTTTTCTGGTGACTCGTAGCACCAGCGATTCAACTGGTAGCAAGTGGCCCGTTCTGTTCCAAGGTGGAGCCATACCCGTGTAGATCATGCCGCTAGGCGGATATCTGCAAAGCTATCGTTATCGTTAGCATTTATGTTTAGTGGCACTTTGCCAGGCAATCAGTCTCGAACCGCCCTATTACACGAAAATCGAATTCCAAGGTCACCCCCATCATCTACTATGCAAACACGCTTCGGCTTCCTGGCATGTTCGGGATACGATTATAACCGTATCCGGATTAATGCATAGTAGATGGTGGAGGTGCGGGGAGTCGAACCCCGGTCTTTCCGCCTTTATTGTTGATTGTCAACAACTGATATACTATATATACAATGTTTTTCTTTAATTGTACATGCTTAATTGCACCAAGACTGTTTTGCATCTCCGAAATATGCTCGAGCAAAGCTGTTCTTAATAAGCAGATCGCGAAGGCTCATGCCGTCAAGCAGAATGTCACCGAGTACACGGCCACCAAACTTGTCCCAATCATATAGAACAACCTGATGTTTCTTCGTACCAGCAATTACATCTTTGACAAAAACAGAAGCTTGCTCTCCACGCTTCTTTTCGCTCTCGCACTTGGCACGAAAGCTTTTTTCTGGAGTATCAACACCAAAGATACGAACGCCGAGTTCAGGCTTGAGCGGAGCTGGTAAGTATGGTGCCTCGATGACAATCGTATCTCCATCAATTGCTCGAACGATCTTTGCATCATAGGTTACACCAACGGGTGTTTTCTGAGCAATTGCTGGAGTTGCTAGCATGACTAATGCTAGAGCGATAAAATTCTTCATATATTTTCCTTAATTACAAGTGGTTTCCCAATAAACATACCGGCGACCGTAGCGCCACTCGGTAATCTGTTCACGAACGCAGTAGCGTCTATCATATCGATAATCTGGTGGATAATAACGAGTGTCATTATAATCTTGATTTCTATCTTCTTCTGGTGCTCGTTCTTTTGAAGCAAGCACACCTACAACGACACCGCCGATAATGGCACTACATAGCCAACCACATCCGCTTTTACGTTTTTGTTTGTGTTCGCGATGTTCTGTACGATCATAATTTCTTGCAAGAACTGGAGTAGAAATCAGCATACTGCTGACAATTGCGAATGTAATAAGCTTCTTCATATTAGAACCTTTCATCGATATCGGCAAACATCACTCGTTTTCTTGGATCTCCATCAGTGATACATCGAGTCAGTGTAAGCGCTTCTTTGTAATTCTTTGTATGGAACATGACAGGAAAGATGATCTCATCATCCTCCATTTCGAATGCCATTCCAACAAAGTAAGTACCGTTTTCTACCATAAACGTATTTATAATTGGGAGAACCGAAGCTCTCCCAACCATATTAGGCAGCATCTGCAAACTCCACCGCAGTTTCCAATGCCTTCGTCTTGAGGTTCTTATTCGAACCGTACCAGGCAGAAGTCATGCGATTATCTGCATTGCGACCAATCATGTGATCAGTCATGAAGGTAACCGCGTTGAAAGCCTGCCACCAGCTACCTTCGCCATATTCGGCGCCAGGCTGTTGATCCATGATTTCGAGAGCGATACCAGCATTCTTGCTGAGATCTTTCTTCGAACCGGTGACAGGGAATACACGCTGGAAATACTCGACGATGTTCTCGTCAGTGTAACGCTTCGAACCAAGATAAGCAGCCATTTCCTTGTACTTCGCAAGCTTTTCCTTGGCAACACCGAGTGTTTCCTTGACAACGTCACCGTCAAACTCGCGGCGATGGCTGACCTTGACAATCTTGCTCGACTGGCTGTTCAGCGAGAGCGTGAGAGTGTTGTTGCAAACGACGCGAACAGGAGTGAAGCGAACGTCGATCGACCAACCATACTTATGCGGATTGGTGAAGAGCAGGTAGGAATCGACCTGATCGCCCTTGAACAATTCGAAGGAATCCTTCACCTTTGCCAAGGCCCAAACAAGCTGGCCATCGCGAAGCGAACCAGCTGTGTGCATTTCCATCTCACCAGCTGCAACGAAATCATTGAAGAATTCGAAGGCCGATTCGTTCTGATTAGGAACCCAATCGTTGGTGATGACGTCGAGGATCTTATTGTCAACGTCACGAACCAGAGCGGAGTGGCCGATGTCGGTTTGTTTGCCACCGATATTGGCAAAAGCAGTAATTGGATTGACCTTCCAGTCAAGACCAGCGGCCTTCAGCATCTGATTCGGTGTAAGGTCGTTCGAGACCTTCGTACCGAGACCATGCCAAGGTGTTTCGCCGGCATAAGCCATCGAAGCCTTGCCGTCGAGAAATTCAATCATATGAGCCATAATATAGTTTCCTTTTTCAATTTGGTATAACCATTCTACCATAGAATGGCCTATTTGTACATGTTTAATTTACGCTGGCGTGATAATCCAGAGGCCAGCAAATACGATAGGGGCAAAGATAAGAAATGAGAGGCTAGCGAGCATCTCGTTGCGAAACTCTGCAGGAGTCATAGTAGCCTTCATATCGCGAATAACTTGAGTGATCGTGTTCATGTTTGCTTCCTTCTTTATTATAGGTCCACCTTACCAAAGTTTTGATAAAATGTACATGTTTATTTTTCGATAAAATCAGAAACCATCTGAAAAAAGTCATCGGGCTTTTCGTCCTCGAGGACCATAAGATAGTCACGAACATCTTCTGTGATGCCATGCTTGGCGAAATATGCGGCGATGGCTCGCTGAACGGTATCCATGCCGAAGTAGCCTATGACAGGACTACTCATACATCATCCTCCATTTGTTGAACCATGATTGCAATGATTTTTTCGAAGTCATCATCAGGATGCAACATATAATCTGCAGAGATATCACTGTACATCTCAGTGCAGGTGTTCATGGTTTCAACACCATGAGTTCCGCTGAGGGCTTCATAGATGAAATCGAAAGGATCATCTTGAGCGAGGATGTATTCATATAGCTTAGTCATTTTTGTTTCCTTCTTTATCATATATCCAGGATACCTTGTTTTCGAAATATTGTACATGTTTATTTCGAAAATTAGAGGTGATTTTCGGTTTTGAATTTATTGGCGGAATCGATGTCGACGAAAGTGATACAAATGGTTGGATTTCCGTTACGGGTAACGGTGGTGTATTGAATGTCGGTGATAGTGGTATAATACGAAGCGAGAGTTTCGAAGATGTTGTGGTTGTAGTCGAAGTCGAAGGTAATGGTGTTAGTCATGATTTTTTCCTCTTTGATTATAGGTCCACCTTACCAAAGTTTTGATAAAATGTACATGTTTATTGTCAAAAAAAATGCGACCGAAGCCGCATTTTCTTATCCGTACATTTGATGGTAAGATCGAACCAGATCGGTCGCTTTCTCAAGGTAGTTTTGAGGACGTTCCCTAAACACTTGTGCCTCGAGAGAATCATCGACACCAATGATGATAACGATATCCTTCACTAAGATGCCTGTCATTTCCCATAGCATGTATGCATAGAGACTGGTCTGTAGGAAGTATCCTTCGATCCAGTCCTTTCGCTTCAGCTTCGCAGAAGTCTTATAGTCAATGATCGACAGACGGCCGTCGTAGTCTGCTATGAGGTCGCATGAACCTGCTAGTTTCAGATGATCGGAGAAGAGCGTACATTCTGTGGCTCTGATCATGTCAACCTTGTCGTCAAGGATCATCTTGATCTGACGAAACATCATCATGTTATGAGGCATCGACGTATCGATGTCATGGCCTAACACATAGTTTTCACACATCGTATGGATGTTAGTTCCACGAGTGGCAGCCCGAGATGAAACTCGAGCTGCTTCGTCCTCGCCTACTCTTTTCTTCCAAGCTTCAAGGGCAGATTTATCAGTCATCTTACCGAGGACGGCGGTGACAGACGGATATCTCTTTCCTTCTGGTGTCTCATAGAGACGTGTTGGACCATCTATCCTTTGCAGCTCCGCAAAGTCTAGCAGATCGTATTCGAAACCTTTACGGTTGAAGTCCGAGTTTTTGACGAGCAATTATATATTCCTTCACTAATTTCGATCGAACGATATCCTGTTCGAGAAAGTCAACATGTACAAAATCATTCAACTTACCGAGGACCTTCATAAAGTCCTTGAGTCCGTTGCGTTCTTGGTCCTTCGTAAGATCTGACTGACGGAAGTCACCGCAGAACAATACTTTACAACCCTTACCAATACGAGTGATCACCGAGTCCAGTTCGTGGAACGTCATGTTATTGACTTCGTCCACAATGACAAAACAGTTGTTCATGGTAATACCACGAACGAACGACGTTGAGATAAACTCGATGGCGTTCTTCTGCTTGAGGATCTCGTATGCATCAGACCGATCAAACAATTCGGTGCAGATTGCATAGTAAGGTGCCTCATAGACCTTCATCTTTTCCTTCTGGTTTCCAGGAAGAAAACCCATATCTCGTGTTGGTACTACCGATCTTACAATATAAATCTTATTTTGTACACCGGTATTTTCCATCATCGATTCAATGGCCTTATACAGAGCAATAAACGTTTTACCTGTACCAGCCATGCCGTGCAACATCAAATGTTTTCCATCATCAAAAGCATCAAACGCAATGCGCTGGTTTTCTGTGAGTGGATTAATATTTTTTAAATTGAAATTTTGAGTTTTAAATGTCAACCCTTCTTGTGTGTCACCATTTTGTCTGGCGATTCTTTTTTCTCTCTTAGTTAAACGAGGTTGGCTATGTTGCACAAGTTGTCCTTATTTTTTATTACGAGCCTTATTTACTGCCTCTCTGGTTTTGGTGCTTTTAATACCTTTATCAGCGTGTTGTTCACCGAGTGGCGAGTATGGGTTGGCATTACCGATTCTATTGAGTAGGTCGTTAAAGCCCGAGTCATTTTTGTGAGTTACGCCTGCTATTCCTGATACAAAATTAGGAGCGCCTATAATTTCTTCGATGTCTGGATTGGCCTCGAGAAAATCAATTTTCTGTTGATAGTTAAAGAATTCCTCGAAAACTTCTCCGGTTTCTTTGAGTCTAAATTCGTATATAGGCATTAATAATCTTCATCTTCTATCAGATCTAAAAGGGTGCTTTTTGCTTTAGAACGAAGGGCAGATCGAAGCCGCTTCTCACTCAAATGCTGACGATGATCATGTGATGTATTTTTCGAGTCGTCATATTCTTCATTATATTTTCTAAAACGCTTAACCGTGTTGCTCATTTGGAATTAACCCTGGAAAAGCTTCGTTAATTGTTGCTGCGTTGAGTCCTTCGACTTTCTTATCCTTGACTGCAATCAAAAGATTTGCATCCTTCGGATGAAGAGATTCGAGAAGACCGATGAAAAGCATTTCGCGCTGAACTTGTTTAATGTCAGGACGATTGCCGCTGAGGTAAAGAGGAAGTGTACGTGCCTCTTGATAGAGTCTTCCTTCGCTGTCGAGCACTTCGCTCGGCTTATAAGGAGGAGCTCCTTCTGGTAGCCACCATCCTACGTTAGGATGGAATGCCAATTCAAGGATATACCGAAGTGTTTCATTATCATACTGTCGTAAGACAGAAACCTTTGATGGTACATCTTTTGCTTCCTTGACCAAATCAAGGATCTCTGCTATCGCTAATGTTCTTTGCATATTAAAACTCGTTAATGCTTTCTAATAGGAGTTTGAGACGACGTTCGATAAAGTAGTTGAAGAGTTTATCTCTTCCTTTACCAGCTTGCTGCTCGTACTGCACGAGCACTTCCTTCTTAATATCAGGAGGAATGAAGTTGAGATCAACGAGCTGCTGATTGCGAAGGTAACCGCGCAGCATCTTCTCGTCACAGAATTCCTTTGGATCTGATACGAGCCACTGATCTAATTTTTTCTGACTAATAGGTTTCTGTCTGGCACCGACAACGAACGTGTCATCTGCTGACAAGAAGTTAGGAACACCGTCGCCAGTATCACCGCGAATGATATGTTCTTTGATGAACTTATCGACGTCGTTCGTCTTACGCCACTTCTTCTGTACAGGATCAAACTGCTGTACGTTCATGTAAGCTTGAAGCTGCACAAAGTCCTTGTCACCAGAAAGAATCAAGATCTTCTCGTTGGTATTGCCATAGGTTTGTGCAAGAGTGCCGATGATATCATCAGCTTCGGCGCCATCGACACGAATGACTCGATAAGGAAAGTAATCCTTGAGTTCATCGCGGACTTTATTGAGAGTCTCGAATACGGCAGTCCAGTTGATCTCGGACTTCTCACGATTCTTACGACGATTGGCTTTGTAATAGGGAAATACTTGACGGCGCCAGTTATTACCAGCATCGCATGCGATAATCATCTCGCCGAACTCGTTCTTAAACTTGACATTATAAGCTCGAACAGAGTTTAGCACCATGTGTCGCAAAAGATCTTCTTCGATATCTGCATTCGTGTGGTTTCCAAGTTGTATCATTAGATTGGAAATCATAACCTGCGAAAGGTCCATAATAATCATTTCAATTTCTCACTCTTCATCTGGTAAAGTATACGTATATTCAATTGTACTGTCTTCATTATATCTAAATTCAAATATGTTGTCAGACATATTATGAAATGGATGCTCGAGATTATACTGTCTGTGCAACAATGCCTTGATGCCTTCCATGACTAAGGCTACATCTTTGATGTATTTATCGTCATTGATATCTACGCCATAAGCTCCGAACATATTAATTATGTCAGGAATCATGTCATTCATGACTCCAGCCACGTGTTCTTTACGAGTCTGAGTAACCTTATCATGAATTTCGTCTAAGTTCTGAGGCGGCGCCTCGTCGCGCTTGACACCTGGAAATAAGATTACGTTGTCCGTCATTTAATAACCCTTAGTAGAATGGTGTCTTGATTGATTCGGCCATTCGGCTTCGACTCTACGGTCTTGATCTCGTCCATGAACTTGCGAAGACTGACTTTACCAGCACCAAGCAATGCTTGAATAGAAACATCTGGCTTTCGCAAGCTCTTGCTTGTAGAAGTTTCGACATCATAACCGATCAAGGTAGTGCCCTTCACTTGGATTCCAGCTGGACCACTCGAATCATATCGAGCCAACTTCTTGTATTTGGTGTTGTAAGCCCATAGCTGTGTACATCCTACGATCTCTGCTGGATGGACAGAGACAATCTTGAGTGAAGGCTCTTCCTTCTGGTATTTAAGGTTCTTGACCAGATCGACTGCAGACTTTGCTTTCTTCTCACGTGGCTTACGAACCTTGACAGCCTTCTTGTTATTTACATAACGATCGATGTCACCGAAGAAACTCTGCCAAAAGTTAATCCAAAACTTCAGACGCTTGCCGAAAGCTTCTTGAACTTGCTCGTCATTCGACATAATCTCTGTATATTGAGGACGATAGTAGTCAGCTACGATGCCGAGAATCTGTGCGTTCAGTTCGTTCGCTTGACAGAAAGTGTACATCGAGAACTCTTTGCCATCGATGACATTATCGAGTTCTTCTTCGAGACTCGTAATGATGTAGTTGGCCTTCTCACGAATGCGAGCTTGAATATCGACGACAGGCTTTGGCGCATCTTCGACTTCTTCGACAATCTGAGTGGCTGCCGCAAGCAGATTCTTTACACTATCATTGAAATAGTCGAGATTCTTTTGCGGCAGCTCATTGCCATTCAGGAGAATACGTGCAACGTTACCAAGAGTTTTGGAAATCTTCCACTTTGGAAGCTTGCGTAGGAGTGCGAGTTGGTCCTTGGTATAATTCTTCTTGGCATATGTGAAGAACCAGTCGCGTGACTGATCATCAGATGCCATGTAGTTATACCAATTCAGAGCATTGCTATAGCCATCGATTACGATGGGTTCTGAGCCATAGGCTTTGTCATCGATCGACCGAATAGCCGCACGAGAGATCTGTTTGGGTTTAGCTTTAACCTTAATGACCATGTTTACCTCTGTAGTTCCTTGTTTGTATTATTCAATCTACTACAGTTTTGATAATTTGTACATGTTTATTTTCATAGGTCGATTTTATAATTAAAACTTGGACCACCCTTTGGCGTGTACTGCTCTGCGTTTGGCTCCCAACCAGGAGTTCCAACGACCGGTTCCCACTTTTTGTCGATATGTTCCTTCTTGACATATGACCACTTACGAGAAGTTTCCATTGCCGTTTCCATACCATACTCGAGCAATTGATTGTGCACAGCATCGTGTTCGTACATCTCTACGTCATCGAAGACGAAGACTGCGCCAGGATCTGATCGTTCAAGGAAAAACGCAATCTCGGTATCAAGCGCTTCGAGCGTATGAGGACCATCGAAGTGAACTACGCTGTACTTATTGACAAGACTCTTATGCTCTGCATAGACAGGAACACCGTCTGCATAACGATTGAAGAACTCTGTGTCTTCGAGGTTGAACATGTAGAAATTCACATTCTTCTGACGACAATACAGATACATGTTGATCATGCACACGTCGCGCATCTCATTCGTATAGTCACAGCGACCTTCTTTGAAGATCTCGTCACGATAATATTCGATGTTGCCATACGGATCAATACCAAAGACTGGCTTCTCAGGAGTCTGACCGCTTTCTACGAGACCGTCGATGATACGTTGTAGACCACCACCGAGACGGACACCGATCTCGACTGCCGCACCTTCTACACCTTTTGATCGAATGGCTGCGTCAGTGAGTACTTCATAGTTTCCACTGTCTGTGCCGAATTGTGCTTGGATCTGATGGATCGATACTGGTTGTTGTGACATTATGTAGTTACCTTACCTCTGGTTCTGATATATTTAGCAATCATATGCATGATCGCCTGATGGACGTCTTCTGCTGCTTCGTATTCTTGAATATCAACGTGCAAAGAAATATCTGCGAGTTGAGCACACTTATTATCTGGTGAAAATCCTGTCAGAGCAATAGTCTTTATTTTCAATGACTTAGCAGTCTCAATTGCCTTGACAACATTTGGAGAATTACCACTCGAAGAAATGGCTACGAGTACATCGCCTTCTTGCCCGAGTGCATCGAGCTGGAACGAGTAAACATCATCATAAGAGATGTCATTCGCCACGGCTGTCATGAGTGGAATATTTGCTGCCAAAGAAATAACTCTTGGTCGCAGTCCGCCTTTCTTACATCCTTTGGTATAGTCGCATGCCCAATGCTGAGCGATGGAAGCAGAAGCACCGTTTCCAATTGTATAGATGTTGTTACGATGATTCGAAATGCTTGTCAACCAAATGAGTTCGGCTGCCTTTTTAAATTCTTCATGATCGATACTTGCAAAGCCGATATTAATCAAGCCCATATGATCGAATATAATGTCAGTCTCGATAGACAACTCTTGCTCCTTCATGTGCGATGCCTACATCGAGGCACGTTCTGTCTGAAAATTCTTGGCGGATCAAGTTTTTCTGATCTGTGATTGCTAGCATGTATCCGCCGCCTCCTGCTCCGAGCAGTTTAGATCCGAATGCTTCTGCTGATTGGCATCGATCGTACATACTATCTATCTCTTCTGAAGAGATGCCTTCAGTCATCTGTTTCTTTAATATCCATGCAGCATTCAACAATCCACCATAGTCAAATGGATTTACAGCTTGAGTGCTTTGCATATCTGCCATATGAGCAAGCTCACGAATTACAAATGTCTTGGCTTCGAAGTTAATCTTATCAAGAATCTTTGCTGCATGATGCTCTACGTTTGTAGGAATCAAGATTATGTAATTCTCGATTCCCATTGTATCTAAACGCTTTACAGTGATATTACCGCTGTTCGAATATTGAATATAGTTCATACCGCCGAAGGCAGATGCAAACTGATCTTGCATGCCAATCTTCCAACCGCATAGATCGATCTCGATGTGGCAAGCAGTCTTTGCGATGAGATAAGGGTTTACGTATTCGTAACCAAGATATGCTGATAGCGCTTTAATCAAGGCACAAGTAAAAGCAGACGATCCACCGAGACCGTTGCCGATCGTAGGGATGTCTGCGAATGATGTGATCTCGATGTTGGATTTGATACCGAAGAATTTCAAAGCGTTCTTGACAATATCGTTCTGAAGATCCTCAACGTTCTCTACACACTCTTGTTTCGAATAAGAAACTTTGATGTGGTCGTGAGGAGTATGCATGACTGCTACATAGACATACTTGTCGATGGCAGTTGAGATGGTTGCTCCACCCCATTGCGCAAAGTGGGCGGGGATATCACTACCCCCGCCGAAAAAACTAACTCTGAGTGGTGCTTTGGCCAATATCACGGTGTTGTTCCTTTAACGAAGCGATGAGTCCCTTCCACTTGGGAATTACAGAATCCCAACCGAAGCGAGTGTCTGCGTAGGCTTTGACGAATGACATCATGTTAGTAATGTCATTATTCTGTACGTTCTCAATAGCATACATCAGAGTGTGTGCAAAGATGTTAGCATGCAGATTTGGATTCTCATGATCACCGTCATACTGTACGGTCAACCCACCCGACGTGTCAGCCAAAGCAGAGAAGTTAGGATGAACCGCCAAACAACCAGCCGACATAGCTTCAATAAGTGACCTGCACGAAGTTTCCGGCCAGATGCAAGGATATGCAAAGATGTGGGCTTTTTGATATGCGGCACGGACTGTCTCCTGATCTGCCCAACCATGATAGTTGATTTGTGGGTGCTCTTTCATCCGATCGAAGATAGGTTTGTACGCTTCGTCGCGACTCTCCCAACCTGGACCATAAATGCCGAACGAAGAGTATACGTCTAGCTCGATGTTAGGATATTTCTCGGCGAGAGCGCAAAAGACAGGAACCAGAATCTCCAATCCACGATGAGGCGTGGACGTATAAATGAGACGAATCTTGTCCTTTGGTTTGTCAACGAGTGGAATAGGCTCGATGCCTGTTTCGATAACTGTTGAATGATTGCTATATGGAACTCCAAGATAATCACGATACTGTTGATACTGCCAGTTAGAACTGAAGACCAACTTTTGAAAGCGAGCTCGAGAAGCTGGATCTTGAAGGTGTGAAGCTTCCGGATCACCGGCGAGATCATGTAAATGATAGATCTTAATTCGGTCAGGATCGAGGTCGCGGACGCGAGCAGTGATAATTTGGACACCATCGAGTTCATCACTTGAAAGTCGGTGGAAAAGATTTCGAGTGGTAAGTTCTGTTCCACCATTCGAGTCCTTATTCAGTTCGTTCAGTTCAATCTTATCTTGATTATTCATTATTTTTGTATCCATTTACTAAAAAGTCATCGTACTTCGCCTCGATGTCAACACTTTTAAAAAACTCAACATCACTCATTGCCTTGTCATCAATCCATACGTCGTATGACGGTTTTCCAAGACGAACTTCATGGAACTTGCAGCCCCAATCATTGAGTTGTTTATTGGTAAGTTCGGTCCAATCGATTCCTGATCCTGAACCTCGGGCTGTCCAATAAATGATGGTATGCCCTTCGTCGTACAAACTATTTATACGATCAATACGGTACTGATATGGGCACGCAAGCTCATAACGATGTCGACCATCTGTGCATGGAGTTACACAGATGGTCTGATCAATATCTACCATGTAGATCATTCGTGGACCATGTATCCAAGGATCGAATCATAGCGAAACGATCTCCAGCCTTTGTTTTCAATATCCCATACGGCGAGTACATCTGGATTTGGAGTTTTCTTTTGCACGGCTTCTTCAAGATCAGTTTGTACTGGAAGAAGATCTGGTTTCAGAGTGCAAATTAACTTGCGTTCTGTTCCATCTTTCTTTACAAACAAAACATTAACTACATTTTCAAATAATGTTTTCTTGAGATATTCATTCTGCCAAGAAGCTTCGTTCTGGTCTGTCGTACCATTCAACGAGTTTGTCATAACCACCTACCTTTTCTGTGTCAATTATAATGAAAGGAACTGTTCTTACGTCTGGAAAGTTTTCCATAAACTCTTCGCGCGTAATATCTTTTCCTATCTTCTTCTCTATATACTGTTCTCCTTTATTTGTAAACAAGTTTTTCGCTTGTACACAAAAAGGGCAGTTGTCTTTCGTATAGATTAGAATATTCTTATTCATCGCTCGTCGCTTTGCTGTAAATACCTGTTGATCGATTTTTTGGATTACCCCAAACACCGTTCGCACGCACTTTAATAAAGCGCATGTTAGACTGCGGACCAGGAACAGTAATCCATGGATTCTGGCCTTTGCGCCAAGCTTTCAGCTTATTGTAGGCCTTTTCGCCTTCGCTACGATCTTGACGGACTTCTTTCACACCAGCTACGATCGAACGACGTTGGCCTTTCGATACGACTGTCTTACGTGTTCTCTTCTTACCCATTATAACACCTCATTTTTCTCAATTAATGTCAACCCGTTTTCTCGGTCTATATACTTATACTCAACTTTTGTAGGATCCCATTCAGTGATGGCATCAAACACATCTTGAATATTCAAAGTGCTGCACGTGTAAACATCTAGCTGAGCCATCGCCGGCTCGCATTCGTCCCATACATGTAGAGCAATATGACTGGTCTCGATGATAGTCACGGCAGTCAATCCGCGATTACCGACCATATCAGAATACACTGTGTATGGTCCCATTAAAATTTTCATATCAATCTGATTGACCAGCTTCTTCATCCACTCATCGATCGCCGATGTGCACTGCGGAGGATTGTTCAGCTCAGCTCTTACAATCAAATGCTTGTGTTCTAGTACCTTACCCACCTCATAAATTCTCCTGTTCGGGGTTGAAAAGTAAAGCCTTCACGTGGCTTGTTTGAATTTTACAAGATACCCAACTATTGTAATATTTAGGATCTAAAATGGCATCTGTATCGAATATATATTTTGTTTCAAAGTAATTACATTCTCCGCGACCCTTGCAGAGTCTTAAGATCGTTCTACGAAAGTTATCTTTTCCGTAGAGATCAATGTCTTCTTTGAGGGAAGTAGAAGATCCGTAGTAGTCTCGCCAATCGGACTCTACGCGAAGCTTCTTTCGTTTGCCTTTGACAGTTTTGTATCCGGCTTTTGTCAGATACTTACGACCTATATATTTCCTGCCGTTTACCAAATTTTCGATGAGATATATGAAGCCATAATAATCTTCGACTTCAGTAAATTCTTTGTCTTCGTATAACCAACTCATAGATCACGTTCCATCAGGAGAAAGATCTATTTATTCTTCATATTCTTCGTCGAATGGATCTTCAAGCTCAAGCTCTGCAGAACAATATGGACAATATTCTGGAAGAGCGGTGTTTTCTGTGATTATTTTAAATTCCTCATCACATGAGGGGCAGGTTATCCAATCCATTATAGCGTAAATCCTTTGAATGTGTTTTCATCAACATCTTTTTTAACTCCACCAATCACATAGCTAGTAATTTCTGTTTCTTGTGGGGCAACTTGTACATCAGAACCTGAAATCCACTTCTGTGTCCATGGCAAAGGATTCGCACCAGGTTTGCCATTCAGGCCGATTGCACCCATACGTTTTGCGGCGATATGATCTACGTAGTTGCAAAGAAGCTCTTCATTCAGGCCAATCATCGAACCGTTCTGGAAAAGGTAATGTGCCCAACTTTTTTCTTGCTCGACCACTCGATAAAACATGCTGATGCACTCATCTCGTGTTTCTTCTTGTATGCGAGCAAAGTCTGGATCCTCTTTCGGTAGAATTTTGAGGAGCTGTTGTGTCGAGGCAAGATGAACGTTCTCGTCCCGCGCGATGAGCTTGATGATCTTGGCGTTACCCTCCATTTTCTTAACTTCCGCAAAAGCCCAACTGCATGCAAACGAGACATAGAATCTTACTCCTTCGAGGGCATTTACTGCATTCAAACAAAGCCACAGCGCCTTCTTGTGCTGATATGGGTCAACAGCTTGCCTATCACCAACCCAGTAAGGATCGATGGAATTTAGATTGTTCATTTCAATCAAATCATCGTAGTACTTACTGATATCAGCTGCGCAGTCGGCTATTTCTTGGATGTCGAGCATCTCGTCAAATACCCTTGACGGATCTGAATAAACGTTTCGAATGATATGAGTGTAGGATCGACTATGAATCGTTTCGGAAAATGTCCATGTTTGGATCCAGGTTTCGAGTTCGGGGAGCGAACAAATCGGTAGAAACGCCAGGCCAGGCGCACGTCCTTGTACAGAGTCAAGAAGAATCTGACGCTTGAGATTGCTTGTAAAGATGTGCTTTTCATGGTCGCTTAACCCTTTAAAGTCTTTGCCGTCTCTTGACAGATCTACTTCTTCTGGCCGCCAAAAAAATCCGAGTTGCTTATCTGTCAGCTTCTCGAAGATATTGTAACGTTGCTTATCGTAACGGGCAATATTAACTTGCTTTCCGAAGAAACAAGTCTGTTCTGTAGCATCAAACATTTCGTTTGAAAAAACTGTCATTCAACTCTCCAGGTGCTGGTATTTAATTTAATATCTTTCGGCCAATCGCCTTCGGTATATGATTTATCATGGAATCGAAGTTCGTTTGTAGGCATGATAGTCAGTCTGCCATTGTCTAATTGAATAAACATAAATTCCTTCGACTGAGAAGGATCTTGTGAATATCCATCGTGCATTGGAATCACTGTAAAAAGATAACGGCCAAAAAGGCCGCTCTTTCGAATCTCTGCTTGTTGGCTGTGTAGATAGTTATATATCAATACCGAAAACTGATCTCCGTAGCAATCCCACACTTGTGTGTCTTCGAGATGCCAAAGTGTTTCTGGATCTGGAGAGAATGCCAATGCATGCGGCGGAACTCCACGCCAAACTGCTCCACACTCGAGCATCACATGACAACCCCAAGAATGACCAGCTTTGGCATGCAATGCAAACCAGATGCATGGCTCGAAAGTATATGGCTTAGCATTCTTACGAATAAACGAAGAATCTACCCAGCAATAGATATGATGAGGTATATTCCCCGATCCTGTGTATAGCATTACCAGTCCTTCGCTTCGAGCCATTCGATTTGGTTCTGTGGAACAACCCGTGTCTGAATTTCGCCGGTTGTGGTATCTTCAATCGTAAGAGTTACGCCGGTACTATTTTCACGTGTCGTATACTCATGCACAAACCAAATTTTGCCTGCGTCTGCCCACATGTCACTATCAATTTTAATATATTGCATTATCTTCCTTGCCCACGATATGCCTTAAAGTTTCTCTTCTTGTGCTTATTCATTGACGATAATTTAGGACGTCTTGTATCTTGAGATGTTCCTGTTACGATTGGAACATGTAGTTGCTTTGATGTAATGGACTTTGCCATGTAATACTCCTGTTAAATTTTACAAGAGTCACAATCCTCATCATCTAGTTGCCCTTGTGCGAGTGGTTTGTTTTCTTCAATCTCACCAGCACCGTCAAAGGTGTTGAAGTAGTAGAGCGTCTTACCGCCATACTTGTAGTGCATCAAAATATGTTTGATCATCTCAGACATCGGGATCTTCTCATCCTCATAGTGACGAGGATTATAAGAAGTATTGACCGAGATTGCCTGATCGATAAACTTCTGTAGGACTGCCATAATCTTCAGATAACCTTCTGGAGACTTTTGATCCCATAGTAATTCGTATTTATTCTTCAGTCGCCTTAGCTCTGGAACGACTTGCTTCAGTACGCCATCCTTCGATTGCTTGATCGAGATGAGTGCACGAGGTGGTTCGATACCATTGGTCGAGTTACTGATCTGAGCAGAAGTCTCGGCTGGCATCAGAGCCATGAGAGTCGAGTTACGAATGCCAGATGACAATGCTCGGCTCGACAATACACTCCATGGCATCTTATAGTTAGGAGCGACCAATTCGTCTACATCTTTCTTATAGGTATCGATTGGCATATATCCATGTGCATACTTCGTCTGATTATCAAGAGGGCAAGCACCTACTTCTTCAGCCAAGTCGACCGAGGCTTTAATAAGGTAATAACTCCATGCTTCAGCATACTCATGAACAAGCTCAAGGTTAGGATCAGAGTAATTAGTGTCATTACGAGCCAACCAATAAGCAAAGTTAATGATACCAATACCAAGAGGCCTACGATTCCGAGTACCAATAGCAGCGGCTCGAACAGGATAGTCCTGATAATCAAGTAGGGCATCCAAAGCGCGTACTGCAATGGTGCATGGCTTTTCGAAATCAGCTGGCTTTCTAATCTTTCCCCAATTGATCGCTGCAAGCGTGCATAGGCTAATCTCGCCTGTTTCATCATGAATATCCTTTAGTGGTGTTGTTGGCAATGTAATCTCACAGCACAGATTCGACATCTTAATCGGTGCTGCTTCAGTAAACGAACCATGCTCATTGGCATGGTCGACGTTCATCAGATAGATTCGTCCCGTGTCTTTTCGTTCGGTAACGAAGGCTGAGAAGAGATCAATCGCAGGGATGGTTTTCTTTCTAACCTTACTACGTTCGTATTTTTCGTAGAGTTCTCTAAAGTCTTCAGCGCTTTTGTAAAAGGCTTCATAGAGATCCGGGACATCACTAGGTGAGAAGAGGGTGATATTACCTCCAGAAAGAAGTCTTTCATACATTACCTTATTAAATTGTACGCCATAATCAAGATGACGGATACGGTTATCTTCGGTGCCTTTGTTGTTCTTTAGGACAAGAAGATCCTCCACTTCGTAATGCCAAAGGGGGTAATAGAGAGTCGCTGCTCCACCTCGGACACCACCTTGGCTACAAGATTTAACAGCTGACTGGAAATGCTTATAAAAAGGAATAGTACCAGTGTGAGAAGCATCGCCATTGCGTATAGGAGATCCAACAGCCCTAATACGACCGCCGCCAATACCAATACCAGCTTTCTGAGAAACATACTTAACAATTGCGGAGGCTGTTGCATTTATGGAATCCAGCGAGTCGTCAGTTTCGATAAGTACGCACGAACTAAACTGGCGTTGAGGTGACCGCACTCCTGCCATAATAGGAGTAGGAAGACTAATGTCAAATGTACTGATAGCATCGTAAAGGTCCTTTACCCATTTCATTCTATTTGTGGTGTAATTTTGAAAGAGTGTCATGGCAATCAACATGAATGCCATCTGTGGCGTTTCGTAGAACTTATTCGTCACACGATTACGAATGAGATACTTTCCACGGAATTGTTCCATGGCAGCATAAGTCAGTAGGTTATCACGGTCGTGGTCGATGTATTTTTCAAGTTCATCGAACTCTTCTACAGAATATACATCGCCCATTTCCTTATCATAATAACCTTCATCGCGTACACGAATATAGTGCTTTAAGAGTGGTTCAGGATTGTACGTGCCGTAGACTTGCTTACGAAGATTATAGTTGATTAGACGACCAGCAACATACTGATAATTAGGCTGTTCTTCTGTAATGAGTTCAGCTGCAGCTTTAATCAAAGTCTCTTGAATATCAGAAGACTTGATCTTGTCATAGAATTGAATATGAGTTTTGATTTCAAGATCTGAAACAGAAACGCCGCTTAAACCTTCACACGCATGCAGCGCTACTTTATGGAACTTATTAATATCGAGTGGTTCTCGCGTTCCATCACGTTTCGTTACTTGAATCATCTGTTCTCTTTCTTAATCCAATTTTGCCGTCGTCATAAACGGTCCATACTAGTTCAGTATCTATATCCCAACCCATGGATTCCATGAGTTCGTCTGATAATTCTATGTACAATTCGCCGTCTTCGTTTTCTTTGACTACGCTGCTATGACTCATGGTAACATCTCTATTCGATAAGGCGCTTCGTCTTTCCACCATGGATCTTCTGTAAGATCTTGTACAACCTCGAGAGCTTCTTCTTCAGACTCAACGTCTGCAACGACGATATCATTTTTATTGTATACTAGCCAATTAATCATGGTAGTTTCCTTTCAAACTCTGCTTGCGCAGCCATATCGTCAAGAGCCTTCTTCACATCAGGGAAATGGTGCGCAATAATATCCCAGCACTGTTCGGCAATGATACGATGTTCTTTCTGAGTTGCCTTATCCATACGCAACTGACAGTAGTGAACCCATGAACGAAGCGTGCCAGTCACGATCATGACCGATTCTGTATTGCCTTCAGGAAGAACGGCACGAGCTTGTTCTTTGGCGATACCATTTTCAATTGCCCAGTTATAGGCATACAACGACTCGCTGATTACTCTGGCTTGTCGTATATTCCAATTTTCTTGTAGTAATTTGTTATCGCCAGCTTCGATTGAGTTCTGCCTGTTCTTGGCATCTTGAAGTCTGGCTTCTCGATTAACAAAGCCAAGATCTTTCGTTGGATCGGCGTAACGCTGAGAGTATTCTTGGAACATGAAAGAACGATGTCTAAGAATTTGTCGAGCGATATCTCTTGTTGTTCTGATTTCCATTGAGACATGGACCATCTCCAAGGGTGACCAATGCTGGTTCTTGATAAGATACTGAACAAGCTTAGGCGCTGTAGCAGTGTTGTTTTGATTTGATGGATTCGATACTCGAGCAGCCCATGCAATCAATTCGTTTGCGGTTACACATTCTGTATATGCACTCGGCTTTGTAATGCCGACTAGATTTACTTCACTCATTAAATATGTTCCAATGCTTCCAGCTTGTCTTTGTACTCGGCGATATGTCCAAGTTCAAGTTCAATTGCACCCATAAAATCGGTATGTTCATGAATAGCCATTGGGTTATTCATCATAACACGAACGTTCATTGCATGCTTCTCAATGTGTGCTTGAAAATGCTTGCGAAGCACCATTTTAATTTCATCTTTCATTTTAACTGTTCCTCAAATCATTATATTGCCAAAGCATTTCTTTGATGTATTCAATTTCTGGTTCATAGTCGTCTGACCAACCATATGGCAGCTTTTCCTTGAGTAGGTCAAGAAACTTCATAGCATCTTCGTATGTAACCTGTTTCACTGTTCAACCTCAAAAGTTTTTACATTCATAAACCGTGGAACATTAGCGTAGCCACTAGCCTTCAAATCATTTACACGAGCCAGAGCATCGTAGTATTCGACGTACTGACCATCATTGTACCACCAGAAGTGGTCCCATGGCGCCCAAAGACGAACATAACGTTGATACTCGACAAGCCACTGCTTGCCTACTCGAAATATTCGAAGCTTCTTGATCGAGATTTGCTCGTACTCGATCCCAAACTCGTTGTCTACTAAATCAGTCATATCCGTTTCCTATTAGGTTGAAGATGTTAGGATCAAAGTACAATGCACCTTGAGCGCCATCGCCACATTCTCTCGAAACTACCTTCACGTAATCATCAAAGAAATCGACGCCTCGAAGTTGAATAATCAGCATCACGGCAGTTTGCACCATGTTGGCATTATAAACTACCCACGTAAGCTTTTGCTCTGGAAGAGACAGAATAGACTCAACGGTCTTTTCTCCAAATTGCGAAATGCAATTTTGCTGTTGGTCCGGAGTAATTACATTCATCTAAAACACCCTTAATATATTCTGGCGTGTAGCCGGCTAAAATCATATCGTTGACATCTTTATGCTCGATGTCTGAAGGCCATATGACTACACGATATCCAGCATCAATCGCCTTCTGCATTCTTTTGATTGTATCTGAATGCCTTGGCTCATTATCAAATACTACCACAATTTTCTCTTTAAGTAAACCGGTTTGTTCGACTTGTGCAGCAAGATCTCCACCTGCGGCTGCCATTGCATTTGGCAAAAACATCGAATCGATCGGTCCCTCTAGTAAATATATATCTTTATCCTCATCGATAGTATCCATGCCAAATACTTTTGGTTTCGAATCATCCAGCATGATGGTGATATATCGGACACCGTCTTTCTTGAACGACCTGCCTTGAAAACCAAAGAGATTCTTTTCCTTATCAAGGAATGGTATGATCAGACGTGGTTCGTCTTTCTCACCGATCTTGATCTTGTCAGGTATCATAGTATTGACCCACGCGCCAAATTTTGGAGCATAGAATAGCTTGTAGTGAAGATGCGGAGGGATCTGCCGACTATCCACATACTTCTTGACAGGATGACCCGGATCGAGCTGACTTACCTTCTTTATCTTCGACAGAGCGGTGGTCTTGACAAAGACTGGAGGTTTCATCTTCTCTGCAAAAGTCTCGACATCTTTCTGATTACCAGATTCTTTCATCTGTTCCTTGATGTATTCAAGGTAGAGTGTTGGATCGATCTCTTTCATGAAATATCTGAACTGCATACTCGCAGAACAGTTATGACAATAAAAACGAACCTTGCCGCCCTTCTCGATCAAGTGCCCACGAGTCTTTCGACGGTCCTTTTGAGAGTCGCCGCAGATAGGGCAACGGAACCGATAGACGGTGTTGTTCACTCGCTGAAATCTCTCGAGACGGCCTGAGAGAAGGCTGATGTATTTGTGTTCAATCCAAAGCATTATAACTCCAATCTGTTAACTTCATTATACACAGATTGTGATTATTGTACATGTTTATTTTAGAACAAAGAGCCTTGAAGATTAAAATTAATCGCTAATCTTCTTTCGACATCTAATGGAAGATTAGTACTATGCCGATTATTAATATGATCTCCGCCTTCAAAGAATAGTAATCGATTCTCGATATGATCGACTTCTGCGCCATCTTCAAATAATGTGGGAGCTGTATTACATGTATTGATATAAAACAAGGCCACATAATGTTTATACGGGCAATCGTTGTGCCAGCCATGTGCACGCTTACGCCCTTGATTCATCATGCTATTCACATTTACGCTGATAACATGTTCTGTGAGGAAGTTAAGTTTTTCTTCGAAGAAATAGAACATCGGCCTGATAGTTTGCCAGTATCCTGCTGCATCTTCGATGTGTTCATTTTCTGTGTATATTCTCTTCATGAAGTACCAGTCTTTTTCAGTCTGGCCGTTGTATCCTTCAGGAAGTATCGATGAGAAGTTCCAACGAAAGGCTGGATGTTCGATCATCTGTTTTATTTCATTAAAATAACCTCTTGGCAAGAAGTCATCAATCACGCGTCTCATAATTTATCCAATTCCGAATATTGTACTCCACGGCACCAATGTAATAATACCACCTACGATAGCAGCACCGCCGATGACTGTCCACATCCATTTTTCCATGGCAGTGATTCGATCGCTCAACGTATTATGCTGTACTGTCGACTCAGCACGCATCTCTTTAATTTCTTTCATGAGTTCGTCGTACTGATCGTCGATGCTTTCTTTGAGCTCGCGCTCGCCTGAAGAAATTCTTTCATGTAATAGCTGGACTTTGTCGTCTGTTTCCACTCTGCGTGCTTCCACTAAATCTGATAGTTGTTTACTTATGATTTCTTGGGAAGTTAACTTGGTTTCGTGCACAGCAAGAAGATTCGACACACTGCTTGAAATGTCAGTCAGCTTATCAATGGTTGTATCCAAACGGCCAACAAGCGTATTGACGACTGCCATATCTCTACTTAGATACGACACATCTTCAGCTAACTTGTTGACCGATGGTGTTGCCATTATTCTGTTGGTTCCGTACTAGCTTTGAGTGCAAGAGCTGCACCGCCGGCGGCGAGTACCGCACCTAATCCTACACCCCATGTCGATGCATCAAATTCTGCACCACGATAGATGTCGTAGATCGACAGACCAAAGAAAAGCATTACGCCTTTGGCCCATAGAATTCTACCAAGATCAAGTGTCTTATTATCTTTTCCAGTGAATGTTTGGAAAATCAGATCTTTTATTTTTTTAAACATTTCTTCGACTCCGTTAGGTTAACGAAATCATAATTTAGAAAGGACCGAAATCCTCGTCGCTATCTTTGTATTTATCGATAGCTGCCATCAT
>Ga0208723_1000124_pt1 | contig 29183 bp, 8 predicted proteins | sample LakMenEpi31Aug12_FD_150750 | JGI IMG/M metagenome (GOLD analysis project Ga0208723, IMG submission 150750) | Freshwater microbial communities from Lake Mendota, WI - 31AUG2012 deep hole epilimnion (SPAdes) | ecosystem: Environmental > Aquatic > Freshwater > Lake > Epilimnion/Euphotic zone ...
GACCTTCGACATCGACGCCATCAAGATCCCTGGCGTCGCTGCGCCGGTCACGGACGTCCTCCCGACCCTCAATATCTCCTCGATCATCACGGGTACGGGCGTCTCGGTCACCAAGACCGGCAACGGCCTGCTCCAGCTCTCCGGCCAGAACGAGTTCACGGGCGGGCTCACCGTCAGCATGGGCGGCATCGTCGTCGGCGCGAGCAGCACCCCCGTGCAAGGCGGTAATGGTATCCTCGGCGGCCCGCTAGGCACCGGCACGGTCAGCATGGCCGTCGGCACCCGTCTGCTCGTCGGCCAGGGTAGTTTCGCCGTCGGCAACGCCATCAGCTTCGCCGGCGTCCCGCTCTTCGACGCCCGTGACACCGGCGCTGCGCGAACGCTCACGCTCAATGGCACGATCACCGGACTGCCCAATGGCACGCCGGAGATCAACATCGCCAGTCCGTGGGTCACCGTCGCCCTGCGCGGCGTCATCCCGAACATCGCCAACATCTCGGCCTTCAACAAGACCGGCCTCGGCGCCCTCGTCTTCAACGCCAAGGGTTACCTCGGCGCCTTCAACGCCACCGCGCTCGGCAACTCGTCCTCCGTCTCCCTGCTGCACGACGGCAGCGGCAATTCCGCACCCGAGGCGATCATCCTGCCCGGCGCCGTCGTCTTCGACCAAGGCATCGTGCCGAACATCGTCGTCGACCGCGCCGGCGGGACCTTGCCTTACGGTCAGGCCGCCAACAAGACCATCCAGGCGGCCTCTATCTCGAATCTGAATCTCGGCCTCGTCGTCACCAATCTGAACAGCTACGGCCTCGTCGTCGCCGACGCCTTCTCGCCGGTCGCCGGCGCCACCTACCAGGTGGCGACCGCCACGGCTTCGATGTTCACGCCTGGCCTGCGCATCAACGGTAAGATCAGCGGATCCAACGGACTCACCAAGACCGGCGACGGCACCCTTGCGCTGGGCAACGCCGCGAATGACTTCACCGGCGACGTGGTCGTCAGCCGCGGTGCTCTCGCCGTCTCGGATAACGGTCAGCTCGGCTTGGCCGGTAATAAGGTCGTCCTCAATCCGACGGGCGCTGCGCCTACCCTGCGCGTCACCGAAGACCTGACCTTCGCCGCCGGCGGACGTCAGATCAGGTTCGGCAATGCGTCGTTCGCCAGCGTCATCGAGGTCAATCCTGGCAAGACCTTCACCCTCGATACCGCCTTCGACATCGGTGCGACCGCCAGTGCCGCGCTAGAGAAGCTCGACAACGGCGTGCTTGCCATGTCGGCCAATAACACCGGCTGGCTGGGTACGACCGCCATCCGCGGCGGCGTCATCCTCGTCACCAACGCCAACGCCCTCGGCGGTGTGGCTGGCAACACCATCTCGATGCCGGTCACCAATGGCCTGAATCCCGGCCAGACCGCGACCGGGGCGCTGCACCTCTCCGGCGGCATCATCCTCCCGAACAATATCTCCCTGGGCGGCAGCAGCACCGGCATCGGCATCAATTACGGCGGCGTCGTCCGTTCCGTCTCGGGTAATAACACGCTCTCCGGCACCATCGCCCACGTCAGCGGTTTCGGCACCATCTGGTCCGCCGCGCCCGGCGCGACGCTCAACTTCGCCGGCGTCGGCACTTGGACCAACTCCCCGAGCTTCGGCGGCGGCGGCACCATCAATTTCGACGCGGTGCCCAACCTCAACTCGCCCACCATCGGCATCATGGAGGGGACGACGGTCAACCTCAACGTCGACGGCTCCGCCGCCAGCAAGTTCAATCCCGACCAGGTCATCGTGCGTAACGGCTCCTTCGTGCTCCGTTCCGCCGGTCGGATCACCGATCGGGATACTTGGAACGAAGCCCATTCCGGCGGCGCCATCGTGCTCGATAACTCGGGCACTAATGTCGCCAATCGTCTCAATAATCGCCGATTGGCGCTGAACGGCGGCACGCTCCGCCTGATCGTCAACGCGACGGCCGCTTCCACCGAGATCTCGACCCGTGAGCTTGGGGGCAACTACGGGCTCAATGTCATCCAGGTCGACAACACCGTGGGCGGGCAGGCCAGCACGCTCCAGTGGTCCGCCTTCAACACGCTCAACGCCGGCAGCACCTATGACTTCCAGGGCGCCTTCGGAACCGCGACCAACATGATCCGTTTCGGCTCGGGGGGCACCTTTGCCCACGCCGCTCCGACGTCCCGCACCTCCGCCACGGGCATCATTCCCCGCGCCACGGTCAACGGCAGCGAGTGGGCCACTTACGATAGCAGCTCCGCCGCCGCCGTCGGCATCAAGGCCTTCACCGGCTATTCCTCGGCGACCAACATCCTGTCCGCTTCCGCGACCGCCGTCTTCAAGGCGACCGGAGCGAACTCGCTCTCCGGTAATCAGACGCTCCTGGCGCTCAATCTCAACACCGACGCGGGTATTCCTTCAGTTAGCGGTCTCGGCGGTCTGAACCCCAGCTCGCTCACGCTCACGACCGGCGCGGTCCTCGTCAACGGTTCCGGCTCGACCGCCACGCTGACCGTTCCGCTCGTCACGCTCGGGGCCGAAGGTCTCTTCCATGTCGCCGACGGTAAGACCCTCTCGGTCACCTCGGGTATCACCGGCGGCGCCGGCCTCACCAAGAACTTGGGCGGCAATCTCCATTTCGACGGCCTCCAGTTCTACACCGGCACCACCTCGGTCAACGACGGCACGCTCCGTCTGGCTAACCGTAGCTCCGGCACCCTGCTCCCGAATAATAACCTTCAGATCAACGGTGACGGCGTGCTCGACCTGAACGGCGGTGCGCAGTATGTCGCGGCCCTCTACACTTACAATGCGGGCGGCGCCGCCATCGTCCAGGGCGGTACCATCACGAATTCCGACAGCCAGCAGGCCGTATTGGTGGCCAATGCCAATAACAGCTACTCGGGAAGAATCACGGGTAACGTCCAGCTCGTCAAGGCGGGGGGCGGCGCCCTGACCCTCCATACCCTCAGCGATTACACCGCCCCGACCCTGGTCAGCGGCGGTACGCTGCAGGTCATGGATTCCGGCCGCATCACCGCCACTTCGGCGATCGAGCTGAACCGTGCCCAGCTGATCATCAATAATAACAACCTCGCGCTGCCTGACCGAGTCAACGACGCGGCGCCTATCACCCTGAAGGGGTCGACCCTCAACTTCGCGGGCCAGTCGCTCAATGCGACGTCCGAAACCCTCGGCGCCGTGACCTTGGTGGATGGTTTGAATCAGATCTTCGCCGATGACTCCGGTGGCAGCAGCTGGACGAACGCCTCCGCTTATCTCACCCTCGGGTCGTTGACCCGTTCGGCGGGCTCCACGGCGGTCGTCCGTTTCAATAATCTCTTCGAGCTGGGCACGGTCAACGTCCGCGTCGCCGGTATCAAGATCACCACCGCCCCGACCCTCACCAACGGCCTGCTCGGTCCGTGGGCCATCGTCGACCGCGTCTTCGCGAGCTTCGACCCCGTCTACGGCATCGGCGGTATCGACCGTCCGGGCTTCCCGGGCTTCGCTGGCTCCGGTCTCAACAGCCTCCCGGCCGACACCGACAACGTCTACACCACTCAGACCGGCCTCGTGCCGATGCTGGCGAACACCGCCGTCGGTACGCTCTCCATCAATATTGGCGCGGCCGACGCCAACTACAATCTCCAGGGTAACACGCTGCGCCTTCGCAACGGCGGACTGATGATGGCCCAGAACAACGGCAACACCCTCGTGACCGTCGGCAACGGTAACCTGACCGCCGGCGTCGTCGGCTCGGCCGCCGACCTCTACGTCTGGCACGCGCCCTTCGGCGACGATGGCCGCCGCGGCCTGCTTTCCGCCAATGTCGTCGACAACGACGCCTCCGGCCCCGTCCGGCTCATCGTCTCCGGCGCCGATGGCCGTCAGCCGCACTCTTCCCTGACCCTCTCCGGTACGAACATCAACACCGGCGGCACGATCATCCATGCCTCGACCATCTACCTCGATCCGGCCGGCCGTCTCGGCACCGGGGGCATCGTCATCAACAACGGTACCCTACGTCAGTCCTCCAATAACGCGCTCTTCCGCGTGATTGGCGCGACCACCGCCGCGGGCAGCGCCACCATCTCCGCCTCCGCGCCCGTCATCGCCGGGCTTGCGGTGGGCATGCCGATCTGGGGCGTCCCCGGAGCCGGGGCCAACCAGTATATCACCGGCATCAACGTCGCTGGCAATACGTTCACCATCTCCAGCGGAACGAACGTCACCGCCGGTACCAACTCTCTCTACGCCCTCACCAACGCCTACTCGGGTAATGGCGGCCTGATCCCTGAGCAGACCGTCCTCATGACGGGCAACGCCCAGGCGCACCTGACCGGCGCGAACCGTCTGTCCACGCTGACCTTCGACAATGGCGGCGGCGGCGGCATCATTCTGAACGCCGGCGGCGTCCTCACCCTCACCGGCGGCATCGTCGCCACCTCCACCAACGCCACGGCCTCCGCGGTCATCGGTTCGCAGTCGGTCGGTTCCAGCGCGAACGGCGTCCTCGATCTCAACGCCGCGGCCGCTTTCTCCATGGACGTCGGCGCCGTCTCGGTCGCCGGTCGCGACGTGGCGCCGCTCACGGCCACGCTCATCGTCAACAGCGTCATCCAGAACGGTGGCATCGCCAAGTCGGGCAGCGGCCTGCTGCAGCTCGGCGGCCAGAACACCTTCACGGGCGGCGTCAACGCCTCTGCCGGCGGCCTGGTCATCGGCGCCAGCACCGTGGCGGTCTCGGGCGGCTTCACCGGCCCGTTCGGCACCGGCACCGTCAGCATGGCCAGCGGCACCCGCCTGCTCGCCGCTTCGGCCGGACTCAACGTCGAGAACGCTTTCACCTTCGGCGAAAGCTCTCCTGGCGTCGGCTCGATCGTCTTCGGCGGTCTCAACAGCTTCAACCTCACCGGTTCTTCCACTATCCCGGCGACGCTGTGGAACGTCGAGGTCACCGCTCCGCAGACTACGGTCTCCATCACGGACGTCCTCGGCGACTCGGGCACCTCGTCGATCTTCAAGACCGGCCTCGGTACGCTCAATGTCGGCGGTTTCGCCGGCGACATCTCGGCGACGGGCGGCCTTTCCATCTCCGCCGACGGTAACGGACGCGGCACGGTCGAGAACGTCGCCCAGGCGGCCAACCTCACCGTCCTCGGCGACCTCTCCGTCACGGTCAATCGTTCCGGCTCGGCGCCGTTCGCCCGCAACAAGGTCATCCAGCGCGGCACGCTGACCCTGCCCACGGCCATCCTGAGCATCTCGAACCAGTCCGGCTTCGGCCTCGAATTCACCGGCACGTCGACGATGACGGGCGTGACCTCGTCGCATTTCGCCGTCGGTGCGGCCTCTGCGTCGAACCTCAATTCCGGCCTGATCCTATCCGGAGCGTTGACCGATGGTGCCAACACCGTCGGCTTCATCAAGTCCGGTCCGGGCACCCTCGAACTCCGCGGTGTCAACGATTTCGGCGGGGCAGGGCAGACCATCGACATCCTCGGCGGCGTGCTCTCGGTCAACTCCGACGCCGCTCTCGGCGACGCGCTCAACACCGTCACCCTTAACGCCGACGGCTCCGTGGGCGTCGGCTTCCGCGCCATCGAGACCTTCTCGACCGCGCGCACGTTCATCCTCGGCCAGACCAATAACTCCTTCGAGGTCACCGCCGGCAAGGTGCTGACCCTGACCGGCGCGTTCGACCAGGGCGGCATATTCAACCGTATCCTCAATAAGAACGACAACGGCGTCCTCAGCCTGGCCGCCGCCAACGGCACCTGGGCCGGCACGCTCAACATCAACGCGGGTGCGGTGCGTCTTTCCAATTCCCTCGCCGCGGGTACCAGCGTGATCAATGTCGCGCCGAACTCCGCTGCCGTGGGCGCCGCCCTCCAGCTCGCGGGAGTCACCCTCGCCAATACGATCAACCTGCAGGGCACCGGCAACCAAGCCCAGGGCGGCCTCGATTTCGGCGGCCAGCTTTCCAGCTTCAGCGGCACCAACACCCTGAACGGCGCCGTGAACTTCGCCTTCGACGCCGTCCTCGGGGTCGCCGCGGGAAGCACGCTGAACCTCGCCGGTTCCACCCTGAACTCGGGTGGCGCTCTGACTAACACCGTCTCCCAGCGTAGCCTCACCCTCAACGTGGCGGGAACGCTCAATGTCTCGAGCCCGATCACAGGCGCCCCGAATATCTACAACGTGATCAAGTATGGCGCGGGCACGATGAACATCACCACGCCGCAGACCTTCACGGTCGATACGGGGGCTGGGCAGTGGTTCAATATCCGCGGCGGCGAAGTCGTCCTCTCCGGCGGCAGCTTGGCCGCGACCACGGCCGGCACGCCCACGGGAACCACCGGTTCCGCAACCATCAGCCTGGACGGGGTCACTGACACCGTCACCGGCCTCGGCCTCCGTCCGGGTATGTTCGTCGCCGGTACCGGCGTCCCGACCCGCGCGACCATCCTCTCCGTCGACCCCATCCTCAACACCTTCGTCGTCTCGTCCGTCCTGACGGCCCCGCCGACTACCAACTTGAAGTTCCTCTCGGGCGGCACGCTGCGCACCCCCACTTATCTCGACCGCGGAGCTCGCCTGGTCATTGATAATCGCTCCGTCGCCGTGTCTGGCGTCGATAACATCACCGCCAACGGAAGACTCGGCACCAGTGAGGTCGATGCCCGCGACATCGTCTTCCGCGGTGGCGACCTCTACCTCCGTGGCAGCGCTTCCTCGACCGATGGCATCACGGAATGGGTCAATCGCGGCCTCTTCCGCCGTGGCGCGTCCACCATCACGCTGGAGATGAACGCTTCCAACCGCCTGAACCTCGCCTTCGCGAGCGCCCCGGATAACGCGGTTTCGCCGGCCCAGAACGCGAATCCCGCCCCGATGGGCGCCTCCGTGCTCTTCCGCGGCAATAACTTCGGCGTCTCCAACGATCCGGGTAATTCCAACGTCGTCTTCGTGAACGGCATCACCATCATCGGTCAGAACGGCGGCGTCGGCGGCACCACCAAGGGCATCCTGCCGTGGGCCGTGGTCGGTCGCACCGATACCGTGCAGCCTGTCGGCACCGACCGGGATGGCTATTCGTTCGCCACGATCAGTACTTCGACTGGCAATGGCACCTCGCTCTCGGGCGACCGTATCATCCGTCCCCTCGGCACGACCGAGTATTCCGCCGCGAACATCGCGACGGGCCTGGACAATAACAACCTGCTGTTCAATACCAACGCCACCACGACCTTGGCCGGGGCTAACTTCTTCCCGAATTCGCTCACCATCGAAGGTGGCGCCGACATCAACCTCGCCGACGGCGTCCGTCTGCTGCTGCAGTCCGGAGGTATCCTCGTCCGCAATGGCAGCACGTCGGTCATCGATGGGGGCGTCCTCAATCAGCCGAGCACGTCCGTCGTGCCGGGTCAGAATAATGGCAATCCCATCGGCATCCCGCCGCTCAATATCTGGACGATCGGCACGGCCCAGCTGACCATCAATTCCGCGATGAACGGCGGCAACGGCGTCGCCAACGGCGCCATCTCGACGGTCAAGGCCGGCGCAGGCACGCTGGTCATCGCGCCCCCGACCTCGCAGGTCAACGGGCTCACCGGCCTCGGCACCAACTCGCTCAGCGGCCAGGTCGCCATCAACCAAGGCACCGTGCGCCTTGGAACAGGTATCAAGAACGCCCTCCAGGCCAACAACTTCCTGGCCATCTCGGACGGCGTGCTCGACCTCAACGGCAACACGCAGCAGGTCCTCGCGCTCTTCGCCGACCAGACCTGGGCCAATGCCAACGGTACGATCACCTCGAGCTCCGGCACGGGTTCCCTGATCGTCAATCAGGATAACGCGGGTCGCAACTGGGCCGGCTTCATCACCGGAGACGTGCGCCTGACCAAGCAGGGTCAGAACACCTTCAACCTCTACTCCAACCACACGTTCACCAACACCACGATGGTGAACGGGGGCAACCTGCTGCTCCGCGATCAGGGCGCTTTCGCGGCCACCTCGGGGGTCACCCTCCAATACGGCAACCTGTATTTCGACAACGAAGCCGGCGCCCAGGACCATGGCAATCGCCTCAACGACGCGGCCGCCATCGCCATGCGCGGCGGACTCCTCGAACTCCGCGGCCGTCCTCAGTCGGCCAGCACCGAGAGCGTGGGAGCGGTCTCCCTCCTCGACGGCTATAACCAGCTCAACGTCGTCAACGGCGGCACCAATGTGGCCTCGACGCAGCTCAACCTCGCTTCGCTGACTCGCTCGGCGAACGGCGGCACGGTGAACTTCGGGTCCGGCGCCACCGGTCAGGCCGGCAGCAACGCCCGCCTCACCATCGGCTCCATCAACGGCGTCTCCACGGCGGCCGTCGACGCTGGTCTCACCAACGGCATCATCGGAGGCTGGGCCGTCATCGGCACCAGAGACTTCGCCTCTTACATCCCCGGACTCGGCGTCGGCGCCCTCGGGGCCAACGGTTTCCCGGCCTACTCGCCGTCCGTCATCGTGGCCAACACTTCCCTGGCCACGGACAACATCAAGCTGAACACCACGGCTTCGGCGATCTCCGCCAACGTCACCATCAACAGCCTCGCGACCTCGAACGTCGCGGTCGGCACCCTCGGTATCGCCAACGGCAGCACGCTCACCATCGGTTCCGGCGGCGTGCTCAGCTTCACCGATACCTCTTGGACGATCGGCTCGGCGCCCAATGTCGGCTCGATCACCTCCGGCTCGGGCGAACTCTTCCTCTATGCCCAGGGTACCGGCGTGCTCACCGTCAATTCGACGATCACCGGCGCCATCGGCCTCGTGAAGTTCGGTGGTAACACCGTCGCCCTCGCGGGTAATAACACCTACACCGGCGGCACGACCTTCAATCAGGGCACCCTGACCATCAACGCCAACTCGCTCATCCCGGCCGCGACCGATCCGCTGAAGGGCCTGATCCTGAATAACACCGGACTGACGACCACCTTCGCCGCCGCCGTCGCCCCCGCCAACATCGTCACCCTCAACGCCGGCGCTAATATCACCTACTTCGGCAACAACACCCAGGCCGGACTGATCTTCAATAACCTCGGCGGCACGGGCACGCCGTTGGTGCGTACGTTCAACACGACGTCTTTGGCCGGAGCCACCGGCGTCCTCACCCTCACGGGCGGCGTCACGGTCACCTCCGCCAACGTCGGCACCACGGCGACCATCGAAGGCCGCGTCGACTTCGGCGCCACCACCAAGACGATCGACGTCGGCGCCTTCGACATCAACGGCGCCACGGACGTCTCCCCGCTCCAGGCTGGCTTCGTCCTGCAGGGCATCGTCGGTTCGGCCGGCGGCTTCAACAAGACCGGCAACGGCGTGCTGCAGCTCAACGCCCAGGCCAACTTCACCGGCGGCTTCAACGTCAACGCGGGCGGCCTCAAGATCGGCGTGACCAACGCTGGCTCCCGTTTCTCGGCCCTGACCCTCGGCGCCGGCACCCGCCTCGACCTCAACAATCAGAACACGGCTTGGGGTTCCCTCGCCGGTTCGGGCGACGTCTTCAGCTCCAGCGGAACGCCGACCCTCACGTTCGGATTCGATAATTCCAGCACGACCTTCTCGGGTCGATTCGTCCGCTTCAACGACGCGGCCTACGCCCAGCTCCAGAAGGTCGGCTCCGGCCAGCTGACGCTGAACACCGCCCAGGATACCGAAGGCTCTTGGAGCACGTTCACCGTCAACGGTGGCGTCGTCCAGTATCAGGACGCCGGCCGGGCCTATGTGGTGACCGGCGCGGCTTCGCGCTCGACCTTCAACTTGAACACCGCCGGCGTGCTCTCGCTCGCCAACGGTGGCACGGCGCTCAACAACCGCCTCGGTGTCAACGTCGATGGCTTCCTCGCCGTCCAAGGCGGACGTCTCTCCCTCTCCGGTAACGCCGCATCGGCGGTCACCGAGACGATCGCGAACTTCAACGTCACCAACGGTGGCGGTCGCGTGGAGCTCACCCCGGTCGCCGGTCAGAACCTGCGCCTCGCCCTCACCAACCTCAGTGGAGGTAACAGCACGGGAACCCTCGTGATCGCTGGTCTCACTGGTAACCTCGACGGCGCCGGCGTGGCCAACGTGTCCATCGCCAATCCGAACTACATCGCTTTCGCCCAGCAGGGCAACCTAGGCGTGATCACCGGCAACGGCAGCACGAACATGGTGGTCCGCGGCGACATCCTCGCCGATGCGTCCGCCACCGGTCTCGGCACGGGCTTCCTCGTCCGCGACACCGTGGCGGTCACCGCCACGATGACCAACAACAACGCCACGATCTCCGTGCCCTCGACTGCCGGCATCCTCGTCGGCGCCTCGGTCAGCGCCGTGGCGGGCATCCCCGGCGGTGCCTTCGTCACCGCGGTCGACTCGGTCAATAACACCGTGACGATCAACAACGGCACCGGCGTCGCTCCGCAGACGGCCACCGTCTTCTTCGGCAACTACTTCCGCGCTCTTACCACTGGCGAGCTCAACACCACCCCGCGCGGCGCCCTCGGAGACGGCGTCGGCGGTTGGTCTCAGGGCCAGAACGCGGGCGTAAGCTCCGCGGTCACCCTCGGCACCGACACGATCGTCAATACGATGACGTTCTCGGGCACGTCTTCCCTCGGTTCCTCCCTGCCGGCGGCCTTCGGTCGCTTCGGCGCCGGCGGACGCCTGCTCACGCAGGAGTTCCGCGGGGCCGCCGCCTTCCTCGTCCGCGACGGTGTGACGACCCTCGACGTGGGTTCGTTCACTTCCGGTACGGGCACGACGCTCTTCGGCCACGTCCTCACGGGCGCGACCCTCAACGTCAACAGCCTCTTCGGCATCGGCCAGACCTCCGGCTTCGTCAAGGCCGGCGGCGGCACGTTGAATTTCAATGCGCCCACCTACTTCCAGGGCGGCAACTTCACCGTCAACGACGGCACGGTCAACCTGCTGTCCGGCCAGGCTGACACCATCGCCGTCCTCCCGACGATCAACGGCGGCACCGCAAGCAATCTCCGCCTCAACGGTCAGTTCTCGAGGGTCGACCTGCGTAACAACGCCCAGGCCTTCGGCGAAATCACCAGCGTGAACACCATCGCCGGCAACGGCGGCACGATCACCAACACCGGCGCCGGTACGGTGAACCTCATCTCCCACGGTGGCGGCACCTTCGCCGGCACCATCGCCGGTAAGGTGAACTTCGTCCGCATGGGCAACAACACCACGGTGCTGACCAATGCCTCGACCTACACCGGCGAGACGGTCGTCCGTGGCGGTAATCTGACCCTTGTCGACTCCGGCGCGCTCACGGCCACCTCCGCGGTCCGCCTCCTCTACGGCGCCCTCAACTGGGATAACTTCGGTCTGAATCCTTCGGCGGTCTCGCTCCCGACCCGCATTCCGGCCGCGGCGCCCATCACCCTCCAGGGTGGCAGCCTCGTCGTCATCGGCACCGGTTCCGTCGACACCGTCGCGACGTTCAACACGTTGAATGTCGTCGCCGGCGGCAACATCCTGCAGTCTCAGCCGATCATCTCTACGGGCGGTACTAACCGCATCAACGTGGGCAACCTCGTCCGTAACGCCGGTAACCGTGCTACGGTCCTCTTCCAAGGTTGGTCCAACCGTAATTCCGGCGGCAATAACACGTTGGGCAATATCGGCCTCACTGCTTCGAGCTTGGTCTATCTCACCAACTTGGATGGCACCACGATGAACGCCGCCCGCATGGTCAACGGCATCATCGGCGGCTGGGCCATCAATTCCGGCACGACCTTCGCCACCTATTCCGACACATGGGGTGTGTCCGGCGTCGGCGAGACCAACGCTCCGGGCTTCACCGGCACCGATGTCTCGACCGGTAACGCCGCCACGGGCAATTACAGCAACGACGGCGCCGCCCGCACGATGCCAGCCGGCGCCCGTGCCGCCAGCACCTGGCGCCTCATCGGTGGCGCCCATGACATCACCTTCGCCAACACCCAGCTTACGCTGGGCGCGGGCATGGTGACCAACGGTAACGCCGCCTATCGTCTCGTCGCCGCGAGCGCGGCCGACACCATTACCGGCGCGGCCGCCGCGCAGGGCGGCGACGGCAACCTTTACTTCTACATCAATCAGAACACGACGACCATCCAGCCGAAGATCACTGGCACCACCGGCTTGGTCTCGTTCGGTGGGGCCACGATGCGCCTCGAGCCTCGTTTCGCGTCCAACGATTACACCGGCGGTACGTTCGTGAACGCCGGCGCGCTCAACCTGAACGCGTCGACCGGCTTAACCGCCATCCCGTCTGGCCAGCGCGCCTACTCCGCCGCTTCCATCGGCATCGGCGCGACGACCGTCCAGCTCACCACTGTCGCGGGCCTCTCGATCGGTTCGACCATCGTCAATCCGAACTTCCCGGCCGGTACCACCGTCACGGCGATCGACGTCCCGAACAACACCATCACCGTCAGCGCGGCTTCGACCAACGGCGCCGCCGTCGCCACTCAGACCCTGGCTTCCAACGCCCTTAACCCGACGCTCTCCGGCGTCGTCGGCCTGACCCTCCACAACGCCTCGGTCAGCCTGGCGGGCAATGTGACGGGCCAGATCGACCCGGCCACGAACGTGGTCGTGAACGGCGGCGGTCGACTCGTCTTCAACTCCTTCGATAACATGGTGGCCGGCACGAACGTGTCGCAGTCCCTCCGCTCCTTCGTCTTCAACAACGAAGGCGGCACGGGCAACCCGGACATCGATATCGGCAATCCGAACGACTACACGCAGGGCGCCACGCCGAACTACTCGATCCTCGTCCTGACCGCGGACAACCCGGTCATCGCCACGAACAACCACCTGACGACCACCCCGACGATTTACGGTACCGACGCGGGTCGTACCCGCCTCGAGTTCTCCGCCGCCAGCCCGATCATCACGGTCAACGCGGGTCTTTCCCCGGTCGGCATGCGCTTGATCGCCGGCATCACGCAGAACGTCGGCATGACCGGGCCGATCGTCAAGAACGGCGCCGGCACCCTGGCGATGGGCTCCGCCGACAGCGTCTTCACCACGGGCTTCTCCCTGCTTGAGGGCGGCCTGATGATCGCCGCCAGCTCCGATGCCGCGGTCGTCACCCGCGGTCCGATCGGCACCGGCTCCCTGACCATCGCCGGCGGCACTAGCCTGCTGGCCGATAACGCGGGTACGGCTCGCACCCTCCACAACGCGGTCATCGTCAACGGCGACTTCACCATCGGTGGTCGCACATCGACCGCGCTCCTGACTCTGGCCGGCAACATCGACCTCGGCGCTGTCGCCCGGACGATCAGCTTCGCCAGCCCGGCCGTCACCACGACGTTCAACGGCACGCTGACCTCCACGGCCGGCGCCGGCTTCACGGGCCTGACCAAGACCGGCAACGGCATCCTGTCCTTCGGTCCGACCTCCTCGCTCGTCTTCAACGGCGGCGGGCTGATCGTCGCCGGCGGCGTCGTCCGCTCCGGCAAGACCGACCTCATCCCGGCCAGTTCGCCCCTCACCGTCTACGCCGGCGCGGGTTACGACTTGAACGGCAATCCGCAGACGCTGAACACGCTTACGGGTAACGGTTTCATCACGAACTCCAGCGCCACGGCGGCCACGTTCACCCTGGATAACGCCGCGACCATCTCGTTCGACGGTGTCTTCGCCGACAACAAGGCGGTCTCTCCGACCTCCACGAGCCAGCTGAACCTCAAGAAGATGGGTATCGGCCAGCTGACGCTCACCGGTCCGAGCAGCTATTCCGGCACCACCGATGTCGACGCCGGCAAGATCGTCGTCGGCAACGGCGGCTCTCTCGGCACTGGCGCGGTGGCCATCCAGACGGATCTGGAATACGCCCGGACCGACACGTTCACGCTGGTTAACACCTTCAGTGGTGTGGGTATCCTCCACTTCCTCGGTGCTAACGGCGTCGCCAAACTCGTGGGTAACTCCCTCGCCAGCCCGAATGTCGTGATCGGTGCGAATAGCACGCTCCAGATCGGCGACAACGGCACGACCGGTGCCTTGAATGGCGGCACTTCGCTCGCCATGGGCGCCGGCTCGGTCCTGCGCTTCAGTCGCACGGACATCAATATGCCGACCTTCACGGCCGACATTTCGGGCACGGCGACGTCTCTCATCGAGCAGAACGCTACGGGTAAGACTTCGATCTTCGGGGCTGCCACCTTGGGCGCAGGCTTCCTTGGCGATGTCGTCGTCAACGCTGGCGAACTCGAGGCGGCCGGCGCCTCGGGCTTCGAGCTTGCCCGAATGATCACCATCAACGCGGGAACCTTCACGGCGGCGATCGATGGGGCCCTCGGTTATGGCATGGGCCTTACTGCTCCCGACGTGACTATCAACGGCGGCCTGCTGCGCCTGCTCGATACCGGCGTTGCGACTAATAACGGCATCGGTGACCTCGTGCTCAACGGCGGCGAGGTCTCCAGCGGAACGTCTGCGGGGGTCAACTCTCTCTTCGTTACGGGTGCGATCACCGTCAACGATAACGCGACTATCTCTGCCGTGAGCGTCGGCCTGAATTCGGGCGGAGCAACTCCTGTGGCCACCGATATCACGGTCGCGGCGACCAAGACGCTGACCTTCAGCGGAACCATCCTCGATGACTCCTCGAATGTCGTCGCTAGTTCCTTCAATAAGAAGGGAACCGGTACGCTGATCCTGAGCGGCGACAACTCCGGCATGACGGGTAACAATACCGTCACCGCGGGTGTGCTCGATGTGCGTAATGCCGATGCCCTTGGTACTGGCGTCACCACGATCGGCACGGGTGCGAACTTCGTTTCCGCTCAGCAGGTCGGCTTCACGACCGCGGTCGCTGGTAACATCACCGTCAGCACCGGTGGTTCCATCGGTGTCGCGGCTCCGGGAGCGGCCATCATCGGTAACCTCAAGGTGACCAACCTGACCATGCAGTCGGGTAGCAACATCGAGTTCAAGATCTGGGATCGTGCGGGCGGTGCGGGCATCGGTTACGACAAGCTCGATCTGGGTACGCTCGATCTCGCGGGCGTGACCACGTCGAGCCGTGTCACGATCAAGCTCATCTCGATGAGCGCCGCGAACGCCTTCGGTAACTCGACGCTCGTGAAGCCGGTCGATCAGGCTGGCTTCCAGAGCTTCGACATCGGCACGTACGATAACACCCCCGGGGTCAACGTCAGCGACCTGTTCCGCTTCGATGCGTCTCAGTTCACCTACGCGAACGGTTCCGCTTCGGACGCCGGTCTGTGGATGGTCAACTTCAACGACGGCACGGGCGCGATCACGCTGACCGCGGTGCCTGAGCCCTCGACCTACGGTTTCGGTCTCGGCGCCCTGGCCCTCGCGGCTGCCGCCCTCCGCCGCCGCCGTCAGACGAAGAAGGCCTGAGAGCTCCGTTGAGACAAAAGGGAAGGGCGGCTCCGGCCGCCCTTTTTTTGTGCCGGTATGAGAGTATGGAGTATGGAGTATCGGGGTAGGGCTGAGAGGCCTTGCTCAACCATGTCTTGAGGTAGGGACGTGATCACCATCGCGTCCTGACTCATGACATTCACTCAAAGGGAGACCGGAAACCGATGAGTTACTGGGGTATTCATTCCAACCGCTTACCGCTGATCTAAGGTAGGGCTGACCACCCTTGGTCAGCCGCGGTTGAGCGAACGCGCTCAACCCTACCCATGGCACCATCTCGGGTGGCTGGTGGCGGCCACGGGTGGCGGGTGGCGGGAGTTTTCCACTCAGTCCTCCATTCAGTCCTCAACGCAGTCCTCAATTCAGGCCTCAGTGGTCAGTTAGGCCCTCTGTCATCCGTCCTCTGTCATCGATTCAGTCATCTTAGGGCAGCATGCACTCCCCCGATACTCCATACTCCATACTCGATACTCTCAGTCTTGTGTCCCCCCTCCGCCTCCCATTACAACCTCCCCATGCGATTCACCCCCTCGCTCCTCCTGTCGTTTCTGTTGCTTGCGGTCGCCACGTGCGCCCACGCCGCCCGCGACCTGACCTTCTACCTGGTCTCCGACGTCCACGTCGGCATGGACTACCGGAAGACGACGCCGCCTTTCGGCTCCGACGCCTTTAATTCCCACGTCGCGCAGACGCTCGAAGTCCTCGGCAAAGTCCCCGGCACGGAATGGCCGGCGAGTGGACCCGTCGCCGAGGCGATGAAAGGGAAGGGTCCGGTCCCGCGTCCCGCCGGCATGATCGTCGCGGGTGACCTGACCGAGGTCGGCAACGCCAAGCAGTGGCAGGATTTCGATCGTCTCCTGCCATGGCAGGGTTCGACTCCGGGCAAGTATCCCACGTACGCGCTCGCTGGTAATCACGACGGCGGCAGTGCCGGTCCGGTGCGCCAAGGCCTCCGCGAACGTAACCGCGGCATGCTCGCCGCCGGCCTCGTCACGACCCTCTCCGACGACGCGCTCCACTCCGCCTGGAACTGGCAGGGCGTGCACTTCATCAACGTCAACCTCTACCCCGGCGACGGCGTGAAGGCCGGCGCCAAGGAGACCTCGATGTGGAATCCGGAGAGCAGCCTCTCGTTCCTCAAGGCCCGCCTGGCCAAGATCGGCGCGACCGAGCCGGTCGTGATCGCGATGCACCTCGACTTCAGCGCCCGCAGCACCTGGTGGGATCAGCCCAAGCGCAAGGCCTTCTACGAGGCCATCAAGGGTCACAACATCATCGCGCTGTTGCACGGCCACACTCACGACATCACCCGCCTGCAGTTCCCCGAGGACAAGGACTACGCCGACTTCGGCGGCACGGGCCCGCGCTTCGACTGTTTCTCCGCCGGCGCGTTCAAGCCCGACGCCAAGGAAGGCCAGCCCTTCCCCGGTCCGCGTTATCCCTGCGAGTGCTATGTGTTCCGCATCGTCGACGACGTCCTCGTCGCCGCGCATTACACCGCCGAACCCGGCGGCTGGAACACCAGCAAGCACGCCCCGCAGCTGACGTTCGTGAAAGTGATTAAGTAAGACAGCGGTTAGCGGTTAGCGGTTGGGCGACACATGCAGAGAGTATGGAGTATTGAGTATCGAGTATAGGGGTGGTGAAGGCATCGAGGTAGGGTTGAGCGCCCTCGCTCAACCGCTGACTTTAGGTAGGGACAGCACCACGTGCTGTCCTAGGTTGGTTGTCAGCCCGAGGGGAGGACGCGATGGTGATCGCGTCCCTACCTCGAGACACGGCTGACCGGGGGCGGTCAGCCCTACCTAGATGCAACTAGGGCAGCACGCAGTGCTGCCCCTACCTCAAGGCATGCACTCCCCCCCATACTCGATACTCCATACTCTATACTCTCAGTATTCCGCCCTCCGGCCCTCGTGTCCTCGGGCCCTCGCTCGCTCACTTCCCCTTCGCCCTCCGCCACACCTGTTTGTCCGGGGTGACGAGGATGACTTCGAGATTCTCGCGCTCGCTGATGAGTTTGGCGGCTTCGAAGCCGACGGCCATGAGCGCGGTCGACCAGCCGTCAGCCAGCGCGCAGGAAGGGTCGAAGACCGCGGCGAGTTCGAGCGTCGGCACGACAGGTTCGCCGGTCTTCGGCGAGATGATATGGGAGACGGGCTTGCCGGCCGCCGCCTTGCGGGCGCGGTAGAGTCCCGAGACGCTGAACGCGCGGTCGGTGAGCACGACGGTCTCCATCGTCATCCGGGGTTGGAACGGATCCTCGAGGCCGACGCGCCAGGTGCCGGCCGCGAGCACTTCGCCGCCGACTTCGACCAGGAATTCTCCAAGGCCTTCGCGGCGCAGGATCTGCGCGGCGCGGTCCGCCGCGTAGCCTTGCAGCAACGAGCCGAGGTCGAGGCTCAGCTTCTCATGCTGCTTCGCGAGCGTGAGGTTGGTCTTGTCTAGGGTCAGTTTCTGCCAGCCGACCTGCTTCAAGGCCGCCAGGATCTGCGTCGACGTCGGTGTCGGGCGCTGGCCGTCGGGTCCGTAACCCCAGAGCGAAGTCAGCGGAGCGACGGTGAGATCATAGCCGCCGTCGGTGGCGCGGCTGAGGCGCAGGCCGAGTTCGGTCAGCTCGGCGAGTTCGGGCGTGATGCCGAAGGGCTGGGTGGATTCGAGCTGGTTGAAGTCCGTGGTCGCCGACGAAGCGCGCCAGTGCGAGAGCGAGAATTCCACGCGGTTCATCTCCGCCTCGAGTTCGCGCTTGAGCAGCTCGGCGTCGACCTGATCGCCGCGCACCTTGATCGTCCAGGTCGTGCCGAAGGCGGCTCCATGGAGTTCGGTGACCGGCCGGCGCGCGGAAGCTTCGTCCGGGTCGGCGGCCACGACCTCACCGCGCGGGAAGAAGGCGATCACCGAGCCGACGGCGAGCACCAGGGCGGCGAGGGTGTCGCGACGCGCCCAGCGTTCCTCGACATTGCTCGTGCGCACGAACTTCAGGAGGGCGCCGGTGGGGCAGCCGTATTTGCAATAAGCCTGCGGGACGAAGACCGAGGCCACCAGTCCGACCACGGCCAGACCGAGGGGGATGGCCACGGCGGTGCCAAGGACCCAGGCGTCGAAGGGCTCGGCTTCGCCCAAGGACCAGCGGGGCCAGACCAGGGCGGCCAAGAAGGCCCCGGCCAGGGCTAAGGAGGGCAGTTTCCCCAGCCACCCATGCCAGCGGGCTGGGACGGTCAGATGGAGGCGCTTAAAGCCTCCCAGAAGCTCCTGGGCGGCCCCGTGGGGGCAGATCTGGTGGCAATAGGACTGTCGGCGGGTGCCCCAGGGGATCAGCAGGCCAACGGCCGCCAGGGCCAGCAGGGCGGGGGCCGTCGCCCAAGGCAGGCCGTGGCGGGCCCAGCCGGCGAAGAGCGACAGCGAGAGCAGCTGGCCCAGCCAGAGGCCGAGTCCGCCGACGAGGAGCACCTGCCAGGTCCGGCGAATCCACGGGCGGGCGTGGAGGGAGGTGAAGGTCATCAGCAACGCGCCGAGGATGAAGCAACCGAGGGCGACGGATTTCCAGAACTGGACGGCGGCCGCGCGCTCGCGCTTACCGCCGTGCTGGTCATCGGCGAACCGGGTCTGCAGGCCTTTCGCGATCGCGTAGCTCGTCAGCGTCGCGCCGGCGACCGTATCGAGCTCGGCCTTGCGGAAATCGAACTCCGCCCATTGGCGTGCGTCCCATTGCGTGAGCTTCGAGAGATAGGTCCGGCCCTGCGGGTCAGGCTCTTCATCTTGGATGCGGCTGACGTAATCGGAAGTGTCGTAGGTCGAGCGGAGCACGACCTTGCGCAGGCGCAGGGCGTCGGGCTCGATCGCGATGAGCGTCTCGCTTGGGCCGGCGTAGCCTTGGACCTCGTCGGCCGAGGGCGAGGAACGCACCATGTAGCCGAGGTGCGCGCGGTTGGCGCCGCGTACGAGATTCCAGCCGAGCCGGGGGACGTTGGGTTCGAAGCCCGTCGCGTCCGGGAAGCCGGCGGCCTGGATTTCCTTCAGCGTGAGCGGGAGCGGGAAGCGCAGGGAGACGTAGTTGCCGGAGAGTCGTTGCTGGATCGATTCCGCGATGGCGTAGGCGGTCAGCGTGGAACCGGCGTAGCCGTCGAGCTTCGGGGCGGGCTGCGCCGCGGGACGCCAGGACTTGAACGAATCATCGAAGGCTGTGGAGCGACGCAGCTGCTCGACGTGTTCCGGCGTGTCCTGGCTGGAAAGGATGCGCGTGCCGACGATCTGGTCGCGGAGATCGAGCGCGACGAGCACGTTGCTCGGGCCGGCGTAACCGAGGATGGCATCGGCATCGGGCGAGGTGGTCAGCAGGCGGCCAAGGCGGTTGCCGAACTGGTCTTCGACGAGCAGCGTCTGGCTGGGGCCGGACTTCAGGCGACGCGCTTCCGGGAAGAACGCTTTCGCGTCGGCCAGCCCCAACCGCGTCAACGCCGACTCCGTGACCGGGGTCGTGCGCTGCAGCAGCAGGGCGGCGAGCAGCAACGCCCCGAGACGCCAGCCTCTGACCAGCCAGGCGCTGAGGCGGGGCGAAACCATCGCTTACTCGGCGAGGACGAGCTGGAAGGCGTCGGCGTGGACGTTGCCCTTGGCGCCTTCGGACGAGAGGACGATCGTGTGCGTGCCGGCCGCGAAGGTGAACTTGCCGAGGACGACGGGCTTCTCGATCGCGCCGTCCTTCTGGTTGAGCCGGAGGACCACGGGCTTCTCGCCGCCGCGGTTGATGGTGAGCACGGCGTTGGCCGAACGGTTCTCGTGGCCTTCCCAGTAGCCGCGGAGCTCATACTTGCCGGCTTCCTTCACGTCGAAGGCGTAGGTGGCGCGGTTGCCGTTCCCGGCCGCGTAATGGTACCCGGCGCCGAGGTGGGGGAGGCCGCGGCCTTCGGTCCACTTGCCTTCGTATTTCGCCTGGGCGTCGTCGACGACGATGCCGCCGAGCTTGGCGAGTTCCTTGACGTCGTCCGGGGAGAGCTTGCTGGGCGTGCCCTTGGTGAGGTCGAGCGCGGCGCGATGGGTGGGCAGTTCCTTGTAGTCGGCGATCGACGTGTCGAGGAACAGGTCGGTGCGGAGGTCGGTGCGGCGCATGCGGCCGGGCTGTTCCATGAGCTTGATCAGGTCGGGCAGGTGCTTCTGGTAGACGCCGCGCGGGTCGGTGTTCTCGCGGATGGCCAGGTAGGCGGCCTTGCCGACGACTTCGCCCATCATGCCGATGGTGCGCATCACGCGCACGGTGCCGAGGGCTTCGTGCGTGACGGAGATGTGGCGGCCGGCGAAGAACAGGTTGTTGATGTTCTTGGAGTAGAACAGTCGGTAGGGGAGGGGGTAGCCGTTGCGACGGTCGACCGCGGCGATGTGCTTGCCGCTGGCGTCGACGTAGCCGAAGGCCGCGCGGGAGATGAACGGATTGTCGGGGAATTTCTTGGCGTATTCCTCGCGGGCGTAGTGGAGGTCGATGTCCCAGGTCGTGGGCACGCAGCCGTCCTCGAAGTCCTTGCGTTCGACGATGTCCTGCTTGGTGAGGATGAGGTCGCCGTCGAAGAGGCGCGATTCGCGCGGGCCGCCGACGTGCGAGGCCCACTTGAGCTGGGAGAGCGCATACTTGTCCTTCTGCGGGCCGTTCTTGAGGGCGGAGAAGGCGCCATACATGGCGCGGAAGTTCCAGTCGCGGATGTATTCGAGGTCCTTGATCGGATCCTTGTCGAAACCGGATTCCCAGAACCACTCGGCCTTCATGAAGGGCTTGTCGTCGATCTTGGACTTGGACTTCTGCAGGAGCGGGAAGTCGCCCATCTCGAGGGGCAGCGCCCACGGGGTGGCGGGCCAGGTCGAGGCCTGGTCTGCATCCTGGTAGAACCACATGTTGGACATGCCCATGCGCTTGTTCGGTTCGGTGCGGAAGGTCGCGCCGGCGTAGGCGCCCACCCAGCCGTGGCCGGTGGTGTCGGCCACGAACTTGGCGCGGAAGATCTTCTCGCGGCCGGTCTTGACGTCGATGGCCTTCACGGCGGCGATGCGGTTGCCGTCCATGACGACGCCGGTGGCGAAGTGTCCGAGGAAGAGGCTGATGTTCTTCTCCTTGCGGACGACCTGTTCCTTGAGCTCGTCGCCGAAGCTGTCGACGCGACCCGGGCTGTCGGGCGAACGGTCGCCGATCTCCTCGATCATCTCGCCGAGGTGAGGGTATTTGCCGCGGGTGGTGCCGCCCATGGCCCAGACGCCGACTTCGGAGCTGCCGTTGCCGCCGAGGACGAAGCGGTCCTGGATGAAAGCGACCTTGAGGGACTGGCGGGAGGCGGAGAGCGAAGCGCCGAGGCCGCCGTAACCGCCGCCGACGACGACGAGGTCGAACTCGCCCTGGTCTTCGGCGCCCTTGGGGCTGTTCCACTGCGAGCGGGCGGCGACGAGCGCGTCGCCTTCGGGCGGAGTGAACGCAGCGTCCTTGCTGAAGAGGATGGCGTCGGCGCGTCCGTCGAAGCCCGTGAGGTCGCGGAGGGCGATCTTCACGTCGCCCGCGGGCAGCGTGACCTTCCCGCCTTCCTGCCAATGCCACTCGGCGCCCTTCGTGCCGAACTCGGCGGCGACCGGCTGGCCGTTGACGATCAGTTGGAAGCGGCCGGGGGTGCCGGGTGCCTTCCAGTGGGCGACCCAATCCTTGGTGCGCACCCAGACGCGGTATTCGCCCGCGGCGGGGATGCGGACGGTGCCGGTGGCGTCGCCGACGGGCTGGCCGAGGCCGTGGGCCAGGAGGTAGGGCGAGCCGACGATGTTCGTGAAAGCGGTGTCGAGCTTCCAGCCGCCGTGGGCGGACAGGGATTCGGCTTCGACGAAGACCGTATCAGCGGACTGGGCACGGCCGACGACGGCAGCCAGCAGGGACAGTCCAAGGAGGGGAAGGACGCGAGGGGACATGGGATGATTAGATGCCAAGGGGGTGAGGGAGTTCCAGACAGAATTGGGTGTGGATGGAATAAGGGATAGGGGTGGGGGTAGGGCGGAATGCCTAGAGTATGGAGTATGGAGTATCGAGTATAGGGGGTGCTTGTCTTGGGGTAGGGGCAGCACCGTGTGCTGCCCTAGTTTGCCTCGGCTGTGTTCCCAACCGCTAACCGCTAACCGCTTCCACCTCGCGGCTCCGCCGCGCTGGGTAGGGTCGGGACCGCGTCACGACATAGCTGCTGCTGCATGGAGGACTGAATTGAGGACTGAATGGATGATGCCTGCCGGATGATTGGCTGGGGTGGACAAATCGTTTTCAGGTCTCAGGTCTCGGCCATCGGGTATCTGGTCGGGTACTCAGGTTCAGGTCCAGGTCCCGGGCCTGATTCCCGAACCTGTGCCTGTACCCGTACCTGCAGCCGAGACCTGTGACCCGAGAATGCCTCCGGTCCCAGTCCGTTTCGGCGCCTTGTCTTTCTCTAACCGCCAACCGCTAGCCGCCAGCCGCCTACACCTGGTCCATTCAGCCCTCGATTCAGCCCTCAACTCAGTCCTCAATGCAGCCCTCCCCATGATCCTCCGCCTGATTGCTTCGCTCTGTGCCGTCTCCTGCTTGGCCGCTGATATTCCTTCGGCTGGTCTCCTGGTCGACCTGGATGCCGCCAAGGGCGTGACGCTCGATGCGCAAGGACGCGTGACCGCGTGGTCGAATCAAGCGGGGCCGGATGCGACTCGTGCGTTCGTCGGTCAGCCGAAGGGGCGCACGGAGCCGACCTCGGGTCTGCCGTCAGTCGTGAAGGAACCCCGCGCGGCTCTCTCGTTCCGTCAGCAGGAACTGGTCTGTCATGATGAGTCGGCCTTTGACGGACTCATCCGCGGCTCAGGCTGCACGTGGGTCGCGGTCATCAAGGTCTACCCGCAGCGCGTCGGCCTGAAGGACGTGAATTCTTTTTTCGGCAATCTGCGTAACGGCCAGAAATACGAAGGCCTCTGGGGCTGCCTCGATGACGACAACACCGTCTGGTGGGGCGGGCGTAATGGACTCACCTTCGGCCGCTTCGACGTCAATAATCCCAAACTGGTCGGGCCGAAGCTGGAGGAAGGGCGTTTCCATTTTCTGGCCGGACGCATGGGCGCCGGACAGATCGAGGTCGCACTCGAATTTTTCGTCAACGATCTCAAGCCCTGCGCGACCGCGCGCTTCCCCGTCAACCCCAAGGCCGACGCCTCGAAACTCGCGATCGGCCAGGAACGCGACGCGATCCAGCATCCCGGCAAGGAATCCTTCGACGGCGAGATCGCCCGCTTCCTCCTGTGGGACCGCCCGCTCTCCGACGCGGAGTTGAAGGCGGTGTTTGAGAAGGTGAAGTGAGGATCGATGACAGAGGACTGAATCGATGACGGATGGCAGTGCTAAAACGGATCCCCCAGCCAATCATCCGGTTTCCGGTCTCCCTTTGAGTTAATGCCTCGAGGTAGGGACGTGATCACCATCACGTCCGTGGGCGGACGGAGGTTGGTATGGTCGAAGATTATGCCCGGTGCTCGCACGTGCGTCCTCGAACGGCGGTCATGGCAATGACCGCCCTACCCTTGACGGGTGTTAGCGGTAAGCGGTTGGCGGTTGGGCGAAACACTCCAGGTCTCAGGTCTCGGCCGGCGGCTATCTGGTACGGGTGTTCAGGATCAGGTTCAGGTCCCGGGCCTGATTCCCGACCTGTACCCGTACCTGCAGCTGAGACCTGTGACCCGAGAATACCTCCGGTCCTTGTCTGCTTCGGCGCCTTGTCTTTCTCCAACCGCCAACCGCTTACCGCCGGCCGCCTAAACCTGATCCATGCAGTCCTCCGTCATCGACTCAGCCAGCTTCCCGGGCGCGTTGCTGCGTCACTTCTTGCCCTTCTTGAAGCCTTGGCCGCCGCGCTGTTTCATGCGCTCTTCGACGACATCCAAGACCTTGTCGACGACGTCGCCAGTCAGCTCGTCATCGGCGGCGAGGATGGCTTCTTTGGTGGCTTTGCGGATGTCAGCCATGGCTTCTTCGAACTGCGGACGGAGGTTCTTCTTCTCGTCGTCGGAAGCATACTCGGCCTCCTTGCGGAGTTCGTTCAGTTTTTCGCGCGCGGCCTTGACGCCGTCATCCTGGAAAGCCTTGAACATCGCGACCTTGCACTTGTTGAGCTGCTCCGGCGTGACGCCTTCGATCTCTTCGGGCAGGAAGCCGCCGGTCTTGCCGCCGAACTTCGGGGCGCCGTCCTTGCGGGCGGGATCCGCTGCCGTGGCCTGGCCGGCGAACGCGGGGCTGGGAGTGGGGCTCTTCTCGGCGACGACCGCGGCGGCCGGCTTCTGGTCGGACGACGATTTGGCGTCCATGACGAAATAGGTCGCGGCGGAGCCGACGGCGGCGGCGAGGAGGAGGGGGAAGAGTTTTTTCATGGGTATGGGGTTTCAAAGGTAACCCCGCGGCAGGCAAGAAGTTGGGCTAAAATGGGCCAGGGTGGGGGCTAGGGCCAGCAACGCATGCATCTGGTGGGTGGTTCAGGTGCGGGGCCTAGGCCTGATTTCCGAACCTGATCCCGTATCCGTACCTGCAGCCGAGACCTGTGACCCGAGAATGCCTCCGACCCCAGTCTGTTTCGGCGCCTTGTCTTTCTCCAACCGCCTACACCTCGTCCATTCAGCCCTCCATTCAGCCCTCTATTCAGTCATCAACTCAGTCCTCTTCCGACTATTTCTTCTCCCCGAACGGGAAGGGCTTCAGCGGGGTTTTGGTGCCGCCCTTCGGACCCGCTTTGGCGGCGGCCTGCCGGGCGCGGTCTTCGACGACGTTGAGGATCGTGACGATGGTTTCCTTCGAGAGGGAAGGCGCCGCCTCGGCGAGGGCGGCTTCCTGCGCCTTGCGCATGTCGGCCTGCAACGCTTCGAATTCGCCTCGGAGGTTCTTCTTCTCTTCCGGTGAAAGGAATTCGGCCTCCTTGCGGAGTTGCGTCTGCTTGGCCTTCAGTTCCTTCACCTTCGGATCGCGCTGGACCTTGAACGCGGCGATTCGGAACTTGCGCATGTCCTCGGCCGAGACGCCTTCGACGTCGGCGAGCAGTTCGGCGGGGGTTGGCGCCTTGGGCGCTTCGGGCTTCGCTTCGGCGGCGGGCGCTTCGGCGGCTTTGGCGTCCTTGTTCTCCTTGGCGGCGGCGCGTTCGGCTTCGCTGGCCTTGGCCTGCGCGGCCTTGGCGGCTTCCTGTCCGCGCTTCTTGATCAGTTCCTCGACGGCGTTAAGGGTGAGCACCAGCGGGTCTTTCTCGATGGCGGGGTCGAATTTCTGCACGGCCTCGAGCGTGGCCTTCACCATCGCGTCGCGTCCGGCTTCGAACTCCAGCCGGAGGTCTTCGGCCTCGTTGCGGCCCTTGACGAAGCGGCTCCGCTCCTTGAGGTCGGCGAGGCGTTTGCGCGCGGCGGCGATGGCTTCGTCGCCGTATGTGGCCATGAGCGCGCGGCGGATCTTGGCGAATTGTTCGTCGGAGACGCCCGAGACGCTTTCGGGGAACTGGGCGCCGGCGCGCGCCGATTTCTTGGCGGGTTTGGGCACGGCTTCTTCGGCCGCGAAGGCGCAGGGCGCGAGGAGGGCGAGGGCGAGCAGGGAAAGGAGGCGCATGGGAGTTATACACCGAAAAGCCGGAAAGGTTTTTAGCGGATGGCGGTAAGCGGTTGGCGGTTGGGCGAAACACTTCAGGTCTCAGGTCTCGGCCGTCGGGTATCTGGTACGGGTGTTCAGGTTCAGGTGCAGGTCCCGGGCCTGATTCCCGTACCAGATCCCGTACCCGTACCTGAAGCCGAGACCTGTGACCCGAGAATGCCTCCGGTCTCTGTCGGTTTCGGTGCCTTGTCTTTCTCCAACCGCTTACCGCCAACCGCCTAAACCTAATCTATTCAGTCCTCGATGCAGTCCTCTGTCATCGACTCAGCCATCGTCTCGGAGGCAGCTTCGCCGCCGCGTCACTTCTTCTTCGGCTTTCCGGCGACGTCCTGGCGCTTCTGATGGGTCGAGGCGACGTAGTCGCGGATGACGTCGACCTTCAGGCCAGGCTCGGCCTTCTGCATCGCCTTCACGCGGGCGGCATCGATGGCCTCGCGGGCTTCCTTGGCGTCGCGGGCTCCGCCTTCCTTCTTCTCGCCCTTGCTCTTCTTCGGCTTCTCGCCGGCGCCACCGAGCTTGGCCACCGCGGCTTTGAAATCTTCGTCGTTCTCGGCCTTGAGCCAGGCTTCTTGCAGCTTCACGCCATCGACGAGCGAGACGCCCGCCGGGATCTCCGGGGCCTCGAGGCCCTTCTTCTTCTTTTTGACCGCCGGCTCCGCCGGCTTCTCCGCCGGCTTGGTCGCGGGGACTTCGGGCTTCTTCTCGTCAGCCGCGAAGAGCGGGAGTGAGGCGAGGAGGAAGCAGAGCAGGGCAGGGAAGCGCATACCGATGGAACACCGGAGGTTCGAAAAGGTTTTGGCGGTTAGCGGTTGGCGGTTAGCGGATGGGAAGAATGGAGGACTGAATCGAGTGCTGAATCGATGACAGATGGCTGAGTCGATGACGAAGGACAGACCTGAAAACGGCTCCCCCGCCAATCATCCGGTCTCCGGTTTCCCTTTGAGCCAATCAATCCCTGGCCAACCGTCCAACTGATCAACTGGTCAACTTAACTAGCCCCAGCCCCAGCCCTAGCCCTTTCTGTATCTGCCAATCGATTCAGCCATCCTTTCCCCCGCCCTCACCACCTTCCCTTAAGGAGCTTATTACCCGGATACGGAGCGTTGGAATGCGGCCCGAAGAACATCCGGATGCCGGCCCATGCCATGAAGGAGTCGCGTTGATTCATGCGCGCGTATTCCATGCCGGTGAGGAGCTTGAGGCGGTGGCCGGCGATGTAATGATTGAGTCCGAGATAGACCGCCTGGTAGGCATCGCCGTTGCCCATGCCCGCGAGGCGTTCGTAACGGCGCTGGCTGCTTAGGCCGGTCGCCTGGCTGGAGCTGGCGATCTGGTAGCGACTGACCACTTCGAGGGTGTCGGTAAGGAAGTAGCTGGGCTGGAGGTTGAGGCCGATGGCATCGCCCCGGGCGCCGCCGAAGCCGGCCGTGAGTTCGGCGACGAACGCCGCCGGACCGTCCGTGAAGATGAGCGCGCCGGCGAGGGCGTCGTCGAAACGCGTCAGGTTAGTCGCGTTGGCGTGGGCTTCGCTGTGCAGGTAGCCGCCGTAGAAGGACGCCGTCTCGGCGCCGAGGAAATGACCGAGGTCATAGGTCACGGCCGCGAGGAAGGAAGAGCCTGAGTCCAGTTCCGTGAAGGACTGCCACATGTCGGTGCCGGCGGAATTCGAGAAGACGCCGGCATAGTAATCCAACTTGTCGATGCGACCCGAGAGAGTGACGGCCGGGGTGTAATCGAGGCCCATCATGTTCGTGAACATCGAGCGCTCCATGAAGCTCAGGTAGCGGCTCGAGACATTACGGTCATGGGTGAAGCGGTGTTTCTGCTGGCCGACGGTGAGGTTGAGCGATTCCGCGAACTGCCAGCGGACCCAGAGCTCAGTGAAGCCGTTGTAGGCAGGTTCGAAATCGCTGCCGCTGATCGCCTGCGCGTGCACGGTCAGGCGGTCGAACATCGTGGCTTGGAAGCCGAGGCGGATGCGGCGGCTCTCGAAGCCGGAATCCTGTCCGTGGCTGCCGTCGTTGTCATGGTAATGTCCGTGATAGCGTCCGAGCACCCACAGCTCCTGCAGGCCCGGGTTCTGCTTGTCCTTGTAGATCAGGCCCAGGTTCTCGAACCGCTCCTTCAGCGATTGCTCCGCGGCCGGGCGTCTGGAACTGGCGGGCTGAGTCTGGGCGCCCAAGGTCAGGGCAGTGCAGGCAACCAGCAACGCGAAGATGTCTTTTTTTTGTAACATTTGTAACAATCAGAAAAAGGCAGAGGGGTCCAGGAAGGCATAAGCCATTATGAAAACAGGGTAAAACGGCCCGAAAGGCAAGGGGGGCTTTAGGGATAGGGCCAGGGCTGGCTAGCCCTCCGGACTCCCCCCTTTTTTGAGTTCCCAACCGCCAACCGCTATCCGCCAACCGCCATAACCCGCACCAAACAAAAGACCCCGGTGAACCGGGGTCTTGTTCGAGCCTGTGATCCGAGGATTACTTGGCTTCCGGCTTCTTACCGCCCTTGTCGCCTTCGGGCTTCTTGCCGCCCTTGTCGCCCTTGCCCTTGCCCTTACCCTTGGCGCGGGCTTCTTCGAGGGCCTTGAAGACGGCTTCGAGGGAGGCGTCAGCCTTGAGGATGGCGGCCTTGGTGGCTTCCATCACGCCCTTGCCGGCGGCCTGCTTTTCTTCCGGGGTCTTGGCGTCAGCAGCCTTGGCCTTGGCGGCGACGACGGCTTCGTCCTTCTGGGCGGCCTTCATGGCTTCGCCGAACTTCTTCCAGGTGGCTTCGTCGACGGATTCCGGACGCTGCGGGCCCTGCTGCTTCTTGCCGCCCTTGCCTTCGCCCTTCTTGGCGGGGGCGTCGCCCTTCGGGGCGTCGGGCTTGGGAGCGTCCTGAGCGAGGAGGCCAGCCGAGGTGATCAGGGCCAGGAGGAGTGCGAGTTTGATCTTCATGATAGGTATGGGGGTGCACGGATGAAACCCCGCCCCGGGGGGCGAGTTACAGGTTTTAAATTTAAATATGACACGCCGGCGGGGTGCGCCCAGGCCGCCCCTGGGCTTAATCTCAGGACCGCCGATGACCCCGCTCCTCGTCCATGTCCCG
>Ga0208723_1000127_pt1 | contig 28501 bp, 46 predicted proteins | sample LakMenEpi31Aug12_FD_150750 | JGI IMG/M metagenome (GOLD analysis project Ga0208723, IMG submission 150750) | Freshwater microbial communities from Lake Mendota, WI - 31AUG2012 deep hole epilimnion (SPAdes) | ecosystem: Environmental > Aquatic > Freshwater > Lake > Epilimnion/Euphotic zone ...
CAACGGGAAATTTTACAACTACGTTAACGGAGTAGTTGACCCGAAAAACGTTACTACTTTAGAACAACCCTACAAAGGTTTTTTACATTGGGAAAAATACACGGATGCGCAAATAGAAAGCACCCGCCAATTACTCGTTTACCTTTGTGAAACTTACAAAATTCCAAAGGCTTACCGAAGCGAAATTTTCCAAATAGACAAAGAAGCATTTAAGGGTACTGCGGGAATCTTTACCCACAATTCGGTTCGTAAGGATAAATCCGATATTTATCCGTGTCCTAGAATGATTGAAATGCTCAAAAACTTATGATTAGAATAATAGCGATTTTAAGCGTTTTAACGCTATTTTCTTGTTCAAGTGAACGATTGGCTCAATACCACGTAAGAAAAGCGCTTAAACACGGCGCAAAATTGACACAAGACACCGACACGATTCGAATTGCAACCGTTGATTCGTTTCCCGTGATTAGTCACGATTCAATCGTTTGGGAAAAGTTTATCGCGTATCGCGATACCGTGATAAAATTTCAAAATGTTTATGTGCCGAAGACACGTTGGCAAACGCGAATCGAATACAAACAACGCGTGAAGACGCTTCGAATCAAAGGAAAAACCGAATGGAAGACCGCTAAGGCGCAACAAGTTGTTAAATATAAGTTCCGTTTGTGGTGGGTTATTGTGGCGTTTTGTGTTGGGTTTTTGGTTCGTTACATTTTATCGCCTACTTTTATCGGTAGGATTAAACTATTATTTAAGCTATGGACGTAATAAAACACGGACGAAATATCCACGAATTAAGGATAGACGGTAAAACGGCACACGTTGCAATGCTATCGGATATTCATTGGGACAATCCTAAATGCGAACGCGACTTACTTAAAAGACATTTAGAATTTTGCAAGTCGAATAATATTCCCGTAATAATTAACGGGGATTTCTTTTGCTTAATGCAGGGACGCGGAGATAATCGCCGCAATAAATCGGACATTAGAACCGAACATAACAACGGAAGGTACTTAGATTCAATCGTAGAAACTGCGGTAGAATGGTTTTCCCCTTACGCGGAAATCATTAAAGTAATAGGGTACGGCAACCACGAAACGGGAGTAATTAAATACCAAGAAACGGATATTTTACAAAGGTTTGTGGACCTACTAAACTATAAAAATGGTACTTCAGTTTATACAGGCGGTTATGGAGGTTGGGTAATTGTTAAACAAATGTTTTTCGGCAACAATAGAATGAGTACCAAAATAAAGTATTTTCACGGGAGCGGCGGTGGCGGCGTAGTTACTAAAGGAGCGTTAAACCTTACCCGCGCTTTGGAAATGTACGAAGATTTCGACGTGTTTTCAATGGGACACATACACGAAAATAGCGCACGTAATGACGTAAGGGAATGCCTTAACCATAACGCCAAATTAGGTTATTCGGTTAAACAAAAGTACATTCATTCGATGCTTACAGGAACGTATAAAGAGGAATACGGAGACGGTTCGCACGGATGGCATGTCGAACGTGGCGCACCCGTTAAGCCGTTAGGGGGTAGGATATTAAAAATAGAATGCAAAGAAGTTGAAAACTCACTAGTAAAGAACATAGATAGTTTCAAATTTCCGTTGTAATTTAGCACCATAGCGTTAAGGGGGGGTAGAAATACCCCTTTTTTTATGTCTTAAAAACGCTTGAAAATCAACGAGTTAGAAATTATTTTGTTAAAAATCGAAAAAAAATGTTAAAAATGTTTGGTAGATTGAAACTTACTATTTATATTTGCGTATAGTTATTCACTAAACAATTAAAAAAAACGCTATGAAAACACAAAAGAAAATTGTAAAATTTGGTAAGTACAAAGGACAACCAATAACCGAAGTACCTTATGCCTATGCACAATGGCAAAAAGCCAATGGTAATAAAAAATTCTATTGCGATTGGATGGATAATAATAAATTCAATAATCGAGTTCAATTCGATAATTGTTCTTCAAAAGATGGACACTTTATGGAATGTAAATTAACTAATGGTTCTTTTGTTTTTAAGTATTCATACAATAACAAGCAATTTTATTATTTAGTTGATTGCAACGGTGCATTTATGCGTGATTTACAAGTATTTGGATATAGTAGTGTTAAACAAGGAGCAATAGATACAACCGAAGAAAATTGGATAACATTAACACCATCGGGAAATAGATTAATGGGTAAAATGCTTGTTAGTCCATATTATGAACATTTTCCTTATGAAACATATAAAATAAAATAAATTAAAAACGGGGGGTGCGCATCCGTAACGCACAATTAAAAAAAACGCTATGAAAACTTTTAGAATTGAATTTCAAGACAACGACGGAAACGAGTTATTTATTAAGGTAATCGAAGAAACGCATTTATCTTATGCAATGATTTATGCTCGTAATTATTTGGGTACGACAACGTGGGGAGACGCAGTTAATTATTTAATAACCGAATTAAACTAAACACTATGGAAAAACAAGAAATGATTAACGAGATTTTAGCTTACGAACAGGAGTTAAGATTCATTTACGAAGAATGTAAAAACGCATTCGGACATTTAGACACCGACACCCAACGAGCAATCGAACGTTGGTTAGTTATGGAAGAGTTATTAACCCGCTTAAATTTGAACGATGAAAAATAAAATACTAGACGATGTTTTAGCCGCTTTGTTTGTGGCTTGTTTACCTTACCTTTTGTATAAACTTTTAATTTTAATGATATTATGAACTATTCAGTTGATTTAGAAAAAGATACCTGTTATTTTAGCTTTGAGCGTAACGGCTTAGATGTTTGGGGTTCGTGTTTATTTATCCTATCTCCCGACTTAGACGGATGGTTTCGAGTAGAAGTTGAAAACGTGGTTGCCTACATTGACGCAGGCGAAACCGAAATACCTTACAAACTAACGGACGATGAAACCTACAAGCTATGCGAGGAAATCGAAGAAGAAGCGAGTAACCAAATGCTTTGGGAAGAACGCTTAAGAGAAATAGAAGACGATAATATAAACGATAACATAGAGCAATGGAAAAGCAACAGATGGAATTAGGCGCGCAGGTTTATTGGTGGTGCCACGGAGGAGGCGCATTCGTTAAATCAGGGCATTTTAATTGGAAACACTTTTGTAAAGTAATAGAGGCAAAAAATGAAATTATACGAAATACTATATTGGGCGAGGATGTACTCAACGAGCAAGCCAACGAAAACACGGATAACGATAACCGCAACGAGCAGAAGCGAAGCCGTTAAAAAATTGGATATTTGGGAAAAACTAATAATAAACATAAAAGAGTTATGACACCTATAGAAAAAGCCTTACAAATTTTATCCGACTTCGGAAATATAGAAGACCTAGGAATAATAGGAAATTCTAACGGAACTTGGGAATGGAGTTCTAAACAATGGATGCGGCAAACAAAACAAGCCGCGTTAATTTCAGTAAACGAAAAGTTAAATACATTGCAAGAAATAAAGAATTTAAACCTAACGAAAACAATTTTAGATTTAATTGAGTATTGGGAAGAAGTTAAACAAGAAATCGAAAAACAATGATTGAACAAGCAGAATTTTTAATAGAAAAGCACAAATTAACAAGGCGCTCACGTAAACAATTTTTAGTGCACCAACGAGCGTTCTTAATGAATAGGCTACAAAAACACGGAGTAAGTTTAATACGTATTGCTAGAATGTTTAATATGAACCACGCTACCGTATTACACAACGTTAAAAACGCACAATACTTCGAAAACGTTGAAGACAAATTATACCTTGCGGATGTTGCCGAAATACGGGAGGAACTAGAAAACAATCCTGTAGTAAGAAACATCGAAGACCTAGTTTCCGAAATTTTAGAATGCACCACGGTAAGACGTTTAGAAAAAATTCAACGAAGAATTAAAAGAAATGAGTACAAGTTAACGGAAGAATAATTATATTTGTATTCGGGTTCGTCTCTCACATTATAGAACCTTAAACGAGTTATTAACCCTTGTAATGAAATCGAAGTGAGAGCCGATGGAGTTGCAGGGGTTTTTTATTGATTAAATTTTTAAGTTATGGAATTAATTGCAAAGGTTGAAAGGGAAAACGAAAGTATTCAATTTATTAGAATTTCTAACAAAGGAATGTTTGTTGAAATAGAGTATTCGAATTTACCCGCGTTAAGTTTTATTTTAACCAACGAAGAAGTAGAAGCGTTAAAAGATTATATTTTGCTTACTGATAAAAACGAAATATGAGCGGTTGGATTAAAATACACAGAAAGTTTTTAAGTTGGCAATGGTTTGAGAAAAGCGAAGCGGTACACTTGTTTTTATACTTGCTATTAAAAGCGAATCATAAAGATTCCCAATGGCAAGGAATGGATATTAAACGAGGGCAATTTGTTTCGTCTTTAGGTAAGATTTCAGCGGAAACGGGAATAAGTATTCAGACGATTAGAACGTTGTTAAATAAGTTTGAAAAGACGAACGAAATAATAGTAAAATCAACAAACAAAAATAGCCTTATAACTATCTGTAAATATGATTGTTACCAAGACGAAACCGAAGAAACTAACAAGCAACTAACAAACAAACAACAAACAACTAACAAACAACTAACAACAAACAAGAATGATAAGAAAGAAAAGAATGAAAAAGAACTTATTTTAGATAGATGGATAGAATACCGAAAACAAATTAAGAAGCCAATTAAAGAAGCTACGCAGGAAACTATTTTAGCTAAGATGGAAAACTTTACGGAAGAACAATGTAAGTTTGTTATTGATAATTCAATAGAAAACGGGTGGCAGGGTTTATTTTGGGACAAGCTGCCTAAAAAAGAAGAACTAAGCGAAGAGCAGTTAACGTACAATTACGTACAAAAAATGTTAAATTACAAAGACACTAAAGATTATTCAAATGCTGACTAAACAAGGCGACACCATACAATACCTGCTAGACTTAAAAGCGGGTAAGATAAAAGCAGGCTTAGGCATTGACTGCGTTTTAGATAACTTTTTAAGGTTCAAACGCAAGCAAGTAAATATAATTTTGGGACACGATAACGTAGGTAAAACTTATTGGATAAATTGGTATTTCCTCTGCCTCGCATTAAAACACGGACTTAAATTCTGCTTATGGTCGGGGGAAAATCAAAAGGGACAAGTTCTAAGGGACTTAATCCAACTTTACGCAGGCGAACCATTTAAGAACTTAACTAATAATCAAATACAAAGCTACCTTACCTACATTGAACAATTTTTTATCTTCGTGGATAATAGTAAACTTTACAAGCCGTTGGAACTTTTGGAAGTGTTTAAGCAAAGCGAATGCGATATAGCGTTAATAGACCCGTTTACAGGACTAGACCGCGAAATGAGTTACGAAGGAAACTATACGTTTATGAATAAGGCGCGGGAGTTTGTGAATAATACAGGCATAACGCTTTACATTAACACGCACCCAAACACGGAAAGCGGGCGAAGTGGACACCTTTACACGGAAGGCGAATGGAAAGGACACCTTAAACCCCCGTTAAAAGACCATATCGAAGGCGGTAAGGCTTTTTTAAATAGATGCGATGATATGTTAGTAATACATAGGCTAATAAAACACGAAGAAATGAAGTATAAAACAATGATTTCGATTGAAAAAGTAAAGGATACTGAAACGGGAGGAAAAATAACGGGAATCGGCGAACAACTTTTATGCGATTGGAATAAAGGACTTGGCTTTGAACTTTACGGTGTTAACCCTTTACGAGATATGAGAAACCCAAAGAAATCAAATTTACCTTTTTAAGATGGACGATTTAACGATATTAAAAGCGAAGGTATTAACCACGTACACGGCAACCAAGGTACAAAGCAGTTTAGACGAAATCAAAGCGAAAAACGGACACCGTACCGATTTAATCGAATCAATGGAAGCAACGTTATTAGACCTTAACGAAATACGGAAAATAATTGACGGCTTAGAAAAAGAGTTAAGGTTTGCGAATTCGTCCGCATTTAGGTTGGAACGGTTATGTTTAGAATTAAAAGCAGAAAACAAAGAACTAAAAAACGAAATTAAAGCGTTAACCGAGGAGTTGTAAAATGAACTTAAAACCTTAACCTTTGAGTTATGAAATGCAAAAACTGCAAAGCCGAATTTACCCCCGTTCGATTTAATCAAAAATTTTGTTTGGAATCGGATTGCGTCCGTGTTTGGATAGAATCCGAAAAGGAAAAACAATGGAAGAAAAAAAAGAAAGTACTAAAAGACGAACTGCAAACCCTTCCCGAATTGCTTAAATTGGCGCAAATAACGTTTAACAAGTACATTCGACTACGCGACAAGGATAAACCTTGCGTAAGTTGTGAAAAGCCGTTAGGAGCGAAATTTGACGCGGGACACTATTTCAGTATGGGTGGACATAAGGCGGTAACTTTTGACGAAGAAAACGTACACGGGCAATGCGTTACCTGCAACCAACACAAACACGGAAACCTATTACACTATCAAATCGGAATCCAAAAAAGAATAGGAGCGGATAGGCTAATAGAATTACACGCACGCGCTTACGAAACAAAGAAATGGACACGGGAGGAACTAAACGAGATTATCAAACGCTATAAATTTAAAATAAATGAGATTCGAAACGCTTAAAGACCTACAAAACGAAATGGAAGCTATTTCCGTTTTTTGCGATGAATACGATTTAAGTTGTAATAAGTTAGACGAAAACGATATAGATTTTGAGTTAATAAAAGACGGACGAATAATAGGTTACGCAGAAGTAAAAGGAAGAAATAAAACAATACAGGAAGCCTACCCGTTACCGATAGCCGTTAGAAAGCTAGTTAAACTAATGGACAAAAAGACGAACCCCGTAATTATTTGGAAATGTTACGATGGAATAATATATGGCAAACTTGAAAAACTAAAGGGAGAAATAAGAATAGGCGGTAGAAAACCCCGTGAAAATTCCTTTAATGATATTGAGTTAATGACATACTTTGAAAGGCAAAAAGAACTAATCGAAAAAAAAATATAAAAAAATTTATATCGAAGTATTGTTATTTAATTTGTTTTTGTTATATTTGTATCTAATTAAAATTTATACGCTATGAAACATTTATTTAAATCGTTGGCAGCATTCCAACAAGAAGTACCCGTAATTCACAAGGGTACGCAAGGCTTCGGGTATAGTTACGCAGATTTACCCGCTATCTTTGAAAAGATTAACCCGCTATTAGCCAAACACGGATTAGGCTTTACTCAGTTGTTGCAATCAAAAGACGGATTAAGCTATTTAGTAACGCTTGTTTTTCACATTGAAAGCGGAGAAAATATAGAAAGCCAAATAATACTACCGCAAGTTACGTTAAAAGGAATGAACGATTACCAATCATTCGGTAGCGGTGTTACTTACTTTAGGCGTTATGCTTTGAGTTCTGCGCTCGGTTTAGTTACGGACAAAGATACGGACGCAAGCGGTGAACAAGTAAAAGACGAACCAAAGAAACCTAGTATTGACGATAAACGATTAGGAAAGGCTTTAGAAGCTATTGCTCAGGGCAAGTACACTAAGGAAGATTTATACGCGCAATTTTCATTAACAACGGCGCAAGCTAAATTACTTGAAAACGTATGAAAGTCAGGGCTTCTCAAATTGGTAAGATAATGGCAACCCCCCGTAAAGCGGGGGAGGTGCTATCCGAAATGGCTAAAACCTACGTTCACGATTTAGTATTGGAAGAAAAATACGGAATCAAAAAGGAGTTTAGTTCGCGTTACACGGATAAAGGTAACGAGGTAGAGGAAATCGGAATAGCGTTAGTAAACGAGGTGTTAAACTATAAATTCATTTACAAAAATTACGATTATTTCGAAAACGATTGGATTAAGGGAACACCCGATGTAAACACGGACGAAGTGTTATTAGATGTTAAATGTTCTTGGGACGCTACTACGTTTCCTTGGTTTGAGACGGAAGTTCCTAATAAGGACTATTTTTATCAGCTCCAAGGGTATATGTGGCTAACGGGAAAACAAGAAAGCATTTTAGCTTATTGTTTAATCAATACTCCTGCTTTAATGGTAGAAGACGAAATAAGGCGGGCGCATTGGAAATTTAACCTAATCGAAGAAAACACGGAACTAAGAAAAGATGTAGAATCTAAACACGTTTTCGACCATATCCCCGAACATAAAAGGGTAAAGTATTGGTTTATTAGAAGGGATGAAGCCGTAATTGAAAAAATAAAAGAACGAGTAGAACTATGCCGAGAATACTATAACCTGTTAATGAAAACGATATGACAATAAGTGCTTTAAGATGCACTATTTGATTTAAGTAAATAAGAAAAACCAAGAAGTGTAAAATATAGTGCTATTTATTGCACGAACTAAATAAAAATAAGATGAAAGCAAAACTAACCTTTAACTTACCCGAGGACCAACACGAATGGGAGAACGCAGTAAACGCGAATAATATGTATTTAGCGCTTTGGGAAATTCAGCAGGAAATTCGAAGGGTATGGAAATACGGAGAACTAACCGAAGGGCAATTCGAAATCGTGCAACAAATTTACGATAAAGTAAACGAGATAATAAACGAAAACAATATAAACTTAAATAGGTGAGATACGCAATAATTTTTTTAAGTGCTTTGATAATAGAGATATGTTCAACATTTTACATTCGAGCGACTTCGGAGGGAAACACGGACTTAATGTTATTCTTTGCCTGTATTGGTCCGTTTCTAGGTCTTCCGTTTATTGGGTTTATGGTAGAATCAAAAACTTGGAAGGAACGAATAATGCAGGCTTTTTCTCTAAGCTTAGGTTATGGGTGCGGATGCTTAATAGTAATCAATTTAATTAAATAAAAAATGGAAACAAAAAACAACACGGGAGCAATTTTTAAGAATGACAAAAAACAAGGTAATCAACCCGACTACCGAGGAAAAGTAAACGTAAACGGCAAAGAAATGGAGATAGCGTTATGGCTTAAAGAATCTAGCAAAGGAATGAAATACTTTTCGTGTTCATTTAGCGAACCACGAACCAACGAAGCGCCCAAACAAGTAAACACGCAAATAATTGACGAAGACGATTTACCCTTTTAATTATGTTTATAGATGACAATTCATTACGTAAGGAGTTGAAAAATATACTCCTTACCAAAACACGAAACCAAGTAGTAAAGGAAATAAAGTCCAAAGGGTTAAAGATGCACCAATATACAATAGACCGTTTTTTGTCGGGCGCATTGGTAAGCATTAAAACGCTTCGAACCTTAGACGAATACGTATACCGACACCAAAAAGGATTTAAGTAAGTTTAATTAAAATATAAACATTATATTTGATGACAAATTAAACAAAATGGAATGGGTAAGCGTAGTCGCAAAAGACCATAAAGAATGGGTTAAACTTGTAAAAACTTTCGGGGAAGACTTTTACGCGGAAGATATAGTACAGGAATCTTACCTACGTTTGTACCGATATTGCAAACCCGAAAACGTTATTCAAAATGGGCAAGTTAATAAAGGCTTTATGTATTTTGTTTTACGCAATCTTTACTTATTACACGTTAAAAGTGAGAAAAAAGGCGAAGCCGTGAATTTAGATAACTTACCCCTGCTAAAAGACGAACCAACAAACCTACCAAAGGAAGAAGCCTACGCAAGAATGCTAAGTAAGATTTACGAGGAAGTGGATAGTTGGCATTGGTACGATAAACAACTATTTACGATTTATAAAGACACGGACTTAAGCATAAGAGACATAGCAAAAGAAACTACGATTTCGAGCAGTTCTATTTTCAACACCTTAAAGAACTGCAAAAGCAAAGTAAGGAATAAGTTTAAGGAGGAATACGAAGATTACAAAAACGAAGATTTTGAATTAATTAAATAACGCTATGAAATTTCAAAACATTTTAGAAATACTTGAAAACGAACTCGAATTAAGAAAAATAAGAGCTAAAGAATTTTTCCACGAACATTCTAAATTAGAAAGAGAAATAAAAAAACTTAAAGAGGAAAACGAAATTTTAAGAAAAGACTTATTCGAATTAAGTCAAGAACATTTTAAGATTGATTCAAGTAAAATAATAAAAGTAGAACCAAGATTCAAAAAATTTGGATTATAAATTAAATAAACAAGTTATGGGAAGACCAAGAAAAAAACAAGCGGAAGGATTAGGCGATACAGTCGAAAACATTTTAGAAGCAACAGGAATAGCAAAGGTTGCTAAATGGGTAATGGGCGAGGATTGCGGTTGCGAAGAACGTAAGGCAAAGTTAAACGAACTTTGGAGGTACACAAAACCCGAATGCCTAACGGAAGACGAATACACATACCTTGACGATTTTTATACTAACCTAAAAAGCAGCGTAAGTCCTAACCAACAAAGGGAACTATTGAAGATTTACAACCGAGTATTTAAACAAAGAATGCAGCCTACTTCCTGCGGTAGTTGCGTTAGGGAAATAGTCAATAAGTTAAACAAGCTATATTCAATTTACAAAGAAGAAAATGCCAATACCGAAGCCGAATCCTAACGAAGAAAAAAAAGAGTTCGTAATGCGTTGTATGTCTAACGATACGATGAATAAAGAATTTCCAAACACGGACCAACGTTTAGCGGTTTGTTCGTCTACTTACGAGGAATCTAAATTATCAAAACACGAAAACAATGGGACACGGAAGACCAAATAAAATACATTCACCCGAACACCTTTGGGAACTATTCACTGAATACAAAAGACACGTAAAGAATAACCCTATTCTAAAACATACTTTCGTAGGTAAGGAAGGAAGAAGCGAATATAGCGAACTTGAACGCCCTCTAACCATAGAAGGGTTTGAATGTTATTGCGCGGATTTAGGAATAATACAAGACCTATCGAATTATTTTGCAAATTCGAATAATAGATATAAGCGATTTTCAACTATCGTTACGCGCATACGCAAGGAAGTTAGAAACGACCAAATAGGCGGTGGTATGGCGGGAATCTATAACCCAAGCATTACGGCACGTCTAAACAACTTAGTAGAAAAGAAAGAAATTACCAACGTAGAACAACCATTATTCCCCGATGTTTCGGAAGACAACAGCGATACGGAAGATACTGAATCTTAAAAAACGAATTAAGATTATTCAGGGCGGAACTTCTGCGGGTAAGACATTCGGAATAATACCCGTGTTAATCGACAAAGCCGCACGGCAGGAAGGTTTGGAAATAAGTATAGTAGCGGAAACAATCCCACATTTACGAAGGGGTGCGCTAAAGGATTTCCTAAAAATAATGAAGTGGACGGGTAGGTTTTTCGAAGATAGGTTTAACAAGTCACTTTTAAGATACGAGTTCGCAAACGGAAGCGTAATAGAATTCTTTTCCGCGGATGACTCTAGCAAACTACGGGGTGCAAGGCGCGACATTCTTTATATCAACGAATGCAATAACGTTACCTTTGATTCCTATAACGAGTTAGCTATTAGAACACGAAAGGAAGTTTATTTAGATTTTAACCCTGCTAACGAATTTTGGGTTCACACCGAACTAAAGAACGAACCTGATTCGGACTTTTTAATTTTGACGTACAAGGATAACGAAGCGTTAGACCAAAGCATAATAGACCAAATTGAAAAGAACAAAGAGAAAGCTAAAACTTCTACGTATTGGGCGAATTGGTGGAAGGTGTACGGAGAGGGTCAATTAGGAATGCTCGAAGGAGTTGTTTTCTCAAATTGGAAACAAATAGACACGATACCCAAAGAAGCGAAGTTGTTAGGAATAGGTTTGGACTTTGGTTACACGAACGACCCGACTGCGATAATAGAAATATACAATTACAACGGGCAACGGATAGTTAACGAGGTAGCCTACCAAACAGGGTTATTAAATAGCGAAATAGCGAAACTACTACCAAAACACGTACCCGTTTACGCTGATAGTTCCGAACCCAAATCAATAGACGAAATAAAACGCTTTGGGGTAACGATTAAAGGGGTAACAAAAGGCAAGGATTCGATAAACTACGGAATAGACGTTATTCAGCGTAACGAATACTTAGTAACGTCAAACAGCGGTAATTTAATCAAAGAATTACGCTCGTATGTTTGGGACACCGACAAACAAGGCAAGCGCTTAAACAAGCCTATCGATTTTAATAACCACGCTATCGACGCATTTAGATACCACGAAATGGAAACGTTAGGCATAGGGGCAAATTACGGAAGCTATGCAATACGGTAAGACGGACGATTTACAGGTAATGATTACTCGTGTTGAACAATACATACACGAGCGTACAGGCAAACGAGTAAGAATAGTATTTAATAATATGGCGCGGTTTCCCGTTCACTTCGAAATGCTTTTGAAGGCTTACGAGTTTGTTATGAGTTACAAAAACGAAAATAAATAGTTTAATAAATATGCGAATAGAAATAGACGTACCGAGTTCGATTAGTGAAATACCTTTAGCCAATTACCAAAAATTCCTAAAGGTTCAGCAAAATTCCAATGACGAGGAATTTATAGCGCAAAAAATGATTGAAATTTTCTGCGGAATAGAATTAAAGGACGTTGTTAAAATGAAGCTCAATAGCATTAACGATTTAGTGTTACATTTCAACGAAATCTTTTCCGTTAAACCAAAGTTTCAACCGCGATTCAAAATAGGCGGAATGGAATACGGATTTATACCCGACCTTGAAAATATAAGTTTCGGGGAATACGTGGACTTAGATAACTACCTATCTAATTGGGACGATTACCACAAAGCTATGGCAGTAATGTACCGACCAATTACGGAAACACGAAAAGACAAATATAACATTTTTGAATATAACGGAGCATCCGAGTTTAGCGATGCTATGAAGTACGCGCCTATGGACGTTGCAATAGGGGCGAGCGTTTTTTTTTGGACTTTAGGAAACGAGTTATTAAGCGCTACCCTAAGTTATTTGGAGAACGAAGTGAAGCAGATGAACGAACAAGCGATTTTAGCGCACGAACCCAATTTGGGAAAAAATGGGGATGGTATTCAAGTATCTACGGACTTGCTAAGGGCGACCTTACAAAATATGACGAAGTTACAAAATACGGATTATTTAAATGTCTCACCTATCTTACATTCGAGCAGGAAAAAAACGAAGTTGAACTAATGGAAATAAAAAAGAATAAAATATGAACGGATATTACTCCTTACTAGACCAACTAAGAACGCATTTTAACGCAGACCCGTTAGTTAACACCGTTTCGCAAGGTTCGATTTTTAACGTTGACTTAGGAAAGCAAACTATATTCCCGTTAGTTCACGTTATGGTTAATCAAGTTACGTTTAATGATAACGTAATGACTGCGAACGTTACTTTACTTGCAATGGATAACGTAAGCCAACGAAAAGAGGAAGCACCGAACACCTTTGAAACTGCGGACAACGAAATAGACGTACTTAATACTCAACTTGCGATTCTTAATCGAGCGTTCGAAATGCTTAAACACGGAAACATTTGGGACAACCTATACCACTTGAATGGTGCGCCTGTATGCGAGCCTTTTATAGAACGCTTTGAGAATTACTTAGCGGGTTGGGCTATGACTTTCGATGTTGACTTCCCTAACGATATGACACGCTGTTAATGGAAAAGGAGTTACAACTTAAAGCACTCGAGGAATTTCGCGACTATGTAATAGCAAAAGCGAAAAGTAACCTACGTCAAAAATCCGCTTCAGGAAAATTAAAAGATTCGTTAAACGCGCAGGTAAAGGTTATGCCAAATTCTATTCGTTTATTTTTTGAAATGGAAGAATACGGGTTTTATCAAGACCAAGGGGTAAAGGGTGTAAGTAGTGGACGAAGCCTAAGTAACTTTAGGTTTGGTTCGGGTTCGGGTAAAAAAGGAGGACTAACCGAAGGAATAAAAAAATGGGTTAAATATCGTAGCATTCAATTTAGAGACAAGAAAGGAAGGTTTTTAAGTAGCGACGCTACGGCAATGCTTATAACACGTTCTATTTGGCAAAAAGGAATAAAGCCTAGTATGTTTTTTACAAAGCCATTTGAACAAGCATTTAAAACATTACCAAACGAAATGATAGATGCTTACGGTTTGGAATCCGAGGAACTATTTGATACAATAATGAAAGAAAATATGAAAAACTATGGCTATAAATAGAATATACGCACGAAGCCCGTACATTATCGAAGTGGACGAAGTAGGGCAAAGCGGAAGTAAGGTAGAGTTATACATTTACACGAACGGAAGCACCCCGCCAACCTTACCGACTTACACGCTTGAGAAGTTAATTCCCGCGAGTAATAACACGCAAACGTTGTACAACATTTCCCCGTATTTAATGGAGTATATTACGCACGATACATTTAGCAGTAATTACCAAACGGATAACTCTCCTTTGTCCACGGCTCAATATATTTGCGTTGACGTGAAACGATACAAATTAGTTTTGAACACTTACACGTTATTAAACACCTTTACCTATTTTGCTTTTGACGGGTTTGGGTATTATTCGCAAGGTTACAACCCACCGCATACTGCGCAAGGTTTAGCGCAATTAGACGAAAAAAATTACTATTATTGGGCTGATTCCAATAACAACCCTTTGTCAAATAACCTTCAAAGGGCGGGAACGATAACGGCTTATTTACCTACGAACTACTACATTAAATATACGCAACTCCAAACGGGTTTAACGTACACTACCCCCGTAGTTCCTGCGGATAACATTTACAACGTTTACAGGGTTTACCCAAGTTACTACCTTACAGGCAACAAAGTAGAAATATTTACAAACCTAAATGTACTAATTTGGGAGGCTACATTTTACCCAATCGAGGAATGTTACTACGATGTAATTACTTTGGACTTCGTAAATATGTACGGATGTTGGCAACGTGAATTTTTCTTTAAGGCTTCTTACGAAACTTTAACAACGTCAACAACGGAGTTTAATTTAATGCAAGAAATGGATTTATTTGGAAGTTGGGACACAAACCTAAACCAACGGCAAACATTTAACACCAACGGGATAATAACGCATAGATTAAACACGGGGTGGGTGGACGAATCGTTTAACTCAAACCTTCAGCAGTTATTGTTAAGCGAACGAATTTTACTTAACGGAAAACCCGTTAAAATGAAAACCAAAGACTTAAATAAGGAAAAGAACCTAAACAACAAAAAAATAAATTACACTTTGGAATTCGAGGAAAGCAACGATTTAATTAACAACGTAATTTAATGAAAAGGCAAGTAAGGGTTTTCGTAGAAGGGCAAAAGTTAGATTTATTCAACGATGAAAATATCGAGGTAACTTCTACTATTCAAAATATACAGGACATTTCTAAAACATTTACCGACTTTTCGCAATCATTTACAATTCCAACAAGTCCCGTTAATAACGCTATTTGGGAATACTTTTACGAGAACGCAGTAACGGGTACGATTAACTACCAAGAACGATTAAACGGATATATCGAAATAGATATGACATTTTTCCGTAGGGGTAAAATCCAAATGGAAAAAAGCCAACTAAAAAACGGACAACCGAACAATTACACTATAACGTTTTACGGAGAAGTTACTACGCTCAAAGATTTAGTAGGGGAAGACTTGTTAAGTGTGTTAGACCATTCCACACTTGACCACGACTACTCGTTTACGGAAATATACAACCGCATAACCAACCCGACTATTGATTGGGACGTATGTTACCCGCTAATTACTTCAAATCGAGTTTGGCAGTACCAAGGGGTAGACCCAAGCGGAAATTTTCCTAATTGGTACACAAACACGGGGGCAAACAACATAAGCAACAACGCAGGCGCGATAGATTACCGCGAGTTATTCCCTGCTGTTCGAGTTAAAAGTATTTTCGATTTAATAGCAGCGCAATACGGAGTAACGTTTACAGGAAGTTTCTTAACGGATGCTAGATTTACGCAGGCTTACCTTTGGTACAAGAATAAAAACGATTTCGACTTTATCGGGCAAGCGCAAAACGTTACCTTTAATTCAGTAATAGCGCAGGGTGGAAGTACGTACAATCTTAATCCGAGTTCGCCACCTTATGTTTTTGATTTTACGCAAAACTTGTTAAACGTTTACTACCAATTTGGAGCGTCTTTTATGGGAATCAATATAGCGGTAGCGAGTAACTCAAACCCTACCGTAATTTATTACTTAGACACGTACATAAATGGAGCGTTATACCAAACAACCGAAGGGCAAGGATTTACCTTAAACGCAAACATTACGCAAATTCCAAACGTTCAAGGGTTGTATGATGTTTACGAATTTAAGTTAAGGGCAACGGCGGCGGTTAGTATTTCTTTGGATATTACTTATTCGGTTACTTATTTTAACCCTTTGCTTAATACGGATTTTGTTACCGTAAACACGAACGTAAACAACCTAACTACCTTTACCGACCTTCAAACCTTAGCGCCTACAATGAAAGTGCAAGATTTTATTTCGGGGATACTGAAACAATTTAACCTAACTTGCTACGGAACTAACCCGAACACTTTTCAAATAGTACCTTTAGCAGATTGGTACGGAGCAGGGGCAGTAATAGACATTACCGAGTTTACGGATAAAGACGAAATAGGAATAGACCGAGTAAAACTTTACAAAAAAATAGGCTTTAAGTTCCAAGATTCGGAAGGGTTTATGAATAAAAAGTATTTCGAACTCGGCTTAAAGCAATGGGGAAACACGGAATACCAATACCCGTACGACGGAGGCGAATTTAGTTTAGAAGTTCCGTTCGAAAATATGCTATTTAACAAATTTACGGGTACTAACTTACAAGTAGGGTACTCGTTAGATAGTTCGTTTAGTCCGTACATTCCAAAGCCTTTACTTATGTATAAATACGGAGGGGTTACGCTAGCTAGCCACATACACTATACGGACGGAACTAACCATTTTACAAATTTAGATTATACGATGTTCGGGCAGGACTTAACAAATAACGGAATTCAATACTCGATAAACTTTGCGCCCGAAACTTCGTCTTATTGGCTTACCCCTATTCAACAGAGTATTTTCGCAACGTATTACTTTCCTTACCTAGCTAACTTATTTAACCCTAAAAACAGGCTAACAACGGTAAAGGCAAATTTACCCGTAAGCCTATTAACAGGAATTCAATTAAATGACCGCTTAATTATCCGCGACAAAAGGTATATTATCAACCAAATGAAAACGAATATGGTTTCGGGGGTAACGGAGTTTGAACTACTTAACGATTTTATGCCCGTTGAACCCGACAAAATAATAGTACCCGAACCCGAAACCCCTTCGGTAGTTGTGCCTATTACTTTTCCTAACGTAACTTCTAAAACGGGTTCGGTTGCGGCAGTTAGGTTTGCTTCTACTAATTCGGACGTAGTAATAACACCCGATGAAATAACGGAAGAACGTACCATAGAAATAACCTTACCGACTTTAGATACCGCGACACGGATAACCGAGGAAAGCGATACTAGGATAACGGAAGACGGATATACCTTAGAAACGGAAGGGCGTAACGATACAATAATAGTAAACATAGAATACGAGTTCGCAAACGGGGAAATTAGAAACGGACAAATAATAGTTATACGATGAGTTACATAAAACAAATAATTGGATTATTACAAGTAGATGAGTTCGTAGGAAAACACGAATTTATTGAAATCGCAAAAGGAAAATATAAACTACATACGGACATTAAAGGACTTTGGAGACAAGGTATGCGCGAAATAAAAGTAAAGAGAAATGGCAGAAAAAAGAACGATTGAACTTGAAATAAAGGATAATAGTAAAAGCCTTAAAGCACAATTAAAGGAAGCGCAAGCCGAAGTCCAAAGGTTAGCAGATACCTACGGGGCAACTTCGCAACAAGCTAAGGATGCAGCTAAGCGAGCCGCCGACCTTAAAGATAGAATCGGCGATGCAAAAGCGTTAACAGATGCCTACAACCCCGATGCTAAGTTTAAGGCATTCGGTGCTGCATTACAAGGGGTAGCGGGTGGATTTACTGCCGTTACGGGCGCTATGGGTTTAATGGGTACGGAATCCGAGGACGTACAAAAAGCAATGCTAAGGGTTCAAAGTGCTATGGCTATAACGCAAGGACTAAACCAATTAGGGGAGGCACGGGATAGCTTTAAGAATTTAGGCGGTCAAATAAAAGATGTAGCGGTAAAATTAGGAATTCTTACCGTAACTAAGGAGGCGGATGCAATAGCAACTACGGAACAAACCGTAGCAACTTCGGCTAATATAGCGGCAACGAATGCTCAAACTGCGTCAAATGCAGCGGCGGGAACTTCATTTAAAACTATGGGAACTTCGGCTAAAGTATCCCTAAACGGCATTAAAGGCGCGATTGCTGCAACGGGTATTGGCGTTTTACTTATTGCTTTGGGTGCTATGGTGGCGTATTGGGACGATATTAAAGCGGCGGTTAGTGGGGTAAGCAAAGAACAAAATGCTTTAATAGAAAAGGAAAAGCAAGGCGCAGAATTAGCGCAAAAGAAATTAGACGGATTCGCCTTGGAAGAAAAGGCAATGAAGTTAGCGGGAAAATCCGAACAAGAAATAAATAAACTTCGTCAACAACGGCTTAAAACGGCGGTACTTGAGCAGGAGCAGTACATAGCCGCGATGAAGCAAAAGAAAAAAATGGAAATCGAAGGGGAAAAACGAAACCTTGGAATTCTTAAAACGGTTGCGCGGGTTGGTATGGAATTAGCAACGGTAGGTCTAAGGTTATTAGCCGCTCCAATAGATGCTGCAATACTAGCCGTTAACTCAATGAGCGAAGCGTTGGGCTTTGGTAAAATAACTGCGTTTAGCATCAACAAGGAAATTTCTAAGTTTAACGAGTTTGCTGCGGGGGGTTTAAGTAAAATGGTTTTTAACCCTGAAAGCGTTAAAGCGGAAGGGGATAAAGCAATAGAAGAAGCAGAAGCGAAACTAAACACGTTAAAAGGTCAAGTACTAGATAACGAGTTGGCGATGAAGCAAGACAAAGAAAATGCCGCCAAAGGAAACGCAAAAACGCAAAAAGAAGTAAGCCAAGACCTTACAAACTTTTTAGATGCGCAGGAAAAAGACCGCCAAGCTAGAATAACGGACGCGCAGGAAAAAGAGTTACAGGAACTCGCCAATAAGTTTGACGAAATGTCTGCGCTTGCGGATAAAGCAGGGCAAGACACTACTGCGATTACCGAACAATACCAAAAAGACGTTATTGCGGTAAAGCAAAAATATAAAGACCTAGAATTAAAAAAACAAGAAGAAGCCAACCAAAAAGCAAAGGATTTAGAAAAGAAACAAAACGAGGAATTCTTAGCGCAAATAGAAGCCTTAGACGAAGCGAACTACCAAGCCAAACTAACGGAGCAGGAACGCGAATTAGGTTTAATCCGTGAAAAGTATTTAGCTATGGAGGAAATGGCTAAGGGCAACGCGGATGCCGAAAAGACCATAGCAATAGCCAAAGGAAGGGAGTTAGCGGATGTTCAAAAGAAATACGATGACGAAGAAAAGAATCGAAGAAATGAGCAAATAAATAAATACTTAGACCTAGCTAAAGGACAATTTGAAGCGTTAGGAAACTTGGCGGTTTTGTTTGGCGAATCTAGTAAGAAAAACCAAAAAAAAGCATTTAACGTTAAGAAGGCTGCGGATATAGCAGGGGCAACGATAGACACGTACAAAGCGGCTACGGCGGCTTATAGTTCAATGGCAAGTATTCCCGTTGTTGGTCCTGTTTTAGGTGGTATCGCTGCTAGTATTGCAGTAGCTACGGGAATAATGAACGTTCGTAAAATTGCTATGCAAAAGTTTGAAGGCGGAGGTTCGGTTTCAGGCGGTTCGGGTGGCGGTGGTTCAATTCCTACAATGGGCGGAGGCGGTGGAACTCCGCAAGCGCCTAACTTTAACGTGGTAGGAAATAACGGACTAAACCAACTTGCGCAACTTCAACAACAACCAACGCAAGCGTATGTAGTGAGTGGGGAAGTTTCAAGCGCACAAAGTTTGGATAGGAATAGAATACAAAACGCAACACTTTAACCAAATTAAAATTATTTAGATATGAGAATTATCGAATTGATAATAGACGATGAAGACCCGCAAAGCGGAATAGACGCGGTTAGCGTTGTACATTCGCCCGCTATCGAGGAAAACTTTGTAGCCTTAAAAAAACACGAAATCGAACTAAAGGAGGTAGATTCCGAAAAGCGTATTTTAATGGGTGCGGCTTTAGTGCCAAATAAACAAATTTACCGCAGAAATTCAAAGAACGAAGAATACTATATTTATTTCAGTTCGGACACTATTCGTAAAGCTAGCGAACTATTTTTAATTAACTCAAACCAAAATAACGCAACCTACGAACACGAAAAAAAGGTTACAGGTTTAAGCGTTGTAGAAAGTTGGATAATCGAAGATAGTAAAACGGATAAAAGCCGACTATACGGATTCGATTTACCAAAAGGAACTTGGATGATTTCGATGAAAGTAAATAACGAGGAAATTTGGAACGATGTTAAAGAAGGCAAAGTAAAAGGCTTTTCAATCGAAGGTTATTTCGCGGACAAGTTCGAAATGAGCGCAGAGGAAGCCGAAGCCACCGAGGTAATAAACGAACTAAAAAGGTTATTAGGAATCGAATTAGAATCTTACACGGACTACCCTAAACAAGCAATCGAAAACGCAAAGATAGCTATTAGATACGCAGAAGAAAACGGATGGGGGGATTGCCTCGAAGCCACAGGAAAAGCACGTGCAAACCAATTAGCTAACGGAGAACCGATTTCGGAAGAAACGATTTCACGGATGGCAAGTTTTGAACGCCACCGCCAACACTCTACACGCGAGTTAGGGGATGGATGCGGTAGGTTGGCTTGGCTTGCTTGGGGAGGGGACGAAGGTATAGAATGGGCGCAAAGAAAACTAGAAAGCATAAAAAGTGGCAAAGCAAACTAACGCAATTACTCACGTTCGAAAACCCAAGGTCAAACGTCCAAACGTACACGCCAAAAGTAAAACGAGCAAACTAAAAACGAGTAAGAATTACGTTAAACTAAATAAAGGTCAAGGATGAACGAAAACGGAAATAAACCACGAGCAGCACGAACAAGCGGTAAACGTGCTTGCCTATGCAAAGACGGAAAATACAGGCGTAAATGTTGTACGGGCGAACTACAAAATCAAGGTATCGGAGGAGATGTTACAATACCACAACCGCCCGCGCCGAATTGGAATCCACTACCATAAAAATGCAACAAACAAAAATCAAATAAGTTATTAAGTTATGAAAAACATTTTAGACAAAATTAACCGAGCGGACGAAATCCAAGCTAAAACGGAATTAAGTTCAATGCAATCTTTAGAGTCGGATATTGTAGAAATGCAATATGCGTTAAAAAAGATAAAAGAACTTAAAAAAGAAATTAAAGCGCTTTACGAAAATACTGCGGGTAAAATTGATACCGATTTAAGCGAATACGAAAGTAAATCTAAAGAGGTTGGAATGGAACCCGAAAAAGTAGAAGCCTTTAAGAAATTAAAGGAATTAAAAACGGAATTGGAAAACTTAATAAAATAAAAATGAAAAATAGCACACTTTTACAACACATTAAAAGCCTACTAAGCAAAGAAATTAAGTTAGAACAAATGCTTATGGGCGATGGGGTTACTAAAATCGAAGCGGAAACGTTCGAAGCAGGAAAAGAGGTTTTTGTAGTAACGGAAGACGAGCAAAAAATAGCCGTTCCTGTAGGCGAATACGAACTAGAAGACGGACGTATTTTGGTAGTAGTCGAGGAGGGTATTATTTCCGAGGTTAAAGAAAAAGAGGAAGAAGTAGAAGAGGTAGAAGAAGAAACCAAAGAGGAAGTAACCGAGCCTATGCCTGAAGAAGAAATGAGCGCCCCTGTATCTACTCCTAAAAAAACTATCGAATCAATCGTTAAAGAAACGTTCTTTAGCGAAATGGAAAAACTTAAAGAAGAAAACGAATTGTTAAAAGCTGAATTGGCAAAGTTATCCAAAGTTACCGAGACCGCAACCGAAGCGACCGAACTTAGCGAAACACCCGAACCAATCGCGTTTAACCCCGAAAACGAGGCTAAAGCGGACTTCGTTAAGATAGGCGCTAAAGCACCACGCGGAATAATGGATTCCGTACTAAACAAAATGTATAAATAATCTAAAAATTAGAAAAAATGCCAAATCCAAACATTACAACGTCTTACGCAGGTCAATGGGCAGGTAAGTACGTTTCTGCTGCTCTTTTGAGCGCACCAACTATCGAAGGCGGCGGAGTAACCGTTATGCCTAACGTAAAATTCAAAAGCGTTATCCAACGCCTTGAAACAACTAACTTTCTACAAGATGCAACTTGCGACTATAACAACGCAGGAACGGTAAACTTAACCGAGCGAGTTTTAGAAGTTAAAGATTTACAAGTGAACATGACACTTTGTAAAAAAGAGTTCCATTCAACTTGGCAATCTATCGAAATGGGTTACTCTTCTTTCGACACTTTACCAAAATCTTTTGCCGATTATCTAATTGCTTACGCTGCTGAAAAAGTTGCAGCCGCTAACGAAATTTCTATTTGGCAAGGTTCTGCATCAACTTCGGGTCAATTTGACGGGTTGTACGCCACCGCATTGGTAGACCCTTTATTGCCTGCGGGTCAATTAGTGCCGTCTTCCCCAATTACTCCTTTGAACGTAATCGGAGAATTACAAGCTATCGTTGACGCTATCCCTGCAGGACTTTACGGAAAACCCGACTTAAAAATTTACCTTTCTCAAAACTTTGTTAAAGCGTATATTTCTGCTTTGGGTGGTTTTGGTACTTCAGGTTCGGGTTCACTTGCTAACGCGGGTATCAATGCTCAAGGTACGCAATGGTATACTAACGGAAACCTTAGCTTTAACGGTATTCCAATCTTTATGGCTAACGGACTTGCTAACGATACCGCTATGGCTACAACTACTTCTAACCTTTATTTCGGCTGCTCGCTTTTGAGCGACACACAAGAGGTTCGAGTAATTGACACTTCAGCTACTTTGGGCGATGATAACGTTCGTGTTATTATGCGATATGCAGCGGGTGCGCAGTACGGAGTTATCGAAGATATCGTTGTTTACGGATAATCCATAACTAAAAATATAACGGGGTGGTGGATAAAACTGCCACCCTTTTTTTTTAACAATTAAAACTAAAATACAATGAGTTGCGATATTTCACACGGTAGAATTGAGCCTTGTAAAGATGCGGTAGGTGGGTTAAAAAACCTTTACATTCTTAATTACGGGCTTTACGATGAAACCGACATTACTTACGATACTACGGTAGGTTACGAAGACCAAATTACGGCAATTACTTTGCCTGCTTTGTCTTCTATTTACAAGTTTGAACTTAAAGGTACTAACTCCTTTGAGCAAACTATTACAAGTTCACGCGAAAACGGAACTACTTTCTTCGAGCAAGTATTAACCGTTACTTTGAAAAAGCAAGACGCAATTACCCACAAACAAATTAAACTTTTGTCTTACGGAAGACCAAACATTATCGTTGAAAACAACAACGGTCAATATTTTATTGCAGGACTTTTGCGAGGTATGGACGTAACTGCGGGTACTATTTCCAACGGAACTGCTTTGGGAGATATGAACGGTTATTCTTTGACTTTTACAGGACAAGAGGCAACCCCTGCTAATTTCCTAGATGCTGCAACCGAAGCGCAATTAGTAACTTTGCTTAACACGCCTACGGTAGTTAATTCATAAGATGTTCTAAAAAGGTAAAGAGGGGGTTAATAGCCCCCTTTTTTATTGCACAAAAAACACGTTAACGAGTTATACTAATATGATAGTAGTTCAACAAACTAACGTAACTCAAACGTTTAACTTTATTCCTAGGTTTGGAAGCGGTGTAACCTTAGAAATAACGGACGAAAACACGAACGTATCCGTACCCGTTGCGGGGTTATTTACTACAGGCGATTACGTGCATTCGTTTAGCGGTGTTTTACCAACCTTGGAGAATCATTTTTATTGGGCGGTAATTAAAGACGGAGGGGGAAACCTACTATTAAAGGAGCGAATGTTTTGCACGAACCAACCGATAGACACGTTCTCGGTTAACGATGGCGGTTACATTTCGAATACAACAACTAATGACTTCATAATGTATGAATAATGTTCACGTTTTACAATTAGCAGAATACCAACAGCCGACTATCCAAGAATCCAAACGCGATGCGTGGGTAGAATTCGGAGAGGATAATAACTACTTTAATTACCTTATAGATAGGTACACGAAATCCACTACAAATAGCGCGATAATAAATAACGTAAGCCGTTTAATTTACGGCAAAGGTTTAAGCGCCTTAGATGCTTCGCGTAAGCCTAACGAGTACGCTCAAATGATGACGTTATTTAGTCCTGAATGTTTGCGTAAAATGGTATTCGATAGAAAACTATTCGGGCAATTTGCTATGCAAGTTCATTACAACGAAAAGCACGATAAAGTATTAAAGGTTTACCACATACCTGTAAATTTATTACGTGCGGAAAAATGCAACGAAAAAGGCGAGATTACAGGCTATTACTATTCCGATAATTGGGAGGATGTACGAAAGTTCCCGCCAACTCGTTTTAGTGCGTTCGGTTACTCAAAAGACAAAATCGAAATAATGTTCGTTAAGCCTTACGGGGTAGGAATGAAATATTACGCTTACCCCGACTACCAAGGCGCGATACCTTACGCAGTTTTAGAAGAAGAAGTAAGCGACTATTTAATAAACGAAGTGCAAAACGGATTCAGCGGTACGAAGGTGGTTAATTTTAACAACGGAGTTCCGAGCGAAGAACAACAAGACCTAATTAGCCAAAAGGTACTAAGCAAACTTACAGGCTCAAAAGGTCAAAAAGTTATTGTTGCTTTTAACCAAAATCAAGAGTCCAAAACTACGGTGGACGATATACCTTTGAACGATGCACCCGACCATTACACGTACCTAAGCGAGGAATGTTTACGCAAAATAATGTTAGGGCATAACGTAACTTCGCCTTTGTTGTTTGGTATTGCTTCTTCTAACGGGTTTAGTTCAAACGCAGACGAACTGCAAAACTCGTTTATCTTGTTTAACAATATGGTTATTAAGCCTTTCCAAGATGAAATAATAGAGGCTTTCGATAGGATTCTAGCGTTTAACGGAATAGCCTTAAAATTATTCTTTAGAACGTTAAAACCTTTAGAATTTACTGATTTAGAAAACGCAACTACCGAAGAACAAGTAACCGAGGAAACGGGAGCGGATGCAACCGAACTTAAAGCACAAAGCACCGAAGAACAAATAGCGCTATCGTTACAGGAATTCGGGGAAGAACCGCAAGCGGATTGGCTATTAATAGACGAAGCGCCCGTAGATTACGAAACGGACGAAAAAGAAAACGCTTTGTTAAGGGGTGAAAAAAGTTTATTTTCTAGGTTAGTAGAGTTAGTAAATACAGGAATAGCATTCCCCAACGCAAAGTCCGAACAAGACGAAGTTATAGAAGGGGTTAAGTTTATTACTAGATATGTTTACGAAGGCGAAGACGGAGGGAAAAGCGGGAAGACACGTCCTTTTTGTAAGTTAATGAAATCTGCTAAAAAGATTTACCGAAAGGAGGACATTTTACGTATGAGCAAAGCCGTAGTAAATGGATTCTACGTTAATGCGGATGGCAAAGAAATCGGGTTTGGTCCACGCGGTAATTTAACGTACGATATTTGGTTATATAAAGGCGGTCCAAATTGCCACCACCGTTGGAATAAGCAAGTTTACGCGCAGTTCGATTCACGTTTTGGAATAGACGTAAATTCGCCAAACGCTAAACAAATAGCTGTTAGAAAAGCGGAAAACTTAGGATATACAATTAAAAATAACGCATTGGTTTCGACACGTCCTATCGATATGCCGAACCGAGGATTTTTACCTAAATAGAAATGGCAGAAGCATTACTAATAACGAGAGATGATTTAGTGCGTTTTACGGCACTAAACGGCAACATAGATACCGACACCTTTATTCAATGGATAAAAGTTGCGCAGGACATCCATATACAGCAGTACACGGGAACGGATTTACTTAATAAGATTAAAGCGGATATAGTAGCGGGAACTTTGGCTAACCCTTATTTAGACCTTGTCGAAACGTACTTAAAGCCTATGCTTATTCATTGGGCTATGGTTGAATACCTTCCGTTTATGGCTTATACAATGGCAAACAAAGGAATTTTCAAACATAGTTCCGAGAACGCGCAAAACGTAGAAAAAAACGAGGTTGATTTTCTTATTGATAAACAGAGGTATTTAGCGCAAAATTACACTGAGCGGTTTGTTCAATTTATGATTTTTTCGGGTAACACTTTCCCCGAATATTACACTAACACGAACTCGGATATTTACCCGAACACGGATTCAAACTATACAGGGTGGGTTATATGAAAAAGCAATACGAGCCAAAGAAAAGCAACATAATTAAGTTACAAAAACTTGTTAAAAAACTAACGAATGGAGAAAAAAATAAGCCAATTAACGGCAAAGGGCGCTAACCTAGCTTCTACCGATTTACTCGAAATTTCCGAAGTTACTGCGGATGGCTACGCGAGCAAACACGTAACGGGTTCGGAAGTAATTGCAGCCGCTCAAACGGGAATGCAAACCGAACTAATTTCGGGAACGAACATTAAAACGGTAAATTCAACGTCGTTACTTGGTAGCGGTGATATAACGATTCAAACAAACCCTAGCACAATCGGAACGGCTAACGGAACGGCAATTACAGGAACAACCATACAAATAAGCGCTTCCGTTTTGATTCCTGCGGGAACGTTAGTAGCAAATAATACTCTATACATAAAAGCATTCATCAACAAAACCGCGGGTACGGGGGTTACTACCCCACGTTACTACGTAAACACGGCTAACACTTTAACGGGCGCAACGTTACTTGGTGCGGGCGGCGGAATGTCGACAAGCGTTTATTTCCAAAGGTTCGAAAGAAACATTTTTTTCGATGGCACAAACTTAAATTCTTTTTTAGCGGGTACAAGTGCTGCAACTGATTACTCGTTAAGCGCAATAACGTTAACGGCTTTCAATCCATTGGTTGACAACTATTTGATTTTTGCAATAAGCAATGGAACGACAACACCCGACAACGGAAATTTCAAACGCGTAATAGTACAAAAATATGATTAACCTAACCAAAATTCAAGGCGGGTTTGTAATGCACGAAACCGAGTATTTACTAGAGGGGGATGCCGAAGTATTAGACACTACGCAGGCGCATTTTCCTACCGATAGAGGAACTATTTTGCTAGATACTTCAGTAACGATAGACGAAGAAGAATTTAGCACGATTCAATTATTTATTGATTACCTATACAAATGAATAACAAAGGTATAGCAGGAATGTATTTTATATTAGCTTACGCAGGGTGTTTTATAGCCTGCATAGAATCCGAAATGATTTACGTTCGTGTTTTGGCAGGCGCTTACGCTTGCTTACTTACCTTCCAACTTTTACAAAACTATGAAAACACTAACGATATTAACAACAACGATACAATCTAAATGGCTAACCTTAGTCAGTGTAATAGGAGCGTTTTTTATGCCTATTACAGGAATGTTATTGGCGGTTGGGTTCGCTATTTTTTTAGATACGATTACGGGTATTTGGAAAAGTCGTAAAAACGGAGTTCCTATACGCTCTAGAAGGTTAAGCGCGGTTATATCGAAAATGTTTTTATATCAACTCACCATAATTCTTTTTTTTCTTATTGATTGGTTCATTCTCAACGGAATTCTAAAGGCTATTTTTAACCAAGAATTACTATTAACTAAGGTACTTTCGTTGGTACTTATTTCGATAGAGGTTGTAAGCATTAACGAAAATTACAAAGCCGTTCGAGGGATAGACCTTTGGGATAGCCTTAAAAAATTACTAACGCGAGCAAAAGAATTAAAAGAGGATGCAGACGAAATTAGACACTAGTAAAATTATTCAAGTTCCGTTGGATAAATCGCAATACTTCCAAGAGGAAGCGACAAAAAAACAAATCTATTTGCACCACACCGCAGGCGGAGGAAACGCAAGGGCGGTTAGTAGGTTTTGGAATTCTAACGAAACACGGATAGCAACGGCTTTTGTTATCGCTAATAACGGAGAAATAGTACAATGCTTTTCAAGTAAGCATTGGGCGTGGCATTTAGGAATAGATGTCGAAGATTTTTCCCGTAATGGTGCGGCTTACCAAAACTTAAATAAGAGTTCGGTAGGGATAGAGGTTTGTAATTTTGGTCCGTTAAAATTCCGCAACGGGAAATTTTACAACTACGTTAACGGAGTAGTTGACCCGAAAAACGTTACTACTTTAGAACAACCCTACAAAGGTTTTTTACATTGGGAAAAATA
>Ga0208723_1000130_pt1 | contig 28243 bp, 21 predicted proteins | sample LakMenEpi31Aug12_FD_150750 | JGI IMG/M metagenome (GOLD analysis project Ga0208723, IMG submission 150750) | Freshwater microbial communities from Lake Mendota, WI - 31AUG2012 deep hole epilimnion (SPAdes) | ecosystem: Environmental > Aquatic > Freshwater > Lake > Epilimnion/Euphotic zone ...
CCTACCGCGACTACGTCATCGACGCCTTCAACACCGACAAGCCTTACGACCAGTTCATCATCGAGCAGCTCGCGGCCGACCGCCTGCCCGACCTCGCCAAGGATGATCCGCGCCTCGCCGCGCTCGGCTTCGTCACCGTCGGCAAGCGCTTCCAGAACAACGACGACACCATCGACGAGCGCATCGACGCCACGACCAAGGGCTTCCTCGGGCTGACCGTCTCCTGCTCGCGTTGCCACGACCACAAGTTCGACCCGATCCCGGCGGCCGACTACTATTCCCTCCACGGCATCTTTGCCTCCGTGATCGAGCCGCAGACCAACCCTGTCGTCCGCAATCCGCTGCTCGTCGGCAAGAACGCGCCGACCAACGCCTACCGCGCCGACTACGAGAAGCGACTCGCCGCGCTCATCGAAGAGACGGCCCAGGGTTACTACAAGCATCTCGTCAGCATGCAGGCGGCCTTCCACCGCGAGTTCGCTCCGCGCTCCCTGGCCGCCATGGTCGGAGGCTTCCGCAGCACTGCCGGCTTCGATATCCTCAAGAAATACGACCTCGGCGAAAGCCGCGAGCTTAGCTCCTCCTTCGCCGCCGTCATGGGCCGCCCGGACCACCCGATCACCGGACCGCTCGTCCGCCTGAAGCGCGTCGGCGCCGAGGGGTTCGCGCAGAAGGCCCCCGCCATCCTCGAAGCCGCGCTCGCCGATACGAAGGCGCCGGTCAATCCGCTCATCGCCGAAGCCCTCCGTGGCCTCAAGCCGAAGTCCCTCGACGAGGTGGCGCTCGCCTATCAGGCCGCCTTCAAGAAGCACCGCGACAAGATCCTCGCCCACATCCAGCTGCGCACGCAGCCCGGTCGCAAGGCCGAGAAGGATGACCCCGCCGTCGCCCAGCTGGCCGCCTTCCCCTGGCCCTTGCCGGACGTCGAGGACATCCGTTCCGTGACCGTGTTGGAGCGCCTTACCGAAAGCCGTGATTTCTGCGCGAACTGGCAGACCCCGATCAGCTCGACCTTCGTCAACAACAACAAGCCGGTGAAGTATTTCAAGTTCGCCGACATCAACGCGCTGGACATCACCCACCCAGGCGGTCCCGGCACGGCCATGGTGATCACCGACGTCGAGAAGCCCCGCGACAGCAATGTCTACATCCGCGGTGACCGCAACAAGCGCGGCCCCGTCGCCCCGCGCCAGTTCCTCGAAGTGCTCTCCGGTCCCGATCGCCTGCCGTTCTATGAAGGCAGCGGCCGCCGCGAGCTCGCCCTCGCCATCGCCAGCCGCACCAACCCCCTGACCGCCCGCGTGCTCGTGAACCGCCTCTGGGCGCACCACTTCGGCGCCGGCATCGTCTCCTCGCCGGATGACTTCGGCAACATGTCCGAGGCCCCGAGCCACCCCGAGCTGCTCGACTGGATGGCCACGACGTTCGTCGAGGGCGGCTGGTCCATCAAGAAGATGCACAAGCGCATCCTGCTCTCCGCCGCCTATCGTCAGTCCGCGAATCCGAGCACCAATATCCTGCTGACGCAGAAATCCTCCGTGGATCCGACCAAGGTCGACGGCGGCAATAAGTTCCTCTGGCACGCGAACCTCCGTCGCCTGGATTTCGAAAGCATCCGCGACTCGATGCTGCTCCTGTCCGGCAAGATCGACCGCGCCATGGGCGGCCGCGCCGTCAACATCACCGACGAGCCTTACAGCTATCGTCGGACGATCTACGGCTTCATCGACCGCGACAAGCTCAGCGAACTTCAGTCGCAGTTCGACTTCGCCGATCCGAACATGGCGAACTCCATGCGCAGCTCCACGATCGTGCCGCAGCAGGCGTTGTTCTTCATGAACAATCCGCTCGCCATCGAAGTCGCCCGCAACGTCAACACCCGCCCGGAGATGGCTAAGGCCACTTCCGATGACGAGCGCATCACCCAGCTCTATCGCATCATGTATCAGCGCTCGCCCACGGTGCAGGAGCGCCAGATCGCCCGGGAGTTCGTGACCCGCATCGCGGGCTATATCGACGAGCCGGTCGTCCAGGCTCCCTCCAAGGGAGACAAGGCCGCCCGGGCCAAGGCCGAGCGGGTCGCCAAGGCCAAGGCCGATAAGGCCGCCCTGACCAAGGGGCCCTCGACCCCCGAAGTGAAGATCGAGACCTCGGTTAAAGGCGGAAAAATCGTGAATAACACGGAAATGGTCTCCCGTAAGGAGCCTTCCAACCCCTGGGTCATGCTGGCCCAGTCCATGATTTGCTCCAACGAGTTCGTCTACCTGAATTGATCACCCCACCCTCGAAAGAGTTGTTTTCTTACAATACCCCCCTCACAATCAAACCAACCTCATCGTCCCCATGAAAGACTCCAGCTGCGGAAATTACGTCCCCACCCCGAACTCGCGCCGCGAGTTCCTGCGCCAGACCGGCCTCGGCATGGGCACGCTCGCCTTCGGCACCATGGTCGCCGACTACCTCGTCAGCGACGCCCAAGCCGAAGTGATGGCCAATCTCAAGCCTCGTAAGGCTCCTCTCGCCGCCAAGGCGAAGCACGTCATCCACATCTTCGCGGGCGGCGCTCCCTCGCACCTCGACACCTTCGATCCGAAGCCGAAGATGAAGGAACTCGCCGACATGTCGGCCGCCGGCATGAACGGCGTCCTCTTCCCGACTCCGTTCGAGTTCAAGAAGTCCGGTAAGTCCGGCCTCGAGATCTCTGAGATCTTCCCGAAGCTCCAGGGCGTCGCTGACGACATGTGCGTCATCCGCTCGTTGCACCAGGGTATCCCGGCCCACGGCCCGGCCGCCAAGCTGATGCACACCGGCTCGGCGATCCTCTCCAAGCCTTCCCTCGGCTCCTGGGTCCTTTACGGTCTGGGCACCGAAAGCCAGGACCTCCCGGGCTTCGTCTCCCTCGGCGGCAGCTCCGACGCGCGTGCTTCGGCCTTCCTCCCGTCCCTCTACCAGGGCGCCAACACCTCCTTCCGCCCCGGTGCTCCGGCGAACAAGATCATCGCCAACCTCCAGAGCGAATTCACCACGCAGGACGCGCAGCGCAAGCAGCTCGACCTCGTCCGTCAGCTCAACGAGCGCCACATGCAGACCGTCCAGAAGGACGAGCAGCTCGAAGCCCGCATCGAATCCTTCGAACTCGCCTTCCGCATGCAGACCGCGGCCACCGACGCCTTCGATATCTCCAAGGAGTCTGAGAAGACCCGCGAGATGTACGGCAAGACCGACCTCGGCGCCAAGCTCCTCTGCGCCCGTCGCCTCGTCGAGCGTGGCGTCCGTTTCGTCCAGGTCGACGCCGGCGGTTGGGACCACCATACCAACCTCTTCACCTCGATCGCCCAGCGCGCCGAGAACATCGACGGTCCGGCCGCGGCCCTCATCGCCGACCTCAAGCAGCGCGGTCTCCTCGACCAGACCCTGATCATCTGGGGCGGAGAATTCGGCCGCACCCCGACCACCGCTGGCCGCGTCAACCAGGCTTCCGGTCGCGACCACCACTCCAAGGCTTTCTGCTGCTGGATGGCCGGTGGCGGCGTCAAGGGCGGCATGCACTACGGCGAGACCGACGAAATCGGCTCCCAGGTCGCCGCTGACGGCGTCGACGTGCACGACCTCCACGCCACCATCCTCCGCCTCCTCGGCTTCGATCACACCAAGCTCACCTACCGCTACAACGGTCGTGACTTCCGCCTCACCGACAACTTCGGCAAGGCGGTCGAGAAGATCATCGCCTAAGGGACTCCGGTCCTCCGAGCGAAGGGCGGGCGCCGTGAGGCGCCCGCCCTTCCTGTTTTCCGGGGTCCCCGCCGGCTTGCGTTCCTTCATTCTCACATTCTAATAGAGCCAATCCCATGAGACTCCCCGCGTTCCTTGTCGTCGGTCTGCTCGGCTCCGCCCTCGCTTCGGCCGCGCCGAAGAAGGAAGACGCCCGCAAGGAGCCGACGAAGCCGGAACCGAAACCCTCGGTCGTCATCAAGGCCGATCCGCGCACCGGCGAGACGCCTCGCTCCGGCGTCAAGGGCGCCGACGCCCTCGGCCGTACGCAGACCCGTTACGACAACGGCGTCACGGCGGTGAAGACGCCGGATCCGTTCGGTGGTTCCACGACCCGTTATAGCAATGGAGTCACCGCCACGACCCGCCCCGATCCGTTCGGCGGCTCGACCACGCGTTATAGCAATGGCGTCACCGCCACGACGCGCCCCGACCCCTTCGGCGGCACGACCACCCGTTACAGTGACGGCACCAGCGCCACCACGCGTAAGGACCCGTTCGGCAACCAGGTCACGACCTACTCCGACGGACGGCAGGAAGTGCTGCGCCCTGATCCGTTCGCGCCGAAGAAGCCCGCTAACGAGCGGAAATAAAACCCGGCCCAAACACAGGGCGCTTGAAAGCGCCCTGTGTTTGGTCACTCTGCAACTTCACCCCATGAAGCGTCATCTCCACCTGTGGGCCGCCTTGGCCGCCCTCGTCCTCGCGCTCCCGGCCGTCGCCGCGGAAGCCTTCACCTCCGGTCCTGGCTGGCTGGAATTCCCCGCCGGCAAGGGCGCGGGCGCCGGCAAGCACGTCGTCCTGCTCGCCGGAGACGAAGAATACCGTTCCGAAGAGTCGATGCCGATGCTCGCCCGCATCCTGTCCGAGCGCCACGGCTTCAAGTGCACCGTCCTTTTCTCGCATGACGGAGGCGTGATCAATCCGAACGCCGGCGCCTCCCTCGGCAAGCCGGAGGCCCTGGACAGCGCCGACGCCCTCGTGCTCGGCCTGCGATTCCGTAAGTGGAACGAAGGCGCGCTCGCGAAGTTCGACGCCGCCATCAAGCGCGGCGTGCCGATCGTCGCCACCCGCACCAGCACGCACGCCTTCTCGGGTATCCCCAAGGAAAGCCCCTTCGTCGCCTACAACTGGAACAACAAAGGCGGCTTCGGTAAGAACGTGCTCGGCGAGACCTGGGTCAGCCACTGGGGCAATCACAAGGGTGAGGCCACGCGCACGGCCGTCGAAGCCGGCGCCGCCCAGCTCGCGATCCTTAACGGCGTGGGCGTCATCTTCGGTGACACCGACGTCTATGAAGCCTATCCGCCCGCCGATGCGCAGATCCTTCTCCGCGGCCAAGTCCTCAAGGGCATGGGCAAGGACGACCCTCTCAGCGAACGCGCCAAGAAGCGCGCCACTGACAAGCAGGAGCAGGGCGTGAATTCCCCTGCGATGGCCGTGGCCTGGACCCGCGAGGTCCCCAATGCCGGCGGTTCCAAGAACCGCGTGCTCACCACCACCATGGCTTCGGCCAGCGATCTCGTCGACGAGTCGCTCCGTCGCCTGCTCGTCAACGGTGTCTACTGGGGTCTCGGTCTCGACGTCCCTGCCAAGGCCGACGTCACCCCGGTCGTGGAATGGAAGCCCAGCAAGTATTCCTTCAACATGTTCCACCCCGGCCTCAAGGCCGAGGACTTCGCGGGCGTGCTGCCTCCGCCCCTGACGGCGGCTCCGGCCAAGCAGAAGAAGTAAGCCGCGCGTCGGCTTCCTTCCGCACGGGCGCATCCCAGGATGCGCCCGTCTTGTTTCAGGCCCGGATACCGCGGTTCACCAGCAGCTGGATCAGCGCGTCGTTGTAGATGATATACGCCCCTTCGCGGGAGGTGGCGTCGCGCACCTCGATGTCGTCGGAGACGACGAACCAAGGCGCCTCCACCGTCTTATCCTTGGCGACGAGGTCCATGATGTCGTGGTCGGCCTTGGCGCCGGCGCGGCTGAACGTCACGCGGACCCGGGAATTCGTGGTCTTGAGCGCGGTCTGCTGGCCGTCGAAACTGATCCAGACATGCAGGCCAGGCGCGTCGTCCGCCAGCTTCTCGAGGAGCTGGACGACCTTCTGGCGGGCCGCCGCGTCGAGCAGGAAGCGACTGTCGCCCTGGACGTTCTTCTTGGTCGGCAGGCGCAGGCCGAGGTAATCTTGGCGGAGGCAGGCGAAGTTGTTGGCGTCGAGCGCGAGGCGGGCGGGTTCGCCCGTGGCCACCGCGCGTTCGAGCAGCGCGAGCGGCCCCGTCTGCTTCTGCACGTGGTAGGCGGCGTCGGCCAGGTAGGAGCGGCGGCGGTGGAGGTCGCGGCGGTAAAGGTCCGCGTGGCGCGAGTCGACGAGTCCGGCCTGTTCGGCGAGGAGCAGGGCGCTTTCGATCGATTTCAGTTCGCGGGCGTCGGCGCCGTTGATGCGGGCGGAGATGCGTTCGAGGAAGGGGTCGGAAGGCTGGTCGCGTTTCTCGAGTTCATAGCGGACCTTCTCGATGTGCTCGGTGATGCGTTTCTCCAAGGCGACTACCTCGGGCAGGGCCTGGCCGGCGGTGCGCAGGTAACGGCGCAGGAGCTTGAGCATCTCCTCCATCTGCGGGATGGCTTGGCGCAGTTCGTGTTCCTTCGCCAGGAAGGGGTCGGCGTCACGCTGGGCCTTGCGGACCTTCTCGACGGTCTCCGTCGTCAGCTGGCGCAGCTTGGCGACTTCCTCGGAAGCGGATCTCAGCGTGCGGGCGTCGGCCAGCCAGGGACGAACTTCTTCGGAGAGGAGTTCCTCGGCGATCTCTCGCGCCTTCTTGGCCACGTGTTCCCGGGCGCGGTCGAGTTCGCCGCGGAGTCGCGTCACTTCGGCTTCTTCGCTGGTCAGCTTGGCTTGCAGGGACTGGAGGCTGGCCTCCGCGACGGCGGCCAGCTTGGCCGCTTCCTGCGCCTGGCGGGCGCCTTCCTCGCGGACCTTCCGGATCTCGGCGTCCTTCGCTTCGAGTTCGTTGGTATGCTGGCGGCGGATCTGGCGGCCTTCGTTCTCGCGGGCGGCTTTGCCTTGGGAGATTTCGGTCAGGAGGCGCCGGACGGTCCTGCCGGCCGAGTCGAGCGCGTCGACGGATTCGAGCGGTTCTTTTTCCGTTGTTCCGCCCAGCTTGGCCTGCAGCGCTTTCCAGGCTTTGCCATCGGGCTTCCCGGCCTGGGGCTTCGTGTTCGCGAGAAGGCGGGGCAGCAGGTCGGCGGACAGGGCGGCGTCCTTGTTCTCGGCCCGATGGTTCCAGAGCAGGCAGAGCAGCCCGGCGCGCGGGCCGCCGAGCACGGCGGCGAGTTCATCGAGATGTTCGAGCAGCCGCGCCTTGTCGGCCTTGAGGCTCCCGGCGAACCACGGCAGATGGTCGGCCACCGCGGCCGCGTCCTCGGTGAGGTTGGCCAGCCGTTTCTGGAAGCGCCATTTGGCGTCGCGGAGAAAAGGCTTCCGGTGGATGTATCCGCCCGGGATGAGCTTGGCCAAGGCGAGCAAGGGCCCGTCCGCGACATGGTTCAGGTCCAGGATGAGCTGTTCGGAAAGCGCCTTCCGGTGCGGGTCGACCGCCTCGGTCTTGTAGGAGAAATGACCCATGCCTCCAGCATGCCGGTCGGCCGGCCGGGGGCAAGGTCGGGTCGGGTCGGTAGCGGCGTTTTCTTGGTTCGGACTCGCCAGCGGGGAGGGAAGGGCGTTCGTTCGGGCCTGCCTGATGCGTTCGCCCGCCTCCATCGTCATTCCGCTCTGCTCAGCCGTGGGCTATACCTTCGCCGCGATGGCGCTCAAGCGGGCCATGGACGGGGGGCACCCCTGGCGGGTCCTGTTCATCGTGAACCTCATCGGGGCGGTCCTGTTCCAGACCTGGCTCCTGCACGGGGGTGAGGCCTTCACGTCGACGAACGTCCTCCATGCGATGCTAGCCGGGACGGCTTTCTTCATCGGCCAGGTCTTCACGTTCATCGCGATCAGCCGCGGCGATATCTCCATCGCGACGCCGGTGCTCGGCACGAAGGTGATCTTCGTGGCCCTGCTGGTGTTCGTCACCGGCGGCGAGGAGCTGGGCTGGAAGCTGTGGGTGGCCACCTTCCTCACTACTTTGGCCTTGGCCTTGCTGGGCGGAGAGTGGCGGGCCAACCGCGACCGCCTGCTCGTCAGCGTCGGCTTCGCCTTCCTCGCCTCGATCGCCTTCGCGGCGACCGACGTGATGCAGCAGCTGTGGGTCCGCGATTTCGGTTTCGGGCATTTCGCGCCGGTGATGTTCGCCACCGTCGGCGGACTGTCGTTCACGTTGATCCCTTTCTTCTCCGCGCCGTTACGCGAGATGCCTCGCCCGATGGTCGTCTGGGCTTTCGGCGGCGGCACCTTGCTCACCATCCAGGCGATGGGCATCGCCTACTGCATCGCGGTCTACCACGAGGTCACGGTCACCAACGTCCTTTATAACACGCGGGGCCTGTGGAGCGTGGCGTTGGTGTGGGTCGTCGGCCACTGGTTCGCCAACGCCGAGAAGCAGGTGGGCAGCGGCATCATGACACGTCGCCTCATCGGGGCCTTGATCCTGCTGGCCGCGGTCTATCTCAGCCTGACCTGATCAGAGGTCGGCGTTATCGATCAGGCGCGTCGCTCCTAGGTGGCAGGCGATCGCGATGGCGCAGCTTTTGCCGGCGGTCGAGGCCACGGGCGCCATCGTCTCGAGGTCGACGATCTCGCAGTATTGCGGTTTCAGGGCGGTCTGGGCGGCCAAGACCGCATGCGCGGCGGCCTGCAGGCGCGAGGCATCAGTGACGCCGGTACGCGCCAGCGCCTTCGCGGCTTCCATGGCGGCCGGGATGGCGGTCGCCTGCGTGAGCTGTTCCGCCGAAAGGTAACGGTTGCGCGAGCTCATCGCGACGCCGTTGGGTTCGCGGACGGTCTCGTGGGCGAGGATGCGGACAGGGAAGTGCAGGTCGCGGACCATGCGGCGGATCACCGCGAGCTGCTGCAGGTCCTTGCGGCCGAAGACGGCGACATCCGCCTGGACGGCGTTGAAAAGCATCGCGACGACGGTGGCTACCCCGCGGAAATGCCCCGGTCGGAATTCGCCGCAGAGTCCGGCGGAGAGGCCTTCGACGTCCACCCAGGTCGAGGCGCCGGCGGGGTAGAAGTCGGCCGTCACCGGGGAGAAAATCAGGTCGGCGCCGGCGGTTTCGCTGCCGCGACGGTCATCCTCGAACGTCCGCGGGTATTTCGAGAAATCCTCATTAGGCCCGAACTGGGTCGGGTTGACGAAGATCGAGACCACCACGAAGGAGGCCTCCTGCTTCGCTCGGCGGATGAGGCTGAGGTGGCCTTCGTGCAGGCAGCCCATCGTCGGCACGAAGCCGACGGACTTCCCGGCTTGGCGGGCCCGGGCGACGGCGGTGCGCAGCTCAGGGATGGTGTGGACGACCTCCATGCCGCCAACCTAGCCGCCCCCGCCGAGGGCGCAAGGCGCAGTTGTATGCGGACTCCCTCCCTGTCGTTTTGTTCATAGGTCGGAGCCATTCCTTTCTTGGCAGTCGGTGGGTCGCCTCCAATGTCAGAACCCTCCCTCCTATAAGACATGTCGCACTTCCCTAATGTCCCGGTCATCGAATTCGAAGGACCGAAGTCCAAGAACCCGTTCGCCTTCAAGCACTACAACCCGGACGAGAAGATCGGCGGGAAGAAGATGAAGGATCACATGCGCTTCGCCGCGGCCTACTGGCATGTGATGCGCAACAGCCTCTCCGATCCGTTCGGCGCCGGCACCGCCCTCATGCCCTGGGATGACGGCTCCGACTCCCTCGACAATGCCCTCCGTCGTATCCCGGTCTTCTTCGAGTTCCTCCAGAAGTGCCAGATCGACTTCTACTGCTTCCACGACCGCGACATCTCTCCCGAAGGCAAGACCCTCACCGAGACGCATGCGAACCTCGCCCGCGTCACGAAGGAACTGAAGGCCTACCAGAAGGGCACCGGCAAGAAGCTCCTCTGGGGCACCGCCTGTCTCTTCGCTCACCCGCGCTACGCGCAGGGCGCGGGCACCTCGCCCAACGCCGACGTGTTCGCCTACGGCGCCAGCCAGGTCCGTCACGCGCTCGAGGCCACCAAGGCCCTCGGCGGCGAAGGTTACGTCTTCTGGGGCGGCCGCGAAGGCTACGCCACGCTGGTCAACACCGACATGAAGCGTGAGCTCGACCACCTCGCCGCGCTCCTGCACCTCGCCGTCGACCACGCGAAGAAGATCGGTTTCAAGGGCCAGTTCCTCATCGAGCCCAAGCCGCGCGAACCCTCGACCCACCAGTATGACTCCGACTCGGCCGCCTGCCTCAACTTCCTCCGTGAATACGGCCTCCTGAAGCACTTCAAACTGAACCTTGAGACCAACCACGCCACGCTCGCCGGTCACACGATGGAGCATGAGATGGAAGTCGCGATGGGCGCCAACGCCCTCGGTTCCGTCGACGCCAACCGCGGCGACACGCTCCTCGGCTGGGACACCGACCAGTTCCCGACCGACCTCTACCTCACGACGAACATCATGCTGCGCATCCTCAAGATGGGCGGCTTCACCAAGGGCGGCCTCAACTTCGACGCCAAGCGTCGTCGCGAATCGCACGAGCCGGTCGACCTCTTCCACGCCCACATCGGCGGCATGGACGCCTTCGCCCGCGGCCTCAAGATCGCCCACGCCATCATCAAGGACGGCAAGATGGATCAGTTCGTCGCCAAGCGCTATTCCTCGTGGGACAGCGGTATCGGCAAGAAGGTCGAGTCCGGCAAGGTCACCCTCGCCCAGCTCGACGCCTACGCCCAGGGCATCAAGGCGCCGACGCTCGCGTCCGGCCGCCAGGAGATGCTCGAGAACCTGATCAACGAGTATATCCGCTAAGGCCATGGCGATCGTCCTGGGTCTGGACCTGTCCACGCAGAGCGCGACGGCGCTCGTGTTGGACACGGTGAAAGGCACGACGGTCGCCCGCGCCCGCGCGGCGTTCGGCGCCGACTTCCCTGACCGCGGACATCCGGAAGGATTCCTCCGCGGAGGGCAGGGCGGCGAAGTGCACGCCGATCCGCTCCTCTGGCTCGACGGCCTCGAGCTCGCGCTCGATCGTCTCGCCAAACTGACCGATCTCTCGCAGGTCGACGCCGTCTCGGTCTCCGGCCAGCAGCACGGTAGCGTCTACCTCGCCGCCGGCTACGAAGCCGCGCTCGCCGACGGTAATCGTGCCACGTCGCTGTCCGCCAAGATCTCACCGGTCCTCTCTCGACGCTCTTCGCCGATCTGGATGGATTCATCCACCGCGGCCGAATGCGCCGAAATCGCCGCCGCCCTCGGTGGTGATCAGGCCGTCTGCGACCTGACCGGTTCCGTCGCCACGATGCGCTTCACGGGTCCGCAGATCCGTCGCTTCGCCAAGCTCGATCCCGCCGCCTGGGCCAAGACCAGGCGCGTCCACCTTGTCTCTTCGTTCTTCGCTTCGGTGCTCGCCGGCAAGGATGCCGCCATCGACACCGGTGACGGCGCGGGCATGAACCTGATGGATATCCGCAAAGGTGATTGGGCTCCCGCCGCGCTTGCCGCGACCGCGCCCGATCTCGCCGCCAAGCTTCCGCCCGTGCGTCCCGGCTCGACCGTCGCCGGCGGCATCTCCGCTTATTTCGTCGCCCGCTATGGTTTCTCCCCGAAGTGCCAGGTCGTCATCGGCACCGGTGACAATCCTTCCAGCCTCGTCGGCATGGGCGCCTCCAAGCCCGGCAAGGTCGTCATCAGCCTCGGCACGAGCGACACGCTCTTCGCCGCGATCGAAGGCGTCCGCACCGACTCCGCCGGACTCGGCCACGCTTTCGGTAATCCGATGGGCGGTAGCATGAGCCTCATCTGCGTGCGTAACGGTTCGCTCGCTCGCGAAGCCATCCGTCGCGAATGCGGTCACGCCGACTGGCCGGCTTTCTCTGCCGCCGTCGACGCTTCGTCGGCCGCGGTGTCCGCCGTGCTTCCGATGGAGGAGCCGGAGATCACGCCGCGACGTCCGGCTGGTCGTATCGCCCTCGGCGCCGCCGCCACCCAGGCCACCTTGCCTCGCGCCGCCGTCGAAGGCCAGGCCCTCAGCCTCCGCTATCATAGCCGCTGGGTCGGCACCCCGACCACGCAGCTGCTCCTCACCGGCGGTGCTTCCGAGAACCCGTCCGTGGCCAAGATCTTCGCCGATGTCTTCGGCGCGCCGGTCCTCCGTCTGGCCGTCTCCGACTCCGCCGCCTTGGGCGCCGCGCTCCGCGCCGCCGAGGGGGCTTGCGGGGCCAAGATGGCCGACCTGGAGCCTGTTTTCTGCGCTCCCGCCCCGGGCGTCGTCCAGCCGAACCCGGCCCTCCGGGCGGCCTACGATAAGCTCGAGGCCGAACTGGGCCAATCGCTGTCGCGAAAGGCATAAATCGGGCTCTGTGAGCATTGCCCACTTGAATTAAGCGGGCCGATTGGCTGACTTGGGGGCTCACCCCTAAGCACCATGTCACAGCGCCCTGTTACCCTCTTCACCGGCCAGTGGGCCGACCTCAAGATCGCCGAGCTCCTGCCCAAGGTCAAAGCCATGGGCTACGAAGGCGTCGAGCTCGCCTGCTGGGGCGACCACTTCGACGTCGTCCGCGCCGTCAACGAGCCGGGCTACGTCGAGTCCGTCTGGAAACTCCTCGCGCAGCACGACCTCGGCTGCTGGGCGATCTCCGCCCACCTCGTCGGCCAGGCCACCTGCGACAACATCGACGAGCGTCACCAGTGCATCCTGCCCGCCCACGTCTGGGGTGACGGCAATCCGGAAGGCGTCCGCCAGCGCGCGTGCGCCGAGATGGCCCTGACCGCTCAGGCCGCCCGTAAGTTCTTCGACGCTGGCAAGGCTTACATGGCCAACAAGCCGAAGGGTTCCGGCAAGACCGTCGTGAACGGTTTCACCGGTTCCTCCATCTGGCACGCGATCTACGCCTTCCCGCCCACCAACCAGGCCTACCTGCAGAAAGGTTACGACGATTTCGCCAAGCGCTGGAAGCCCATCCTCGAGGTCTTCGAGAAGAACGACGTCTACTTCGGCCTCGAAGTGCACCCGACCGAGATCGCCTTCGACATCGCCTCCGCCCAACGCGCGCTCGACGCCGTCGGCAACCACAAGCGCTTCGGCTTCAACTATGACCCCAGCCACCTCGGCTACCAGGGCGTCGACTACGTGAAGTTCATCCGCACCTTCGGCAAGCAGATCCACCACGCCCACATGAAGGACGTCTGGTGGGGTCACGGCGACGGCTCCGTCGGCGTGTTCGGCGGCCATACCGATTTCTGCGACCCTCGTCGCGCCTGGGACTTCCGTTCCGTCGGCCGCGGCGACATCAAGTTCGAGGACGTCATCGTCGCCCTCAATGACGTCGGTTACGCCGGCCCGCTCTCCGTCGAGTGGGAAGACGGCCGCATGGACCGCTTCTTCGGCGCCGCCGAGTCGGCCGCCTACGTCAAGAAGCTCGCCTTCCCGACCAACAAGGTCGCGTTCGACGCCGCCTTCGACAAGTCCGCCCAGGGCAAGTAATCACCCCTTATCCGCATCAAGATCATGGCAACCAAAGTAGGCGTCATCGGAGCAGGCGGCATGCTCCAATACCACGCCGCCGGCTTCAAGCAGGCGGGCGCGGAGATCATCGCCGTCGCCGATCCGGCGCCGGGCGCCGCCCAGAAGGCCGCGACCAAGTGGGGCATCCCGAACGCCTACGAGTCCGTCGACGCCATGCTCAAGGCGCATCCGGAGCTCGACGCCGTCAGCGTCATCGTCCCGAACAAGTTCCACGCCTCGCTCGCCATCCAGTGCCTCAACGCCGGCAAGCACGTGTTCTGCGAGAAGCCGCCGGCGCTCAGCGCTCCGGAGGTCAAGGACATCATCGCAGCTTCCCAGAAGTCGGGTAAGCACGTGATGTTCAACTTCAACAACCGCGCGCGACCCGAGTCGCAGGCGATGATGAAGTATGTCGAGCAGGGCCAGGTCGGTAAGGTCAACTCCGCCCAGGCGAAGTGGATCCGCCGCACCGGTATCCCGGGCTTCGGCGGTTGGTTCACCACCAAGGAGCTCTCCGGCGGAGGCCCGCTCATCGACCTGCTGCACATGGTCGACCTCGCGATGTATTTCATGGGTTACCCCGAGCCGGCGCACGTCCTCGGCCAGACCTTCAATGACTTCATCGAAGACAAGTCCTTCAAGGGTCCGTGGGGCATCCCGGACCGCGTCGGCGGCGTCACCGACGTCGAGAACGCCGCGCATGGCTTCGTGACCTTCAAGACCGGCCAGGTGCTGACCCTGCAGGTCTCCTGGGCCGAGATGATCAAGCGCGAGGAAGTCTCCGTCGTGTTCCAGGGCACCAAGGCCGGCGGCAAGGTCGAGCGCCTCTTCGGCATCGACGGCCTCGACAACACCGCGATCGACACCTGCGAACTCTACGTCCAGGAAAACGGCAACAGCGTGAACCGCTCCATCGTCACGCCCGCGTGCGAGGACATGGGCCGCATCGCCTCCGCCGCGAACTTCATCGAGGCCCTCGAAGGCCGCGCGAAGCCGCTGAACACCCCTGAGCAGGCCTACCGCCTCATGCAGGTCATCGACGCCATCTACGCCTCGGCGAAGTCCGGCAAGCCCGTCTCCCTCTGATTCACACACCTATGGCATCCCTCAATCGCAAACTCCGCATGGGTATGGTCGGCGGCGGCCGCGGCGCCTTCATCGGCGGCGTCCACCGCATGGCCGCGGCCCTCGACGGCAAGATCGAGCTCGTCGCCGGCGCGTTCTCCTCGGACCCCGAGAAGTCCCGTCTCTCCGGCCAGGACCTCTGCCTCGACTCCGCTCGCGTCTACGCTTCGTATGCCGAGATGGCCAAGGCCGAGGCCAAGCGCCCGCTCGGCGACCGCATCGACTTCGTGTCGATCGTCGCGCGCAATGACCTCCACTATCCCGTGGCCAAGGCCTTCCTTGAGGCCGGCATCCACGTGATCTGCGAGAAGCCCCTCGCGTTCTCCCTCGCCGAAGGCAAGAAGCTCCGCGCCATCGTCAAGAAGAGCGGCCTGGTCTTCGCGCTGCTGCACAACTACACCGGCTACCCGATGGTCAAGGAAGCCCGTGACTTCGTGGCCGCCGGCAAGCTCGGCAAGATCAACAAGGTCCTCGTCGAATACCCGCAGGGTTACGCCATCGGCGCCCTGCAGTCCGGCAAGATCCAGAAGATCGCCAACTGGCGCATGGATCCGAACTGCTCGGGCGTCTCGAACTGCGTCGGCGACATCGGCACGCACGCCGAGAACCTCGTGCAATACATCACCGGCCTCGAGATCTCGGAGATCGCCGCCGACCTCAGCACGTTCATCCCGGGCCGCCTGCTCGATGACGACGCCAACATGCTCGTCCGCTACAAGGGCGGCGCGAAGGGCGTCCTGCACGCCTCGCAGATCTCCACCGGCGACGAGAACAACCTCAACATCCGCGTCTACGGCACCCTGGCCTCGCTCGAGTGGCATCAGGAGCATCCGAACGAGCTGATCGTGAAGTATCTCGACCAGCCCCGCCAGGTGCACCGCCGCGGCAACTCCTACAACGGCCCCGCGTGCAAGAAGTATACCCGCACGCCGTTCGGCCACCCCGAAGCCTTCATCGAAGCGTTCGCGAACATCTATCGCGCCGCCGCCGAAGCCATCACCGACCGACTCGAAGGCCGCAAGGCCCCGAAGGAAGGTTATGACTTCCCGTCGATCGACGACGGCGTCACCGGCATGGCCTTCATCGAAGCCGCGGTGAAGTCCTCGAAGGGCAACGCCCGCTGGACGAAGCTCGCCGACTAAGGCGTCCGCCAGTCGCTCACGAAGGCCCCGGGTTTCCGGGGCCTTCTTATTTGTTCAGCCACCAGATGCTCGCGTTGAGCACCGTGGCGAAGCTCACCCAGGCGAGGTGCGGAAGCTGGAGCAGGGCGGCGCCGCGATGCTGCGGCCAGAGCTGACGGATCCAGATGACGAGCAGGATCAGATACCCGAGGATGTCGATGAGCGCGAGGTCCGGGCGATGCAGGCCGAAGAACAGCAGGGACCAGAGCGAGTTCACGAGCAAGATGATGAAGAAGGTGCGTCGGGCCGGGCGGTCGGCCCAGGCCTCCGAGGCGGCGCCGGCCATCAGGACGTAGAGCGTCGACCACACCGGACCGAAGATCCAGTTGGGCGGATTGAAGGACGGCTTGATGAGGCCGGCATACCAGCCCTTGATCTCGGGCATCGTGGCGGCGGAGCCGACGGCCCCGACGGCCAGGCAGAGAAACAGCAGGCCGCAGAGACGCCAGATCGGCCGGGTGCTGGTCCGTTCCCGCCGCTCGCGGGCCAAGTCTTCGAGGCTGGGTTCCATGACGGCATTTTCGCCATCGGGTGCCGCATGGCAAGGCCATGGGCGGAGTCCGCTTGCCATCGGCCGTCTTCCCCCTCTTTTTAGGGCCTTCTCACCATGTCCGACCCTTATATCCAGCAGCTCTTCGCCGAACGCATCGGCGGCGTCAATTACGGCAAGTCGACCGCGATCTACAAGTTCGAGAAGATCAAGCGCGCCAAGGCCGCCGCCAAGAAGGCCAAGCCGGATGTCGCCCTGATCGACCTCGGCGTCGGCGAGCCCGACGAGATGGCCTTCCCGATGGTGGTGAAGGCCCTCCAGACCGAGGCCGCCAAGCCCGAGAATCGCGGTTACGCCGACAACGGCGGCGCGGACTTCAAGCAGGCCGCCGCCCGCTACATGCAGAACCTCTTCGGCGTGACCGTCGACGCCGAGACCGAAGTCCTCCACTCGATCGGCTCGAAGGCCGCCCTTTCGATCCTCCCGGCCTGCCTCATCAACCCCGGCGACTACGTGCTCATGACCGTCCCGGGTTACCCGGTCTTCGGCACGCACGCCAAGTATTACGGCGGCCTCGTCCACAACCTGAAGCTCACCGCCGAGAACAACTTCCTCCCGGACCTGAAGTCCATCCCCGCGGACATCCTGGCCAAAGCCAAGGTGCTCGTGATCAACTACCCGAACAACCCGACCGGCGCCTGCGCCACGCTCAAGTTCTACGCCGAAGTCGTCGCCTTCGCCAAGCAGCACAACCTCGTCGTCATCCAGGACGCCGCTTACGGCTCGCTTCACTTCGGCGCCGAGCAGGTCTCGATCCTGCAGGTCCCGGGCGCGAAGGACGTGGCCCTCGAGCTGCACTCGCTCTCCAAGAGCCACAACATGACCGGCTGGCGCATCGGCTTCGTCGCCGGCAACGCACTGCTCGTCCGCGCCTACGGCGACGTGAAGGACAACTCCGACTCCGGCCAGTTCCTCGGCATCCAGAAGGCCGGCGGCGCCGGTCTCGACGAGGTCTCCATCCCGAAGGCCATCGCCGCCAAGTATTCCCGCCGCATGGACAAGCTCGTCGGCGTGCTCGCCAAGCTCGGCTTCCAGGTACGCAAGCCCGGCGCCGGTTTCTTCCTCTACATGCCCGCCCCGAAGTCCGCCACCGGCCCGTCCGGCACGGTGAGCTTCGACTCCGGCGAAGCCTTCTCGCAGTGGATGATCACCGAGCACCTCATCTCCACCGTGCCGTGGGATGATTGCGGCGCGTTCGTCCGCTTCTCCGTGACCTTCGTCTCCGACAAGGGCGAGGCCGGCGAAGCCGAAGTCATCGCTGAGGTGGAACGCCGCCTCTCGGGTTGGAAATTCAGCTTCTGAAGGCCTTTTTAAGCCCCCCCTTTCTTGTCGGATTGACAGGGGAGGGGGGCTTTGTCCTTCTGAATGTCCAGTTGATTGGCCTGATAGCTCAGTTGGTAGAGCAGACGCCTGAAGAGCGTCGTGTCGTTGGTTCGATTCCGACTCAGGCCACCATTTAACGCCAGCCCATCCGATTCAACCCGGGTGGGCTGGTCCTTTTGAGGCCTCAGCGGCCGAAGATCAGACGCCAGACCGAGAAGGTCCGTCCACGGTCGAGCGGATCCGCCGAAGGCGCCTCCCAGCCGCTGTCGAGCAAGGTCAGGGTTTTCACGTCCTGTTTGATCTCGGTGTCCTTCACGGTTTCTTCCTGCCACACGGCCCGCGCCACGCCGAAGGGGACGGACGCGTCGCGCCAGACGGTGCCTTTGAACGTCAGGACCTGCTTCGAGACCATGGGCGGGTCGGTGACGGTGGTCGCCAGCATGCGCAGGCGTTCGCAGGAGCGGGCGCGTCCGCCGGCCTCGATGGTCTCTTTCGCCGGGGAGTCCGGCGTCAGTTCGCTCGTGTAGGTCAGCTTCGCCCAGTCGGTGATCCAGGCGATGTCCTCGCGGGTCATGTGATAGGCGCCCTTCACCGGGTTCGCGAAGATGATCTCGGCGGAGTTCTCGATGAGGCGGCTGGCGAGGGCGCGGTCCATGTCGGGACGCACGAGCAGGCTGAGCGGGGCGCGTTCGCGGGAGCCGAGCCACATCACCGGCTCGACCGTGAACCAGACGTGCGGTTGGCCGTCGACCTCCCGGCCCGGCTGAACGGAGAAGCGCACCGTGGAGGTCGTGGTCGGCTGGCCCGCCTTGGTCGTCTCCATGCGATACGTCGCCCAGGTGCCGGGCTTCGGGAGTTTCTCCGCGAACACCTGCCATTGGGCGAGGGCGGGAACGGCGCCGACCGCGAGCAGGAGCAGGGCGGCGAGGTGGCGCATGAGCCCATTATTGGGTGTTTAGAGGCCTTTTGGCGAGCCCGGACCTTGGCCGGCCTCCTTTGCCTTTGACTCTCCGTCCCCCGCCCGTTGTTGTCAGGCCTTCGTCATGGAATCCCTGGCCCAGTCTTCGACCTCCCACCGCTCCGCGGCTGGTCGTGCCATCATTCCGGCGATGATTACCCTCATCGGGCGCTAAGCCCGCTGAACGGAACGCCCGACGGGCGACTCCCCGTTCCGCGGCGCCCGGAACGGCCCCCTCCCTTTACACCTCTTTCCCACCCACACCACCATGGCACGCTCCATCGAAATCTATGACACCACCCTCCGCGACGGCTCGCAGGGGCAGGGCATTCATTTCTCCGTCGATGACAAGCTGCGCATCGCCGCCGAGCTCGAGCGCTTCGGCATGACCTACATCGAGGGCGGCTGGCCGGGCTCCAATCCCCGCGACGTCGAGTTCTTCGCCCGCGCGAAGAAGATCAAGTTCAAGCACGCCAAGCTGGCGGCTTTCGGTTCGACGCGCCGCAAGGGCGTGCGTGCTTCCGAAGACGCCCAGGTTCGCGGCCTGCTCGAAGTCGATACCCCGGTCGTCACGATCTACGGCAAGACTTCCGCCCTGCACGTCCGCGAGGTCCTCCGCTGCTCGCCCGAGGAGAACCTCGAGATGATCCGCGACACGGTCGCCTTCCTGAAGTCCCACCGCCGCGAGGTCGTCTACGACTGCGAGCACGCCATCGATGGTTGGAAGGACGATCCGGCCTACGCGATCGCCTCCATGCTAGCCGCCGTCGCCGGCGGCGCCGACCGCGTCGTCCTCTGCGACACCAACGGCGGTTCGTTGCCTTCGGAAGTCGCCGCGGCCACCCGTGCCGCCATCGCCGCGCTCAAGAAGACCCCCGTCGGCATCCATACGCATGACGACGCCGGCCTCGGCCTCGCCAACGCCCTCGCTTCGATCGAAGCCGGCGCTTCGCATGTCCAAGGCACCGTCAACGGCATCGGCGAGCGCACCGGCAACTGCGACCTCACCGCCGTCATCCCCTGCGCCCAGCTGAAGTTCGGCTGGAAGTGCGTCTCCTCGACCTCGCTCAAGGGCCTCGCCGGCCTGTCCCGCTTCGTCGACGGCGTCGCCAACCTCGCGCCCGATCCGCGCCGTCCGTGGGTCGGAACCGCGGCCTTCGCCCACAAGGGCGGCACGCACGTGGACGCCGTCCGCAAGTTCTCCGCCGCTTACGAGCACGTCGACCCGACCGTCGTCGGCAACGAACGTACCGTGCTCGTCAGCGACCAGTCCGGCCGCAGCAACATCGTCCTCAAGGCGAAGTCCCTCGGCATCGACCTCGACCGCGATTCTCCCGCCACCGCCACCGCCCTCGACGAGCTGAAGAAGCTCGAGCACGGCGGCTGGAGCTTCGAAGACGCCGAAGCGTCGCTCGCCCTCCTGCTCCGTCGCCACATCGGCAAGAGCAAGGCCGCGCCCTTCGAGGTCGCTTCCTATCACGTCACCGCGCGCGGCGCCAAGGGATCGGCCTATTGCGAAGCCGTGGTGCGCCTCAGCATCGCCGGTAAGGAGACCCTGACGGTCGCCGAAGGCGACGGCCCGGTGCACGCCCTCGACCAGGCCCTGCGTTCCGCTCTTGTGAAGTCCTTCCCGAAGCTCGCGAAGGTCAGCCTCGTGGATTACAAGGTCCGCATCCTCGGCGGTACCGACGGCACCGCGGCCAAGACCCGTGTGGTCATCCGCTCTTCCGACGGCAAGGCCTCCTGGGGCACGGTCGGCGTCAGCGAAAACCTCGTCGAAGCCTCCTTGCAGGCGATCGTCGACGGTTACGCCCACGCGCTGTCCTGAGTCCGGCTGACGCGTTGACTGCCTGCAAGGGCGGGGTAGAAAGTTTCTACCCCGCCCTTTATGCGTCCGCTCCTCCTGTTGCTCGTGGCCGTCTCCGCCTTCGCCGCCGATCCCGCCGCGAAGCTGCGTATCTACGAACTGGGCGCCCCCGCGGCGGATAAGCTGAGTGACCTGCCCGCACGATATGCCAGGGCGATGTCGATGGTCTACACCATGGAGATGCCGAATCCGGTTTTCCGGCTGAGCAACCTGACGTTCCTGCCGGCGGGCCGGCCGGAGCGCCTTGACCTGTACGTCCAGAAGGGTCGCGACTTCAAGGTCCGCCGGCCCGGCGTCCTCTTCATCCATGGCGGTGGTTTCACCGCCGGCGACAAGGCGGAGTATCGCTCCGCCAGCGTCAGCGCCGACCTTGCCCGCGCAGGCTATGTCGTCGTCAGCTGCAATTACGTCCTCGGCGCGAAGGACAAGCCCGGCGTCTGGCCTCGTAACATCGCTGATTGCCGCGACGCGGTCCGCTGGATGCGGGCCAATGCGGATGCCCTCGGGCTGGACCCGGACCGTATCGCGGTCGCCGGCGGTTCGGCCGGCGGCTATCTGGCTCTCATGGTCGGGCTGTCCGACGACAAGGCCGGCCCTGGCGGCGATCCGACGGCCAATCATTCGGCGAAGGTCTCCGCGGTCATCGACATGTATGGCGTCGTCAATTTCTCCAAGCACGGCAAAGGTCAGGTCCCGGGCGTTTCGGCTGCGGAGCAGGCCGCCTATCTGCCGGAGAATCAGTGCGACCCGCAGGATCCCGCGGTACTGATCCTCCACGGCACCGCCGACACCACGGTCGACATCGCGCAGTCCGACGCCATGGCCAAGGCATTACGCGCCGCTAAGGTCTCGCACGAGTATGTCGTCGTCGCGGGAGCTCCCCACACCTTCGACCTGCATCCCAAGGGCCAGGGCTGGAAGCGGACGGGCGTATTCGCCGGCGCCGAGGTGGATGGTTCCTCCGAGACGGCGGACATTACGCAGGCGACCTTGGACTTCCTGTCCCGGACGATCGGGAAGTAAGGCTTACTCCTTCAGGCGGGCCATCACCGTCGAGCCCTGGAGCTGGACGTCAAAGCGGCCGGTATCCTCGAGCATGCGGTAGAACTTCGCATAGCGCGGGGCGTTGGCTTCGAGGCCGGGGTGTTCCTGTAGGAGGAACTTCTTGATGACCTCGACCTTGAGCCATTCGCCTTCCGGAGCAAGGCCGGTGGCGACGTCGACGAGGGCGTCGACGATATCCTGACGCTGCTGGAGCTGGGCGCGGCGCTGGTCGGCTTCGGCTTTGCCTTGGGCCTGCTGGGCGGACGAGAGGTTCGGGCGGTCGCGGTAATCCTGGCCGGAGTTATCCGGCGCCGGGCGGGGTTCGCGCGGCGCGCGCGGTTCGCGTGCCTGGCGTGGTTCGCGCTGGGGGCGTTCTGGGCGGGCTTCGCGTCGGGGGCCGGCCTCACGCGGCAGGCGCGGGGCGTCGCCGAAGCGGAGCTCAGGCAGCATCTTCTCGAACTGGTCGAGCAGGGCGCCGACTTCCTTGTTCTTCGGCGCCAGCGCGCGGAGGGCCTGGGCGATGAGGCCGAGGGCCTTGCGCGGGTCGGACTTCGCGGCCTGCTCGTCGTCCATGCGCGCACGCAGTTCGGACAGGTTCAGGTAGTGATGCGCGGTGGAGCGGAGCGCCTTGTGCGTGCGTTCGCCCATCACGATGATGCGGACGCCGAGGCGTTTGGCATCTTCGACCACCGGGGTGAAGTCGCTGTCGTTCGTGACGAAGATCAGGGTCGTCGGCGGGTTGGCACCAGCCATCAGCTTCACCGCGTCGATGGTCAGACGCATGTCGGCCGCGTTCTTGCCGGGCGTGTAGCTACGCTGGTCGACGAGCTCGAGCTCGGTCCAATCCTGGGCGGCGGAGCGCCAGCCGCTGAGGCGGCCTTGGAAGTCACCATAGGCCTTGGCGGCGGCGATCGCCGTGTCGCCGATGAAGCGACGGAGGGTGGGGAGGTGCTGGTGCGAGACGTTATCCGCGTCGATCAGCACGCCGATGCGCTGGTTCGGCTGGGCCTTGGCGGCTTCCGGGGTGGAGGTCGAAGAGGCGTCCGCCTGCCGCTTGGTCGGTTTGACGGCGCGCCGGCCGGCGGGCTTGGCGCTACGGCGGGCGGGAACGGTCTTCTTGGCTTTGGGTCGGGTCACGGGAAAGTTCTCTCTATCCCTGCGACTGAAGCCACGCCTCTACAATGCGAATCCTTCGCCGCTGTGGACAGGTGGCTGTCCGTATTTTTTTAGTTGGAACTTAGGGGGTTTACGGATGTTAAAACGTTGTGTCCTTTAGGTCTTCACTTCGCTTTGCTCTCATCTCCGCCCTGTGCGTTGTCGCCGCTGGCGTGTTCGCGGCTGAGCCCGCCTGGGTCGCCAAGCCGGGGCCTTGGGGCGAACTGCAGGTGCGCACCGTCTACTTGGAGCCGCCGGAGAACATTCTGGCCATCGTCGCCAAGCCGACGTCGGTGACCCGCTGGACCTTCGAGCAGACCACCGAGAAAGGCGTCCGGGAGATCATGGAGAAGGCGGGCCTGCCGTCCGCGGTCATCGGCCGCCTGCTGAGCCCCACCCAGGTGGTCGCCAGCGGTAACAGCGTGGTCGTCCTGCCGAAGGTGGAGGATCTCTTGGCGATCAGCCAGGAAGCCCGCTCCGCTCTTTACGCCGAGCTGGCGAAGTCGGCCGCGAACGAATACCATCGCGACCCGGTCTTCATCCATGGCGGGGACATCGAGGACTGGCTGGCTGAGACGGAGATCACCAAGCCGCAACAGGAGTTGCTGCGTAAGTTGCTCTGGCGCCGCGGTTCGGCCTTGGTCTTCAGCGACATCCAGGCCCTCCTGACTTTGGCGAAGAACTCGGACGAGGTGGCCGCCGTTTTTCGCACGATCACCCGCGTCCGCAGTCTGTTGGTCGAACTCAAGCTCCCGCTCAAGGAGGGCCGGGCGGAGTTCATCGACTATTGGAGCGCCGGCACCCTCAACGCCGAGCGTGCGCCCTTCCTCGTCGCGATCACGCGCCGTCGTGCGCCGCAGATGATCGACATCACCCAGTTCCTGCCGACCTTGGCCCGCCGTCGCGTCTATACTTTTCCCACCGCTGCGATGGGATTGAAGGGGCGCTTGCCGGATTGTCATTGGACGTCGCTTAATTTCTTCGAAGAGGAGCCCAAGGACCTCTTCCTCGACAGTGCCAAGGCTTCCGAACATCTCCTCTCGGGTTACGTGGCCATCGATCCGCCGTTCAAGTTCGGCGACGTCCTGTGCTTCCTGGATAACGGCGAAGGTCTGCACACCTGCGTCCAGGTCGCGGACGACATCGTCCTCACCAAGAACGGAGAGAGCATCCTGGCGCCGTGGACGTTCATGTCCCTCAAGGATCTGGAAGAAATCTACCGTCGCTCGGCGAACACCCGCGTCCAGGGGTATCGCCTCAAGGGGCGCTGAGAGCGGTCCGGCGCGGCGCTGTCCCCGGCGGGAATCGAACCCACATCCTCGGTTTAGGAAACCAATGTTCTATCCGTTGAACTACGGGAACGCGTCGCCGATTAAGCCCCCTCCTGGGCGGTCGGGCAAGCCCGCATCGGCGGGCTGGCTTGACTCCCCTCCGTTTCAGCCAACTTCTTATGCATGGTCCTTCCCGTTTCCGTCCTAGCCGATGCTCCTTTGGTGATTCCGGTATGGGCCTGGGCGGCCTTCTTGGGCTTTGTCGCCAGCATGCTGGCCCTCGACCTAGGGGTCTTCAATAAGACCGACCACAAGCCCTCCTTCAAAGAGGCCGTGGCGTGGTGCGTCGTCTGGATCTCCCTGGCGGTCGCCTTCGGCTTCCTGCTGTCTGCTTGGCGCGGCCCGGAGGACGCCCAGTTGTTCGCCGCCGGCTACGTCCTGGAACTGGCCCTCTCGGTCGACAACCTGTTCATCTTCATCCTCGTCTTCGCCCACTTCAAGATCCCGGACCATCTACAGCACCGCGTCCTGTTCTGGGGCATCATCGGTGCCGTCGCCATGCGGGCGCTCTTCATCATCGCCGGCGTCGCGGCCGTCGAGAGCTTCACCTGGCTGTTGCCGATCTTCGGCGCGTTCCTCCTGTTCACCGGCGTGAAGCTGGCGCTCGCGCGCGACGAACATGAAGGCAAGGGCATGGACGAGAATCTGTTCGTCAAAGTCGCCCGGAAGTTCTTCCCCCTCACGCCGCACCTGCATGGCAATAAGTTCTGGGTCAAGGAAGACGGCGTCCGCCGCTTCACGCCGCTCTTCCTGGTGCTCCTCGTCGTCGAAGGCACCGACCTGATCTTCGCGATCGATTCCATCCCGGCCGTCCTCGGCATCCTGCCGCCGAACCTGCCGATCGAGGAGAAGCGCTTCGTCGCCTTCACTTCGAACATCTTCGCGATCATGGGCCTGCGTTCCATGTATTTCGCCCTCGCTGGCTTCATGCAGTATTTCCGCTTCCTGAAGCCCGCGCTCGCCTTCGTCCTCGTCTTCATCGGTCTCAAGATGATCCTGCCGTGGGCCGCCACGCTGGGCCAGCCGGCCGGACAGTTCGCCTCGTGGATGCCGCCGCGTTTCGTCGACCACGGACGCGTCCATATCCCCACCGAGCTGTCGCTGTCGGTCATCGGTCTCACCTTGGCCTTGGCCATCGCGTTCTCCGTGGCCTTCCCGAAGAAGAAATAGCCGAGGTTTGGTATTTCCTCCTCGCCCCCCGTTCGCCACGCTGGGGGCGTGTTCCGAGGCCGTCACCAGCTTTACCTGCCCTACCTGAAGGGAAGCCGTACGCTGCTGACCTTGTCCTTGCTGGCGGCTGTCGTCTTCGCGGCCGCCAACGCCTTCGGCTTGCCGTTCCTGATGGGGAAGGTCCTCCCGGCGGTTTTCGGCGACGAAGCCGCCCGCGCCGCGCCGTTGCTTTCGTGGCCGGCGAAGTTCGGCGGAGGCCCCATCCTGCATCTCCCGAAAGGGCATGAGATGCTCTTCGCGGTCGCCTTCCTCCCGGTGGTCATGCTGATCCGCGGGCTCGGCGAGTTCTTTTCGACCTACCTGCTGAATCTCGCGGGGCTGCGCGTCATCGAAGCCGTCCGTCGTGACGTCTTCGCACGGTTGCAGCAGATGCACCTGGGCTTCTTCAGCCGGCATTCCGTCGGCGACCTGATGGCGCGCCTGATCACGGACGCCAACTCGGTCCGGTTGGTGCTGGTCGATGTGTCCAATGATCTGATCGTCCAGCCTCTGACGTTGGTCTTCGCCTTGGGCTACGTCGTCTGGGTCTGTCTTTCGCACGAAGGCGGCTACTGGTTCCTGGCGTGCTTGCTGGTCGTGCCCGCCGCGGTCTTGCTCGTCCGTAGCGTGGCCCTGCGTATCCAGCGCCGGACACGGCAGGGACTGGAGTCGGCCTCCGACCTGAACAGCATCGCCGTCGAGAACCTCCAGTCGGCCCGCGAGGTCCGCGCGTACGGCCTGCAGGAGCGCGAAGCGCAGCGCTTCAGCAGGGCCAGCCAGGAAGGCCTGCGTATCCAAGGCAAGCTGGTCCGGTACGAGAAGGCTCTGTCGCCGCTGATCGAACTCACGGCGGCCGCCGGCATCGCCGCCGCCATCGGCTTCGGCGCCTCGAACGGTTTCACCTTGCCGGAGCTCCTCTCGCTCATCGTCGCCTTCTATTTCGCCTACGGTCCGGTCAAGCGGTTGGGCGGCGTCACCAGCCGGCTCAGCATGGCGGCCCCCGGACTGGCCCGCCTCGAAGAGATCATCCTCGCGCCGGTCGAGGTCGCTGACCTCGCTGACGCCCGCCCGCTGGCGCGCGTGCGCGGAGACCTGGAGTTCGCCGGCGTCTCTTTCGCTTACGGCGCCGAGCCGGTGCTCGCCGAGGTCACGCTGAAGATCCCCGCCGGTCAGTCCGTCGCGCTCGTCGGCCCGAGCGGCGCCGGCAAGAGCACCTTCGTCAACCTTGTCCCGCGTTTCTTCGACCCTCAGCAGGGACTGATCCGCATCGACGGCCAGGATCTGCGTTCCGTCCGTCAGCAAGACCTCCGCGCCAATATCGCCCTCGTCTCCCAGGAGCCGGTCCTCTTCAACGAGTCGATTCTCGAGAACATCCGGCTCGGCCGGCCGGCGGCGACCGACGCCGAAGTCCGCGAGGCCGCGCGTCTCGCCGGGGCGCTCGAGTTCATCGAAGCCCAGCCCGAAGGTTTCCAGACCAAGGTCGGCGAGCGCGGCGGACGCCTGTCCGGCGGCCAGCGTCAGCGCGTCTCGATCGCCCGCGCCTTCCTTAAGGACGCGCCGGTGCTGATCCTCGATGAAGCCACTTCGGCCCTCGACACCGACACCGAGCGCAGCATCCAGCAGTCGCTTGCGCTCCTGATGAAGGGGCGCACGACGCTCATCGTCGCGCACCGCTTCAGCACCATCCGCGACGTCAGCCGCGTACTCGTCTTCGACGGCGGGCGCATCGTGGCGGACGGACCCCGCGAGCAGGTCTACGCTTCGTCCGAGTTGTTCCGGCGCCTCTGGGACAATCAGTCCAAGAATCTCGCCTGAGATGCGGCTGCTAGTCGTCAAGTTCACCGGACTGCGCGGCGCGTTGGCCGCGACGGCCGGTCTGCGCACGATCCGGGAGCGCCATCCAGGCGCGCAGGTGACTTTCGTCACCACGCCGGGTTCCGAGCCCGCCCTGGAAGGCTGCCCCGCGGTCGTCGAGACCATCGGCTTCAGTCCGGAAGGCTCCCATCTGGCGCTCATCTCGCGACTTCGTCGGCAGCGCTTCGACGTCGCCGTCGCGCTGGGCGGCCATTGGTTGGCGAACCGGCTCGTGGCGCTGAGCGGCGCAAGCGTGCGGGCCTGCGGAGGTCATGCCCCCTTCTTCCTTCGCCCGCTCATGCATCAGCAGGTCTTCGGCGCCGCCGTCGATCCGCATGAGGCGGCCCGAGACCACGAGGTGCTTTCGCGCGTCCTGGGTTTCCATGCCGAGACGCCGGCGATGTGGTTCGCGCCTTCGCGCATGCAGGAGCACGGTATGATGCTGGAGGAAGGACGTTTCGCCGTCATCCATCCGGGCGCCACTCGGCCGGAGCGCATCCTGGAGATCGACAAGTGGGCCGTCGTGGCCCGCGAACTGGTCGCCTCACGCGCGGTCGAACGTGTCGTGGTCTCGGCCGGCCCGGGTGGCGCCGAGCGCATCATGGCCGAAGCCCTTTGCGGACTGATCGGTCCCGTGGCGATGTCGACCGGCGGCCGCCTGCGGTTCGCCCAGCTCGCCCGGCTCATCAAGGAGTCACGCCTTTTCCTGGGCGCCGATTCTTCGGTCCTGCAGCTCGCCGCCGCGGTCGGCACGCCGGTCGTCGGGGTCTTCGGGCCGTCCGATTACGCCCGGGCCCGCCCGTGGGGGGCCGTGCATCGGGTCGTCCGCGTCGATACCACGACGTTCCCCGGTGAGCCTCGCGCCGAGTATCTCGCCCGGATGGACCGGGCGCTGGCCCGGATCACGCCCCAGCAGGTCACGCAGGCCGCGGAAGAGGTCCTGCGCATCACGACGCCCTGAGGGCGTCGCTTGACCTGCCCTCTGCTTCGCCGAGATTAGCCCAGTGTCCACTTCTGCCGCCCATTACGACGCCGTCATCATCGGGGCGGGCATGTCCGGCCTCGCCGCCGCCGTGCGGCTGGGGATGTTCGGGCGGAAGGTGCTCGTCTTGGAGCGGCACAACGCCCCCGGTGGGCTCAATTCCTTCTATGCTCGCGGCAAGCGGAAGTATGACGTCGGCCTGCACGCGCTGACCAACTGGGTGCCGGAAGGCGCGAAGGGCGCGCCCTTGGTGAAGCTGATGCGCCAGCTGCGCATCCGTCGCG